>Ga0315279_10003727_pt1 | contig 20939 bp, 12 predicted proteins | sample YL17G06_20_MG_FD_203694 | JGI IMG/M metagenome (GOLD analysis project Ga0315279, IMG submission 203694) | Sediment microbial communities from Yellowstone Lake, YNP, Wyoming, USA - YL17G06_20 | ecosystem: Environmental > Aquatic > Freshwater > Lake > Sediment | place: USA: Wyoming | collected... | reverse complement strand
CCTTCGACGGCGATTCCCGGCACGTCCGGCATGTACGGCGCGGTTGCGGGCCGATGCACTACCACGCGCATCAGCTGCGGTTTGTCCTTGAGCGGATCGTAGCCAACCCACGTGAGGGCGATGTAGTTGACGTCGTAGTTGAGAAGGTCAGGCTTGCAGGCGTCCGCTGCCTGCTTTCTCGTCTCGTCGATGATTGTCCGCGCCCCCTCCTGGAGCCGATCCCAGTTGCCATCGAGGTAGAGCCTCGTCAGGCCGTCGGGTTCCGCATCGAGGTAGAGTCTCCTCAGGCTCTCGGGTTCCTTCGGCACCGGCGTCATCTTGACGACGAACGGCGCACACACCTTTGCGGCGAGTGTCGGCACCTGAGCGGCGGCGATCGGAGCGCAAAAGACGCCGGCAGCCGCAAGCAGGATCACCGTGGACAGTCGCACGGACGGCGCCCGCCGCCGGTGCCAGACGTGAAAAAAGTGATGATTCAAGACCTGACCCCCTTGATCGGCGACGAGCATAGACCATGAGGCTGTTTCCCGCGTAGTGCGATCTGCAGCGCGACGCTCCCGCTGTGCAACAGAGATCGCTGGCCGCTTGTCCAGCTACGTCTCCCGCAGGATCTTGTGGCAGAGTCCGCCACCGCGGATGTAGTATCCGTGCTCATCGCGCAATGGACCGGCCGTAAGCACACCCCAACGCGGCTGTCCGACCCCGCTCACCAGACAGGAGACCGCCCGTGAACCACGAAGCCACGAGATCCGAGATGCGCCGCCGGCTTGCCACAGTCGCCTTCGCGCTGATTGTCGCGTTGAGCCTGGCGTACGCGTGGCCTGCCGCACAGGCCCCGGCCAAGAAAGCCCTCACCGTCGAAGACTACACGCGCTGGCGCAGCATCACCGGCCAGGAGATTTCGGGCGACGGCAACTGGGTGACGTACGGACTCCAGTTGACCAACACGGCCCCCACCGCCGCCAAGCCGGTCCTGCACCTGCTCAATCTCGATACGAACCAGGACATCGAGATCCCGAACGGGATCGGGGGCAGGTTCTCCGCCGACTCGCGGTGGATCGCGTACCAGGTCGATCCGAGCGGCGGCCGGGGCGGGCGCGGAGGCCGCGGGACCCCTGCCACGGTTCCGACTGGTGGCGGGGCCCCGACTGACGGCGGTGCGCCTGCTGCCGGCGGCGCCCCGACCGGTGACAGCGGGCAGGCGAGCGGCGGCACCCAGGGTGGCGGCGGCCAGGCCACTCAGCTCGGCAGCGGGCAAGGCGCCCAGACCGGGCGCGGTAGTGCGACGCCACCAGCCCCGCCGACGCGCGTCGAGCTGCGCGACCTCGCCACCGGCGCGGTGCAGTCCTGGCAGGACATCGAGTCGTTCACCTTCTCCGCGAACTCGAGCTATCTGATCCTGCGGCGCCGGGCGGCGCGGGCTGCCGGTGCGGCGGGTGGCCGTGGCGGAGCGGGCACCGAGCCCGCCGCTCCTGGCGACGCTCCCGGTGGCGCGGCCGGGGCAGCGACCGCCGAGACGCCCGCCGGCCCGCGCGGCGTCGACGTCATGCTGCGCAACCTCGCGACCGGGCGCGACCAGCTGCTGGGCAGCGTGGCGGATATCGCCTTCAACAAAGCAGGCGATCTCCTCGCCTACACCGTGGACGCCACGGTGAAGGACGGCAACGGGCTGTTCGTCCTCGACCTGCGCAACGGGCGGGTGAACCCGTTCGACAACGCCGCACGCGTCTACAACCGGCTCACGTGGAGCGAGGACGGCACGGCGCTCGCCGTGCTCAAGGGCGTGGATGTCGACAAGATGCGCGAACGGGACAACGTGCTCGTCGCGTTCCCGAACGTGCAGGCGGCGCTCGAGGCCAACCCGGCCCCGGTGGTGCTCGATCCGGCCAAGGCGGCCGGCTTCCCGAAAGAGTGGGTCATCAGCGACCGCGCGGCGCTCTCGTGGAGCGACGACAAGAAACGAGTTTTCTTCGGCATCAAGCAGCAGGTCCCCGCGCCCGACACGAGCCGGCGCAGGAACGCGGACGAAGTCGCCGACGTGGACGTCTGGAATACCATCGACGAGCGCATTCAGTCGGTGCAGATGATTCGCGCCGAGCAGGACCGCAATTTCACCTTCCGCCAGGCCTTCGACGTGTCCGCGGCCAGGTTCGTTCAGCTCGCGGACGCCACGATGCGAGATCTCGATGTAGCGCCGGATGGCCGGTGGGCGGTCGGGCGCGACACGCGCGGGTACATCCACGACTACAAGCGGGCGGCGGCCGACATCTATCGCGTCAACACCTCGACGGGCGAGCGCACGCTGATGTTGAAGAACCAGATGATCAACACCTCGACGGGCAACCACACGTTCGGCATCTCGCCCGACGGTCACTACTTCCTGTACTGGAGGGACAACAAGTACCAGGCGTACGACCTCGACGCGGGCACCACGCGAACGCTTGGGGCCGGAAGCCCGGTCAGCTTCGTCGACATGCAGTTCGATCATCCGGGCCCGAGACCGTCGTACGGCCTCGCCAACTACACGAGCGACGGCAAGTCCGTCATCGTCCACCACCGGTACGACTTGTGGCTCCTTCCGATCGACGGATCGGCGCCACGCAATCTCACCAACGGCACGGGCAGCAAGGACGAGATCCGGTTCCGCTACGTGCGGACCGAGCCGCTCGATGAACCCAGCCCGGGCCCGCCCGGCCCAGGCACGCCCGGCGGCGGCGGACGTGGCGGCGGCCCGAACCCGCGCGCGACTATCGACTTGTCGAAACCGATCACGCTCTCCGCCTACGGCGAATACACCAAGAAGGCGGGGTTCTATGAACTGGCGGGCGGACAGATGAAGGAACTGGTGTACGAGGATGCGTCGTTCAGCAATCCGGTGAAGGCCGCCAAGGCGGACAAGTACCTGTTCACGCGCCAGACGTTCAGCGAGTTCCCGGATCTGCGCGTCTCGGGTCCTGGTTTCAAGGACTCGAAGAAGATCAGCAACGCCAATCCGCAACAGGCGGAGTACGTGTGGGGCCGCCGGATCCTCTTCGACTTCAAGAACAAGGACGGCCTGCGGCTGCAGGGCATCCTGGCGCTTCCGGATGACTACAAGCCGGGCGAGAAGCGGCCGATGCTGGTGAACTTCTACGAGAAGAACTCCCAGAACCTGCACCGGTACACCGCGCCGACCTACCTGACCAGCATGGGTTCGTCGCCCATCCAGGCCGTGAGCGAGGGCTACGTCACGATGCTGCCCGACATCTACTTCAGGACCGGCGCGTCGCACAGCGACATGCTCGAGTGCGTCGAGGCCGCCGTGAAGAAGGTGATCGAGATGGGCTACGTCGATCCCAAACGCATCGGCATCAACGGGCACAGCTACGGCGGAGAAGGCGCCGCCTTCATCGGCACGCGGTCGAGGCTCTTCGCCGCGGTCGGCATGGGCGCGGGCGTCACCGACCTCTTCGTCGACTTCAACCAGAACTGGGGATGGTCCTACCAGGTGACGGGTGGCAGCGGCGCGAACGGCCACGACTACTACCTCTACAGCCAGGGGCGCGAGGGCGTGTCGCCGTGGGACAAGCCCGAGATGTACCGCTTCGAGTCCGCGCTCACGCACGTGCCCGAGGTCACCGCGCCGTTCCTCATCATGCACGGCACCGCCGATCCCACGGTGTCGTTCACGAACGGACTCGGCTTCTACAACGCGATGCGGTACAACCGCAAGAACGCCATCCTGCTGGCGTACCCGGGGGAGGGACACGGACTGCGCGGGGTCGCCAATCGAAAGGACCTGACGATCCGCTTCTTCCAGTTCTTCGATCACTACCTCAAGGGCGCGCCGGCGCCCAAGTGGATGACCGAGGGCGTGCCGTTCCTCGACAAGGACGCGAACCGGGATCCGAGTATCACGAAGCCGACATCGCCGACGATCACGGCGGCGAGCAAGCGCTGACAGTCATGCTTGTCGGCGTACGGCTGTCGGCTTTAGGCTTTCGGCCTTGATGGGCTTTGGGCTTGTGGGGGCTGGCGGCAAACGCTGACCGCCGGCGTTTCGATGTGGGATCCGGCTTCAGCCGGATTTCGGACGGGCAGGGGCGCGACACGTTGCCCCCTGCCCGCCCCTTCGCATGTGCCACGCCTGCAGTCGGGGCATGGCCCTGCCCTCGTTCGAGCACGAGGATGGCCTGCTGCAGATCGGTAAGGGGGCGACACGCGCGGCAGCGCAAGAGCTTTCTCGTGGTTCCTGGGGCGCCTTGTCGGCCGAGCGCGTTTGGCAGTAAGATAGACTGCTATCTAGAATCTATATGGCACTCAGCATCAAGCATCCGGAAGCCGATCGGCTCGCCAGAGAACTGGCGGCGGCAACCGGCGAAAGCCTCACCGACGCGATCATCAACGCGCTCAAGGAGCGGCTTCGCCGCCAGCGGGGCCGCGTGCGCGGCCGCAGGCTGCGCGACGAAATTCGAGCTATCCGAACGCGCTGCGCCGCGCTGCCGCTCCTCGACGATCGGAGCGCGGACGAGATCCTCGGCTACGACGATCACGGGGTGCCGCGCTGATGGTCCTCGACGCCTCGGCGCTGCTCGCCCTGCTCTTCAACGAGCCCGAAGCGGACGACATCGAGGTCGCCATCGATGCGGATCCGGTACGGCTGCTGTCTGCCGCGTCCTACGTCGAGACGGCCATCGTGGTCGAGGCGAGGCTGGGCGAATCGGGCGGGCGTGAATTCGATCTGCTGCTGCACAAGGCGAACATCGACGTGGTGGCGGTCACCACCGAGCAGGCCGAGGTGGCGCGCGGTGCCTGGCGCCGCTTCGGCCGCACGCGGCACGAGGCGGCCCTGAATTTCGGCGACTGCTTTGCCTACGCGCTCTCGGCCACGTCAGGCGAGCCGCTGCTGTTCAAGGGCGAGGACTTCGCAAAGACGGACGTGCCGCGGGTCGTCCTCGGCGTCGAGTGAACGACCGCAGTGCGGCACGACAGATCGTGGCACGGCGTGGCTCCACCAGCGCTACGGCCGTGCCGCTCGAGTTGCCACGGTGCTTCTGATCCCGCTACTCCTCTCCGAGTGGTACGTGGTGGGGTTTGTCAAGCCGCAGTCCGAGCCGATCCCGGACGTATATCACTACTTGGCGAGGGTGTCCGCCAGGGGCGTCGTCTCGCTGCCGATCCATCGAGGTGCCGAGTGGTACCTCGAGCCGGGCTACCTCTACTACTCAACGGCGCACTGGCACCCGATCGTCAATGGCGCGGGCCGGTCGGAGCCCGCCGATTACTACTGGATTGCCGGTCATATGATGGCCTTTGCGGGACCCAACAGTGCCCGCACCATGCGCCGGCTCGGCATCGACTACGTGGTGCTGCACGCGGCACGACCGCCGGCCGGCGGGATGCTGGAGGAAGCGCTGCACAGTTCGGACTTCCACCTCGAAGCACGCTTTGGAAGCGACTACCTCTTCAGAGTGAACCCGCGCTGAATGCGGCACCGCGGCACCGTCCCGCGCGTGCTGCGCGTCCATCGCGATCGACGGGCGGTCCACGCGACGTGGCGCGAGAGTGCCTCGGGACGACCGCGCAAATGCTACGGCCTGACGCCAAAGGGCCGCCGCCAGGCGGAATCGAAGCGGCGGCAGTGGGTGAGCATCTCAGCGCCGCGATGCGCGCCATGCCGGGTGATGTCCAGCCATGAACGAGGAATATTCGCCGGGTGAAACCGGTCTATACGGCCGAAGCGATGCGTGCCAAGATCCAGGGCGCCGTCATTGTGCAGTGCGTGGTACTGCCCGATGGCAGCGTGAGCAACGCGCGCGTCGCGAGGTCTCTCGACATCTGCCTCGATGGCGACAGTCTCTTCACAGTTCGGCGCCTGTCACGGTCCGACCGGTTTGTCGTATGTACCAGAATACGGGCACCCATTGACCAGCACAAGGAGTGGGCGGTGAACGATCGACATCCATGGTTGGGCCCTCTCGAGGCGGCCGCAACCGCTTGCGTTCATAGGGTTTGGTGCTGCGCCCTGCACTTCAACACGCTGTCGCGGGCAGCGGCGGCGCTGGCCATCGTCGGCAGCGCCGGGGGCGCCATGCTGGGCGCCCAGGCCCTGGCCACCTCCCAGGCGCCGCGTGCTGCGATTGCCGGCATTGTTTCCGCGGGGCCCGCACGCCTGCCAGGTGTTGCGATCACCGTCACGCCCGCTGAGGGCGGCGACGCACACTCGACATCTTCCGGCCTCGACGGCGCCTATGCGGTCGAGGTGCCCGGTCCCGGCCGGTATCTCCTCAAGGCCGAGCTGGCCGTCTTCGCGCCCGTCACGCGCGAAGTCGTCGTCGGAGCCGATGGCAAGGCGAAGTGCGACATCTCGATGACACTGGCCTCGCGCGTGCCGGCGGCTGCGCCTGTGCAGGCGACGCCCCAGGCGGCGCCCGCTCCGCCCCAACGCGCGGCAGCGGCCCCTGGTGCGGCGGCTCCGCAGTTCCAGCGCGTGGCGCCCGTCGCCGCTGGCGCAGGCGGGCGGGACCAACAGCCGGCCAACGCGGCGGCCGCCGCGACCACCGAAGATCCGGAAGTCATCATCGCCCACCTGAGCCTTCCTCCCGGGTTCGCTCCCGAGACGCTGTCCCAGTCGGTTGCCACCTTCGGTTCGTCCGGCCAGACCAACGAGATGATGCTGTTCGGCCCCGGCCGGGAAGGCATGATGATGGGCGGCGGACGCGGCGAAGGCATGGGCGCGCCGGGCGTGCCGGGCACGCCGGTGATGGAAGGCCAGGAAGGCGCCTCCTCGTTCGGCCAGATGGGGCTGCCCGGCGCGACGCTGGGCGGACCCGGCGGCCGTGGCGGACCGGGCGGGATGGGGCCGGGCGGACCGGGCGGCGGCATGGGTGGCCGCGGTGGCGACATGGGCGGCCGCGGCGGCGGCATGGGCGGCGGCCGCGGGGCGCCCGGCGAAGGCCCGCTCGCCGGCAGGCTCGCGATGGCCGGCCAGCAGAACAACCGGCCGCGGGGCAACGCCTCCTATACGCTGGGCGGCTCGCCGCTCGACGCCACGCCCTACTCGTTGAACGGCGTCGCGCAGACGAAGCGCGACTACCTGCAGCAGCGATTCAGCGGCTCCATCGGCGGCCCCATCAAGATCCCCGGCGTGATCGACCTCGGCACGCGCACCTCGTTCTTCCTGAACTACTCGGGCAATCGCTCGTCGAACGCCTACAACCAGTACTCCACCGTGCCGGCGCTCGCCCAGCGCGCGGGCGATTTCTCGGCGCTCTCGACGCCGCTCATCGACCCGGTCACCAGGCAGCCGTTCCCGGGGAACCAGATCCCGCTCGAACGCATGAACGCGGCCTCGCTCGCGCTGCTCGACTACATCCCGAAGCCGAACCAGCCGGGCACCACGCAGAACTTCTACTACTCGACCACCAACAATACGACGTCCGACGACGTGAATATCCGGTTCACCCGCAGCTTCGGGACCCCTGCCCGGGGACGCGGCGGGCGCGGCGGAGCAGCGGGCGGCCGGGGCGGCGGCGGCGGGCGTGGCGGCCCGGGCGGCGGCATCAACCTGAACGTCGCGTTCCACTACCAGCGCTCGGAGAGCACGCAGTCGAACCCGTTCCCGACCATTGCCGGCGCGCGGAAGGGATCCGGGTGGGACATCCCGGTGAACTTCAGCTTCCCGACGTGGGGCATCACGCACTCGGTCCGCTTCCAGCTCAATCGCAGCACGTCGCACGGGAACAACCTGTTCGCGTCGGTGGCGAACGTATCGGGTGACGCCGGCATCGCGGGCGTTTCGTCGGATCCGTTCGACTGGGGCGTGCCCGGCCTGTCGTTCTCGAGCATCAGCGGCCTGAGAGACATCAACCCGAGCCTGCGCAACGACCAGACGATCACCGTCAGCGACTCGATGATGAAGATGAAGGGGCGCCACTCGTTCCGCTGGGGCGTCGAGTTGCGCGACCTGCGCTCCGACAGCCGCACCGATTCGAGCCCGAACGGGTCGTTCGTGTTCACCGGCCTGTACACGGCAGGCAGCGGTCACGTGAGCGGCGCGGATTTCGCCGACTTCCTGCTCGGCCTGCCGCAGCAGGCGTCGCTGCAGTATGGCCCGGGCCTCGAGCAGTTCCGCACGCAGTCGTGGGCCGCCTACGTGCAGGACGACTGGCGCGTCCGATCGAACTTCACGCTGAACGTCGGCGTGCGCTACGAGTACCAGGCGCCGTACTGGGAAGCCAGCAACCGGCTGGTCAATCTCGACGTCGCGCCCGGCTTCACCGCGGCGGTGCCGGTGCTCGCCGGCGCCACCGGCCCGTACTACGGCGCCTTCCCCGACACGCTCGTCAACCCGGATCGGAACAACTTCGCGCCGCGCACCGGGTTTGCGTGGCGCCCGAAAGCCAGCTGGATGGTCCGCGGCGGCTACGGGATCAACTACTCGTCGGTCCCGTACCTGTCGATGGTCCAGAAGATGGCGAGCCAGGCGCCGTTTGCCTCGACCAATACGCTCATCGGCACCACGGCGAGCCCGTTGTACCTGGCGTCCGTGCTGGCGACGCCCGTGCCCTCGACGACGACCACCACCACCTTCGGCGTCGATCCGAACTACTCGATCGGCTACGTCCACATCTGGAACGTGGACGTGCAGCGGGACTTCGGCCGGACGATGTCGGTGGGAGCGGCGTACATCGGGACGAAGGGATCGCAGCTCGACCTGTTGCGCGCGCCCAACCGCGGCCCGACCGGGCTGCGCATCGCGGGGGTGCAGCCGTTCACCTGGGAGTCCTCGGGTGCCCACTCGATCATGCACTCGCTGTCGGTGCGGGTGAACCGGCGGCTGGCGCAGGGCCTCCAGGGCGGCGCCACCTACACGCTGTCGAAGTCGATGGACAACGCCTCGTCGGTCGGCGGCAGCGGCGGCGTGGTGGCGCAGAACGATCAGGATCTCGGGGCGGAATGGGGCCGGTCGAGCTTCGACCAGCGGCACCGCTTCTCGGCGAACTTCACGTGGGAGGTGCCGCTGGGGAACGGGCGCAAGTGGCTGAACCGGACCGGTCTCGTCAACGGCCTCCTGGGCGGCTGGATGATGAACGGGACCTTCACCGCGGCGACCGGCTCGCCGTTCACCGCGCGGGTGACCGGTGACGTGACCGACGTGGCGCGCGGCACCAACGGCACGCTGCGGGCCGACTACAACGGCCAGCCGATCGCGATCGACAACCCGACGGTGGCGCAGTACTTCAACACGGCGGCTTTCAGCGTCCCGGCGTCCGGCACGTTCGGCAACTCGGCGCGCAACCTGATCATCGGGCCGGGCAGCGGCGCGCTGAACGCCTCGTTGATGAAGAACTTCACGCTGCCGGGGTCGCGCAGCCTCTCGCTGCGCATCCAGGGCAACAACGTCCTCAACCAGGTGCAGTTCTCGACCATCGATACGCTGGTGAACTCGCCCACCTTCGGCCGGGTCACCGGGGTCCGCGGCATGCGGTCGCTGCAGGTCATCTTCCGGGTGAATTACTGAGCCATGGCGCACCTTCACACGTTCAAACGCCGCCTGTCCGTTGCCGTCGCCCTCGCGGCCGCCCTCGGCTCAATGGCCATCGCATTGGCAGCAGCCCCCCAGGTGCCGACCAAGCAGCGCCGTCCCGTGTACCGGGCGGGCGTGGACATCGTCGTCGTCAACGTCGTCGTGCGCGACAAGACCGGCAAGGTCGTCAAGGGCCTGACGCGCGACGACTTCACCATCCTCGAGGACGGCCGGCCGCAGGCGATCTCGAACTTCGACTTCGAGGAGATCGAAACGAGCCCGAACGCCGTGGCCGCCATGGAACCGATGCCCACCGTGCTCGGCAGCATCGGCCGCGCGGCGCCGGCGGCGGCAGGGGCCGCGCTCCCGGCCTCGCCCACGGCGGTGGACCTGCACGGGCGCCGGCTCATCGTGATGTTCTTCGACCTCAGCTCGATGCAGCCCGAGGAGATGACGCGGGCGTTCGACTCGGCGCGGGACTACGTCGACAAGAAGATGACCGCGGCCGACACCATCGCGCTGGTGACGCTGGCCACCTCCCTGCACGTCATCCAGGACTTCACGTCCGACCGCGAGGCGCTGCTCTCGGCCCTCGACACGCTGAGCGGCACGGAAGGCATGGGATTCGAGGAAGCGGCCGTCCTTGATCCCGATGCGGTCAGCGACACCGGGTTCACGGCCGACGACACCGAGTTCACGATCTTCAACACCGACCGCCGGCTCGAGGCGCTCAAGTCACTGACCAACGCGATGGCGAGCCTCGAGCAGAAGAAGTCGCTCATCTACTTCAGCAGCGGCATGACGCAGACAGGCCTCGACAACCGCGTGGCGATCCGCTCGGTCATCGACCGCGCGGTGCGCGCCAACGTGTCGATCTACGCCGCCGACATGCGCGGCCTGCAGGCGCTGCCGGCGGGCGGGGCGGCCAGCGAGGCCAGCACGCGCGGCCAGTCGGCGTTCTCCGGCCGGTCGATGTCGAACCGCTTCGACCAGATGGCGGCCTCGCAGGATGCGCTCTCGACGCTGGCCGAAGATACCGGCGGCAAGGCGTTCTTCCAGCAGAACGACTTCGCCAGCGTCTTCGACAAGGTGCTGGCCGACACCTCGGCCTACTACACCATCGGGTTCACCAGCACGAACCCGGCGCAGGACGGCCGCTTCCGCCGCGTGCGGGTGCGGGTGAACCGGCCCGACGTGAAGCTCGAGTACCGCGTCGGCTACTACGCGCCGCGCGACTTCGCGCACTCGGGCAAGGAGGATCGCGAGCAGCAGCTCATCGAGCAGATGGTGTCGGACCTGTCGGTGACGGACCTGCCGGTCTACGCCGCCTCGGCGTACTTCCGCCAGAAAGGCGGCCGCTACTTCGTGCCGATCTGGCTCGTGGTGCCGGCCTCGCGCGTGCAGTTCGCCAAGGCGGGCGACAAGGAGAAGGCCACCATCGACATCTTCGGGGTGCTGCGCGACGAGATGAACCGGCCGATCGGCCGCGTGCGCGACACGATCAACCTCTCGGTCGGCGCCACCGAAGGCGTGCAGCAGAAGAGCGTGCAGTACCAGACGAACTTCGAGCTGCCGCCGGGCTCCTACATCCTGAAGATGGTGGTGCGCGAGAACCAGACCGGCACGCTGGGCGCGTTCGAGACCAGGGTGAACGTCCCGGATCTCGACAAGTCGCCGGTGAAGATCAGCTCCGTGGTGGTCGGCTCGCAGATCCGGACCGGCGCCAAGCGCGACGACCGCAATCCGCTCCTGCGCAACGGCCAGGAACTGCTGGCCAACGTGGCGCACGTGGTGTCGCCGTTGCAGCACCTCTACTTCTACTACGAGATGTACGACCCGGCGAAGGTGACAGCCGGAGCGCCGGCCCAGGCGCCAACCATGGGCACCGCCCCAGCCGCGGGCGCCGCGCCTGCCACGGCCAGTGGCAGCGACGCCGTGCGCGTGCTGTCGAACGTGGTGTTCTTCCGCGGCAAGACGCGCGTCTACGAGACGCCGCTGGTCGAAGCGACCGTGCTTGCCGCGCCCGATCGCAAGGCCACCATCTTCCAGCTGGACGTCCCCGCGTCCGAGCTGACCCCGGGCCTCTACACCTGCCAGGTGAACGTCGTGGACGATGTCGGCGGGAGCTTCGCGTTCCCGAGGCTGGCGTTGTACGTGACGCCACCGCCGAAGTGAGCCGGGCCTCGCCGGGCTGACGCCGCGCCGCGCCCCGGCTCGCAGCGAGTTGGGCGGAGCCGGCGAGGTCGAGACGATGGCGCCAGTACGGCCTATCGTCCGCCGCACGGAGTCCGCCCGACCGGGGGGTCGCGGCGAGCGGACGACCCATCGTGGGTCGAGAAGGTCGAGCAGTTCTGAACACGCCATCGGCCATGGCCGACGCCCCTGGCCCACCACGGCGTCCCCGCCCCCGCTCCCCTTGGTATATTGAGAGACGTGAAGCCAGCCAGCGGTGAGGTGGTCCCCGTTGAAACCCCGGCGCCCGAAGCGCCCCGGTTCACGGCGCCATCTGCCGACAACATCCCGGCTTCGCGGCCGCGGTTCACCCTCGCGCGCACGTTTGCCGCCCTCCGCTACCCCAATTACCGCCTCTGGTTCGTCGGTCAGATGGTGTCGCTCTTCGGCACCTGGATGCAGACGACCGCGCAGGGCTTCCTCATCTTCGAACTGACGCACTCGCCCGCCTACCTCGGATACGTCGGTTTCGCAGCCGGCGTGCCTGTCTGGCTCTTCACGCTCGTGGGCGGAGTGGTCAGCGACCGGGTGTCCAGGCGCACGCTGCTCGTGGTGACCCAGACCTCGATGATGGTCCTGGCGTTCGTCCTCGCGGTGCTGACGTTCGCCCACGCGGTCCGGCCGTGGCACATCCTGGCGCTCGCCTTCCTGCTCGGCCTCGCCAACGCCTTCGACGCGCCCGCGCGCCAGGCCTTCGTGTCCGAGATGGTCGATCGCGAGGACCTGACCAACGCGATCGCGCTCAACGCGACCATGTTCAACGCGGCCACCGCGGTTGGCCCCGCCGCTGCGGGCGTCACCTACGCGTGGTTCGGCCCCGCGTGGTGCTTCACGTTGAACGGCCTCTCGTTCGTCGCGGTCATCACCGCGCTGCTGCTGATGCGCCTGCCGCCGCAACCCGCGCGCACTCGCGCGGCCTCGGCCGTGGACGACCTGCGCGAAGCGCTGGGGTACCTCGCGTCGCAACCGATTGTCGCGGCGCTGATTGGCCTCGTCGGCGCGATGAGCCTGTTTGGCGTCTCGTTCATGGCCCTCATGCCCGCCTGGGCGGTGACGATCCTCCACGGCGGCGCCGCCACCAACGGCCTGCTGCTGTCCGCACGCGGCGCCGGCGCGCTCGTGGCGGCACTGTTCATCGCCTCGCTCGGCAGGTTCACGTTCAAGGGCAGGCTTCTGACGTTCGGCTCGATCGCCTTCCCAATCCTCCTGTTCGCCTTCGCCTTCACGGGCTCGCTGCCCTTGTCGCTGCTGATGCTGGCCGGCATCGGCGCCGGCGCGATTCTCGTGATGAACCTGTGCAACGCGCTCGTGCAGACGATCGTGCCCAATGCGCTGCGCGGGCGGGTGATGGGCATCTACACCCTCACCTTCTTCGGCATGATGCCGCTCGGCGCCCTGTGGATTGGCATGGTGGCGCAGTACCTCAGCGCCCCGCAGGCGGTGCTCGTTGCCGCGATCGCCTCGCTGGCGATTACCGCGCTCGTGTGGGTGAAGGTTCCCGCGGTCAGACGGCTGGAGTAATATGCGACGAGGAGCAGTGGCTGGCGCGAATCGCCGGCCCTCCCCGCTGAAGGTGTGAGTCTCGCGGGTCGCCGGTTGACATTCGCTGGCCGCTGAATCGGCCGGACGTCAGCCGCCGAGAGGAAGATGGTGACAGCGATGACGCCCCTCCGAATCGCGGCTCTGGTCTGTACGCTCGTCGCAGCGGCCGCTTGCGGGGCGAGTCCAACCGGCCCGGGACAGCGGGACGGCCTTCGTCTCACCGGTCGCATCACGGATTCGACGATCGCTCCGGGGAATACTGCCGTTCTTACCTTCACGCTCGAGAACCTCTCCCCCCGCGCTACGACCCTGACGTTCGGCAGCAGCTGCCAGGTGATGCCGTACATCACGTCGCGTCAGACCGGTGATTTTGTCTACCCGCCTCACGGCGGCTGGGGGTGCCTGACCGTCATGACCCAGCTGGAACTCGCCGGGTTCGGCTCCGTCGTCAAGGACGTGCAGATCAAAGCTGCCGCGACCGCCGATTACCCGTACGTGGCGTTGCCTCCGGGCACCTACCTGGCCTACGCCAGGCTGGAGCAAGGACCGAACTCGATTCAGTCCGATCCGGTTGCGTTCACCGTCCGATAGCCGCCGTTGCGGCACGATCGCCCGTCACCTCCCTGACCAGCACGCGCCCGACGAACCGAATCCGGTCACGCATCGGAAAGCGTTTGACGATGGTCTTCAGGACCGCCCTGCGGCGATCGTCACGCGATCGGGTTCGCGTACTTCACGGCGGCCGATATGAAGCGGATCTACGCGGTCATTGAATCCAAAGAGGTCGTAGAGGATGTGGTGCGGAATGACGGGCTTCGGGCAGGAGAGATGGCACCCATCAGGAAACGGCAGCCATGCCCCGGCCTCCGGCGACGGCGAGATCCGCCTTATCGCGGCGTTCAGCCTCCGCGCGGGCGATCGTCAGCCCCACCTCCTGGGCGAGGGTGCCGACGAAGTGCGCCTCTTTCTCCGAGAAACCGTTTGCCCGCGTCAGGTACACCGTGAGCGCTCCGACCAGGTCGCCCTGCGCGAACACGGGCGTGCTGGTGCACCACCGGAGTCCCAGCCGCCCGGCGAGGTCGTTGAAATCCAGCGCGGGATCCGCGTTGCGAATCGTGCTGCGGTTGGCGACGACCCAACCCGAGAGTCCGCGGCCGACCGGCATCTGCAGCGGGGTAACCGCGTCTCGCAACCGCGAGGTCGCATGAGCGACGAGCAGGTGATCGCCGGCTGAACTCAAGGCGAACAGGCACGCTTCCGCGCCGAAAATGCACGCGATCTGGGCGTCGATGAGCGCGGGAACGAATGGTCCCATCTGCGCCACCGTGGACCTCGCGCCCTCAGCGTCCGATTCGCGGATCGGCTCGCCGGCGGCTTGCGCCATGCGTGCAACCATCGACCCGAGCACTTCCGACCCCTCCTCTGCAGTACGGTCCTCGCAGCGCAGCTCCGGAATCAGTTCGATGAACGTCTCGACCACCGCCGGATCGTAGAACTTTCCACTGCGGCTCTTGAGGATCTCGACGGCCCGCTCGTCGCTCAGCTTCGGCCGGTACGGCCGATCCGAGGTGAGGGCGTCGAAGCAGTCCACGACGGCGAGAATCCGGGCGCCGAGCGGGATCTCGGAGCGGATGAGGCCGTCCGGATAGCCCTGGCCGTCCCATTGCTCGTGATGGTGTCGCACGATCGGCACCACCGGGTACGGGAATTCGACGGCCGTCAGGATTCGGGCCCCCATGATTGCGTGGCGCTTCATCGTGTCGTATTCGATTCGGGTGAGCGCGCCGGGTTTGTTCAGGATATGGTCCGGCACGACCAGTTTTCCGATGTCGTGCAGCACCGAGCCCGCGTCAATCGCCTTGAGGTCGGCGTCGCCGGTGACGCCGAGCGCCTGTGCAACCGCGCGCGCGTGACGCTGTACCCGGCAGACGTGGCCGTGCGTGCCCCGGTCCTTGCTCTCGACCGCGATTGCGAGCATTTCGACCGTCGCTTGGTACAGGTGCTTGACCTCGCGCACGTGCCGGTGCGCCTCATCGACACGCGTGGACGCCTCCCTGTAGGCGACGTAGGACAGCACGAGCAGCGGCACCACCAGGCCGACCACTTCCGGGTTGAGGCCCGACGAATTCGCCACCGCCAGCGTCGCAAGCGAGGCGGCCGCGTAGTAGTTGACGGCCAGATACAAGGCGTGGCGGCTCCACACTTCGTAGGCTGACGCCCCGTTCTCGAGCGCGATGGCCGCCGCCGTGAGGCTGCTGTTCAGGAAGAAGAACACCGCCGCCATGCCGATGGTCGCGACGAGGATCGTCGGCGTGCCGGCGTGCGGCTGCACCATGGGCGGAATGCCGGCGATCGCGAAGAACACCTGCCCGGCGATCCACGTGGAGATCGCGGGTTCCGCGACGTTGAACAATGTGCGATACAGGCGCCGGTGCTTCTGGGTGCAGGACACCCAGACACCATCGAGAGCAACGATGATGGCCGCCGCCGCGGGACCAAACAGGAGCACCGTGGCAAAGACGAACACCTCGGACACCGAGACGGTGGCAGGCCGGCCGGGGATCTTGATGACGAACCGGCCGCTGGCGATGGTGAGCACAGCCAGCGTGACGAGGTAGATGTTGAAAGAGGAGTGCGGAACCTCGATGACGGCTTTCGTGAGTACCGCCGCGCCGACGACGACCACCACGACGACGAGCGCCAGCAGCGCGCGCCGCCCCGGTTCGAACAGCGAGAAGTCGGCCGAGGCCGGCTGGTGCCGGCGGTCGGTCGGCAGTCCATGTTGGTCGTGCATGTCGAATACCTGCGGTCAGTGCGGTTGCTGACGGCCGCCGCGGAGTGCACACCATTCATCCGCGAGAATGGACCACATGATGTGGTCTCTCATCACGTCGCCGTCGCGGAAGTCGCCACGAAGCACGCCCTCGCGCGTCGCGCCGAGCTTGCGCAGCACGGCGTTGCCGCGAGCGTCCACGTCCACCGCACGCGCTTCCAGCCGCCGCACGCCAAGCGTGCCAAACGCAAAATCGAGCAGCAACCGCGCGCCGCTGATGAACAACCCGGTGCCCCAATACTCATCGCTGAGCACGAACCCCCATTCGGCCGTCGAGAAGTCGCGCTCGATCGCCCAGATCTGAACGATGCCCACCGGCCTGACGTTCCCGGCCGGCACGATTCCGTGGCACAGGTGCAGTCCCCTGCGGCGTTCCGCATGCGTCCAGCGGATGAAATGTTGCATCCCTTCGAGCGACGCGGGACACGGAGTCGTGTAGTGTTGCACCGACGGTCTGGACAGGTGCGCCAGAAGGGATGGGGCGTCGGCCTGCTGGAGACCTCGAAGCGTGACGTGTGCGTCGGTGAGCACCGGCGAACGCCGGCGCCAGTCAGGGCTTCCGGCCGCGCAATGTTGACACTCGCTTACGCTCTGATGGATCGCCACGGCGGCCTCCCGACCCCGTCACTTCTTGATCAGATCGCCGTTGGCTCTCTCCAGGTTGCCCCACGACATCGATGTCGGTGCAATATTGAGGCGCGAGACATCGCCCCACACTACGCGATTGGCGGTGACGTCGCTCGAGAGGCTGCCCCAGGTGACGCTCGTCCCGTCGCTCTGGCCGATGAGGCTGTCGCCCCAGACGACCCGATTGCCCCAGATCGGCTGGTTGCCATCCCACACGGTACTGTCGCCCCAGATCACCCGATCGCCCCAGATGACGCGGTCGCCCCAGACGACCCGCAACGCCCAGGCCGGATCGTTGGTGCAGATGCTGTCGCCCCAGATGACGCGATCGCCCCAGACAACCCGCTGGCCCCAGGCGATCGTTTCATCCGCCACGGTCGTCCACGTGTTCACGCCGGTCGTCAACCACCAGGCGCCGACGGGCTGATTCGGGTCGATCGCCGCGGCAAGGGCAACGGCGCCGGCCGCATTCAGCGCGCCCGCTCCCTGCGTCAGCATGTCGTGGTCCGCCATCGGAAAGGCGGTGTACTGGAGGATCGCCTTGACGGCGCCCGGCGTCAGCCGCGCGCCCGGGTGATTGCTCCGGCTGGCCTGGAGCATCAACGACACGACGCCAGTGACGACACCGGCCGCCATGCTGGTGCCGCTCAACTTCGTCAGGTTGCACGTGCCGTTCGTGACGATCAATCCGCCGGGGTAGGAGGTCGCGATCGTGCTCGATGTCGGAACGTCGGACACCAGGTGTGATCCCGGGGCGACAATGTCGGGCTTCTGGAATCCGTCGTACCAGGTGGGCCCGCGGGAGCTGTACCAGGCAACGACGTCATCGACGCGGGCGGCCGTCTGGTATGTCTCGAGCGCGCCCACGGTGATCGCATCGGGCGCGTTGCCGGGCGACGTGATGCCGCCGTAACCCGTCATGTGCGTGTCCGGATCGCCGCCGAAGTTGCCCGCCGACGTCACCACGACGATGCCGGCCGCGACGGCCCTCTCGACCGCCTGCACGAGCGGATCGTCAGCCGCGGACTCGTAGACCGGATGTCCGAGCGACAGGTTGATGATATCGATGCCCGACGCTTTTCTGTTCGCGACCGCAAAGTCGATCGCGGCGATGACATTGCTCGTGTAGCCCCTGCCCTGGTCGTCCAGCACCCGGAGGACGATGAGCCGGCTGCCGGGTGCGATTCCTTGGTACTGACCGTTCGAGGTGGCGCCGGTGCTGCCAATCAAGCCAGAGACGTGAGTGCCGTGCCCGTACAAATCCTTCGGGCCCCGGTTCACGGCGGTCCCGCTCGTGAAGTCGTACGACGTGGTGACGTTGATGTCGGCGGATGGCCGCACGCCCGAGTCGATGACCGCCACGTTGATTCTGGAGCCGCTGTACTGGCGCGGCAGCAGCGCTTCGGTCGCCAGCAGCACATTCTGCGAGAGGTCCGAAGTCGCCAGGCTGCGAACCGGGGCGTCGAACGAAATGTGCGCGACGTCGGCATCGCTCGCGGTGCCACGCAGCGCGGCCAGCGACAACTCGGCGACCAACAGGTCCGGCGCCGTCGAAGGCGTGGCGGATCCCGCGGTCGCCTGTCTCAAGCGATCGAGGACGCGCGCTCCGGCGCCTGGTCGCGCCTGCACGAGCGCGCGCACGGACGCAGTTGTCGGGTGTCGAGCCCAGTCACGCAAGGCGCGATCGAGCTTGGAAGAGGCGCCGGGAGTGGGGGGCAGCGTGCAAAACGCAACTGCCAGCAACGCCAGTACGGGAAACGCGCAGCGTAATCGCGGCATGGCGGTTCAGCGGGTGTGCAAGGATCGCACCGCCGAGCTGGTCGCGCGTTTGAAATCGCGTACTCCCGTGCTGTCAACGGTTTCCGCGGCTGTCGCAGGAGCGTCAAGTTACGGATATCGGTGGTGATGTTCCACAACGCAACATAACCCCGCGCCATGAGTGGCTTTGTGGGACACACCCTTCAAAACAACCAAGAATAGCCATGTTTTCGGCAAGTGGCTGTGTTCCGATATGGGACAAGCGTGCGAATTCAGCACGTTGGCAGCGAACGGCCACGGCTACTGTCTCTGCAACCGGGGGCGCGAGGGAGTGTCGCCGTCGGACAGCCCCGAGATGTATCATTTCGAGGCCGCGCTGCGGCGTGGCATTCCCGGGGAAGGATGCGAGCCGGATCCGCGAATCACGAAGCCGACGCCACCGACGACGACAACGACCACGTTGGCCGGCAAGCGCTGATGCCGCTGGTCCTCGCTGATGCGATCTTCGAGTCCGCAGGCGCAGCGCTGCCGGCTGCTGATGGCCGCCGGCACGACGCTCGCGTGGCTCCGGCATGATCCCACAAGGAAGGTGGATCACCATGCGCATGATGACTGTGTGGTTGCCGCTGCTCGCCATGCTGTTCCTCCCGAATCCGGCCGTTGCCCAAAACCCCTGCGAGGAGGTCGGCTCGGACTGCCGAGTGATGACCCCGGCCGAGGTGAAGGCGTTGAAGGAGCGATTCCTCGCCGTCAAGGCGGCCCTGCCGGTCCCGGACCCCGCCCGGTACGCGCACAACGGCGCGGCCGAGGCGAGCACCATGCCGTTCGTCGCGGAGGCAGGGATCCGCGGCGCCGTGCCGACGTGCCGGTCCTGGCCGGCCGGTTGTTTCACCACACTGAACAGTCTCTTGTTCGGCTACGACAGCAAGGCGGACCGCGGGAATCTGATGGCCGGGCTCGAGAACCGCGTCGAGGTGGACGCCTGGCTCCGGCCGCACCCGCACCTCGTGGACAATGAGAACGGGAAGTGCGTCGACGTGAGCGACCCGGACGCCGTCAATGTCGAGAAGAGCGCCACCTTCCTCTCCTACGAGAGCGGTGAGGGGGCGATCTCCCTCCACATGGTCTTCGGACCACGCACCTGCAAAGAGGCGGAGACGCTGAACATCGAGAGGCCGGCTCAGGCCTTCGCGCCTGTGAAGTCCATCGAGCTGCAGATCACCGGCCCGAAGGCCGAGGTCGCGGCGTTGAAGAAGAAGATCGACCGCAGGGCTTTCGAGGCGCTGCTCGCTGGGGTGGTCAAATGAGGCACCGACGTCCCGAGTGCCGTGCCGTGCTGGCATTCGCCGCACGCGGATCCCATCGCAACGTTCTGCCGTCTGGCACCAGGCGCACTTCAACAGCAAAGGATGCCTCGATGCACACATCAATCCGCCGGCTCGTGCGGTTCGCGATTCCGCTCCTGGCGTTTCCGCTGATCGTCGCCGCCGTTGCCCCGCAGGGCCAGGGCGGCGGGTCGGGGCGTGAACGCACCATCAACCAGTCCGCCGATCCACTTGTCGCCAGCTTCCGGTTTCGCTCAATCGGGCCGGCCAGCATGGGCGGCCGCATCGACGACATCGCCGTGTCGGACAGCGACCCGAACGTCATTTACGTCGGTTATGCCACCGGCGGTGTCTTCAAGTCGGAGAACAACGGCACGACGTTCGTGCCGGTATTCGAGACGTACGGCACCGCGTCGATCGGCGACATCGCGATTCACCCGACCAACCCGAACATCGTCTATGTCGGGACCGGCGAGGCGAACAACCGGCAGACCACCACGTTCGGGGACGGGATCTACAAGACGACCGACGGCGGCAAGACCTTCACGAACATCGGCCTGAAGGAAACGCAGTCGATCGCGCGGATCGTCATCGATCCCCGCAGTCCCGAGACGGTGTACGTGGCGTCGCCCGGCCATCTGTTCGGGTCCAACCCGGATCGCGGCATCTACAAGACCATCGATGGCGGGAAGACGTGGGACAAGATCAAGTACATCGACGACTACACGGGCTTCACCGACATCGCCATCGATCCGGGCAACAGCAAGATCCTCTACGCCGCAAGCTATCAGCGCCTGCGCAGCGGATGCTGCTTCAACGGCGGCGGCCCGGGCAGCGCGCTCTGGAAGACCGTGGACGCAGGGAAGACGTGGATGAAGATCACGGCCAGCGGCCTGCCGCCGGGAACCTACGGCCGCATCGCGCTGGACGTGTCGCGTTCGAACCCCAACGTGGTGTACGCGCAAATCGAGGCGGGCGAGACCGGCCAACCGATGTCGACGAGCGGCGTGCAGCCCTCCGCCGCGACAGAGGCAACCCCTCCTGGTGCGGCTGCGGTCGCCGGTGCGCCGGCGGCAGGGCAGGCTGGCGCGGCACCGCAAGCCGGAGGCGGCCG
>Ga0315279_10003726_pt1 | contig 20943 bp, 15 predicted proteins | sample YL17G06_20_MG_FD_203694 | JGI IMG/M metagenome (GOLD analysis project Ga0315279, IMG submission 203694) | Sediment microbial communities from Yellowstone Lake, YNP, Wyoming, USA - YL17G06_20 | ecosystem: Environmental > Aquatic > Freshwater > Lake > Sediment | place: USA: Wyoming | collected... | reverse complement strand
GCTGCTGGTAGGTCTTGCCCGCCGCGGCGGAAAGCTGCCGCTCGGCCCGCTCGGCGGGGTCGGCGCTCACGTCGTGATAATTCACGAAGCTCGTTGCCGCGGCGATCAGCAGCGTGACGGCGTTTGCACCGCGGACGTGGATCTGCTCGCCCAGGCCGGCCTCCTCGGTCCTGGCCGAGCCGCCCTCGCGGATGACCCTGAGCCGGGCCTCGTACGTCAGTGCCCCGGCCACGCCGTGGTCGTCGGAATTGCGGCCCTTCAGGACGAGGCCCTCGCCCTTGCCCTTGGGACGCTCGATCGAGAAAACTTCGCCGGAGGGGTTCTTGAGGTTCGTCCTGCCCGCCAGCCTGACGGCCAACTCGACCGTCCCCGGCTTGTCGGCCGAGATGCGGACTACGATGACCTGGTCGGCCGGGCTTGCGAATACCTCCCGCGTGTACTTGACGCCGCCGGCGCGGTACTCGACCGTGGCGATTGCCGTCTCGAGGTCCAGTTCGCGGCGGTAGTCGCTTATGACGGGCTCGAACGGGAAGCTCAGCAGCAGGTCGCCCAGCGGCTGGTACTTCATCTGCTCGGCGGGCTTGCCCATCAGTTCGGTCTGGAACAGCGCCGCGGCCTGGGCGTACTTGCCGGCCAGGACCAGGCGGCGGACTTCGGCGATGTGCTTTCCGCCGGTGGGGTTGCACTGCGAGTAAGGCCCGGCGGACCAGAGGGTCTCCTCGTTGAGGTGGATGATCTCGTCTGAGACATTGCCCCAGACCATCGCCCCGAGCCGGCCGTTGCCGACGGGCAGGGACTCCGACCACGTTCGGGCCGGCTGGCGGTACCACATCATGGTGTTCGCCCGAGGCTCTCCGCCCGCCCCCGCCGCCGCCCCGGCCAGGGCCGCCGCCAGGACGGCGCCGGCCAAGGCGCGGATCATCAGATCTGTCTTGCGCAAGTCAATGCTCCCAGGGCCGTGAGCGGCCCGCGAGGCCGTTACTTGTCCAACTTGATCAAGTGGATCGTGTGGGGCTTGTCGTACTTGGTGTTCCGCAGGCCCGGGAAGGGCATGTCGAAATCAATCACGATCAAATCGTTGCCGCGAACGATGACCTCGCAGGGCTGGTCCAGATTGCTGCCTTCGCCCGTGCAGTCGCCGTTCTCCCAGAGGTTCTCCAGCTTGCCGCTGAGGCTGACACGCTTGACCGAGTTGGCCAGGCTGTCGGCGATGTAGATCTTCTTGTCGGCCGCGCGATAGAAGATCCCGTCGCAACTTCGCATGCTCGGGTCCTTGAGGAACACGCCGCAGCTCTTCATCGAGCGGTCGGCGTTGAAGGTGATCTTGTACATCACGCCGTCGCCGAAGTTGCCGGTGTAAAGATTGCCGTCCTCGTCGAACGTCATCCCGTCGGCCCCGGCGTTGCCGCTGCCCCGGCCCTCGATGGCGTCGATCTTGACCAGCACGTGCGGGTCCTTGTCGCCGGGGGCGACCTTGACGGGGCCCTTGTTCAGCTCGTCCAGCGTGAAGCACCAGATGCCGCCCGCGCCGTACTCGCCCGGCAGGTCGAAGGACGTGTCGCTTACGTACATCCGGTCGCCCCGCCAGATCACCGCGTTGGACAGGTTCGTGCCGTCAACCACCACGTCCACGCCCGTCGCCTTGCCGTCGGTCATGTTGATCCGCAGCACACGCGAGCAGTGGTTGGGGTCGGCGAAGTACTGGTTGTCCGCCACGTAAAGGTTGCCGTCCGGGCCGATGTCCACGCCCATGGGCCCAACCTTCTTCGTCTTGGGGCTCACCGGCAGCGCGGTCAGGGCCGTCATCTTGTTCTCCGGCGAGATCTGCATCATCACCGCCGGAAAGTTGGCGTCGTTAAAGTTCGGGCACGACATGTAGATTATGCCCGTCTTGTCGTCGAGCGTCGTACCGTCCGGCGTGTTGCAGGCGTCCGGCAGGGAAAACAGCAGCGTCGGCCTGTACTGCGCCAGTCCCTTCGAGCCCGCCATTGGGCCCCCTATGTCGCACCCGGCCAGCCCGGCCGCCGCCGCCAGCATCGCCACCGGGAGTATGCCTTTCACACCGGTCCGCGTCTTTGTGAACATGGTCTGATCCTTTCGTGCCTGGGACAATAGAACAATAAAGCAAAAACCTTCCGGGCGAAGCCGTGCGGACTCGCCCCATCGCCGGCAGGTGAGTCTATCCGCCGACCGGACGCTCCGTAAAGAGTAAATCCGCGATCCGAAAGAAGGGCCCTTGCCGAGCGGCAGATCTCTCGATAACCTAAACACATAAACCTATCGGACGGCGTCAGGTCTCGCGTAATGTCCGACGCGGGTGCGGCGTGAAACCGCTGTTCGATTGCCAAAGGAGATTGGACCATGGCGGATCGGAAAGTCACTCGGCGCCAGTTCGTGCAGACCGGCGCCGCGGCCGCCGCCGGAGTGGCCGCCGGCTTCCTGGCCGCCAATGCGGCGGAACCGGACACGAAGAAAGCCCTCAACTTCAACCAGAACATGGAGTACCGCCGGCTCGGAAAGACGGGCCTGGATGTTTCGGCCGTATGCCTGGGCGGGCACTGGAAGCGGGTGCAGGCCCGGCCCGGCACGACGGAGTTCGCCAAGAACCGTCACGACGTCATCAGCGCGTGCATCGACTGTGGCATCAATTACGTGGATGCGTGCTGTGGCGGCGAGGTCGAGGCCTATGCCGAAGCCTTTCGAGGCCGGCGGGACAAGATGTTCTTCGGATTCTCGTGGTACGAACACGAGATGCGGTTCCAGGGCTGGCAGACCGAGGAGAAACTGACCCAGGCCATCGACGAAGGTCTCCAGAAGGCCAAGCTGGATTACGTGGACCTCTGGCGGATCACCTGTTACTGGGAGCCCCAGACCAATCACACCCTCGCCCACGAAGAGGCGATCTGCAATGCCCTGAGCAAGGCCCGCAAGGCCGGCAAGGCGCGGTTCACCGGCATCTCCACCCATAAGCACGACTGGGTCATCCGCATGATCCAGAAATACCCCGAGGACATCCAGGTGGTGGTAGTGCCCTACACGGCCGGGTCCAAGCAGGCGCCCGCCCGGGTCGATCCAGATGGCTCCCAGAAGGCATGGAAGGCCGTTCCCGGAGGCGAAGCCGCCTACGACGAACCGATCACAAGCGTCATGGACGCCGTCAAGAAGCACAAGGTCGGCTGGTTCGGCATCAAGCCGTTCGCCAGCGGCTCCGTCTTCAAGTCGCGCGGGGCGGTCAATCCCTCGACCCAGAAGGAAGACGACGAGCGGGCCCGCCTGACACTTCGGTACATCCTGGCCTCGAATGACGCGCTGACGGCGCCGATCCCGGGGCTCATCACCGTCGACCAGGTGAACAACGCCGCCAAGGCTGTCGTGGAGAGGCGCCAACTCGACCTCACCGAAACGCGGCGGCTGGATCGGGCGGTCGAGGAGATGTGGGCGAACCTGCCGACCGGATACGGGTGGCTCAAGCGAGAATGGGAGTGGGTCTGAGATGTCCGACGTGAACTTGCCTGGTCCGACTTTGCCTGGTCCGACCCGCCCGTTCCGCCTCCGGCTTCTTGCCGGGTGCGCGGGCATTGTCGCAGCCATCGTGGCGGCCAGTTGCGATACGGAGCCGCGGATGCGCGCCGGTTGGCCCTCCGCGCTGGGCCCCGTGCCCCGGACGGCTCAGCTTCAGAAACCCGCCAGGAACGAGGGGTGCCTCGTCTGCCACATGGACTTCGGGAAGGAGAAGATCACGGCCAGGCACGCCAAGGCCGGCGTCGGGTGCGTCACGTGTCACGGCCGATCATCGGCGCACGGCGGCGACGAGGCCAACATCATCAAACCCGACGTGATCTTCGGACGGGCCGAAATCGACGCCTTCTGCAAGAACTGTCACTCTGCCCACAGCAGAGGTTCGGATTACCAGGCATTCCTCAAAACGTGGGCCGACAAGCGGCACAACGGCCGGATCGTATCGGCCGAGTCCGTCTGCACCGACTGTCACGGCAACCACGCCGTTCTCCGGCTGGACCAACTCGAATAGGCGCCGGTTTCTCTTAAAATGCGGACGCCTCCCACTCTTCGCTTCTAACGCTTCGGCAAACGTGAGAGCAAGAGACGAAAAATGGGAGGCGTCCCTGTTTTCTCAGGACATAAGATCTTGTATGCGTGCGGCTTACGCCTTATCTTCATGCCATTCGTCCCTGTCCCCCTGTCCCCGATTTCTTCAGGTTTACAGCCCTGCTGTGGCGTTTTGCGGCAATTCAACGCCGGGTCACGGGAGCAATCAGGCGTGCCACCAGCCGTTTCAAAACGGACTGGCTTCCGGGAGGCTGCCTGGCAAGCCATCCATCATGTCCGATGAGGCTCTTCACAGTTGCAGGGTCAAGGCCAATTCTTGGACCAAGATCGCCGAAACCGGCCTGCTCGTTGGTACGGCATATCGGGCATTGCGGGTTGGCCGCTTTCGAGGTCTCGTTGGCGACCACCGAGTAAGTCGCGAGATTCTCGTTGATTGCGATAGGCAGAGGCCTCAGAAGAAACGGCTGAAGCAGGTGTCGCAAGATCATCGTACCCAGGCTCGCAGCACGCATGTTTAGGTCCATTACGGCCGGCTGATCCATGACAAGATCGGCCGAATAGCCTTGTTCGATGACTCTTTTCCTCTCTGAGCATACCATCGACTCAAGGGTGAGTTGTCGTGGCGTTACAAGTCCCGTGCAACAAAGGCACGGGCGTCCGGGCGCTACGTAGCTCGCGCGGGCCGTCAGGCAAGCCACCATACCGTCCCTGTCGAAACCGATTTCAGAGCCTACGTCGATGTACGGTCGGAGGTACCGAAAAGCAAACTTGGATAGCAGAAGCCTTGGATAGGCGCCGTCTACGCAGCCGAAGACAACATCTGCATCACGAAGCAAGGACAGGACGCGATCATCGAGGACGTTGCCAACGATCGCCTCGACTTCACAGCCCATTCCGGCTCGTCGAATCTCGCGCCGGAGCACGTCAACCTTCCAGGCGCCCTTCTTGACGTCCTTTGTGCTCAGATGGATGATCCGGTTCAAATTGACATCGCGAGCCGCTTTATCGTCGACAAGAAGGAGTTGCTTACACCCGGCACGCATGAGCAACTCACAGACGATAGAGCCCGTGCCGCTGGCGCCAACGACTGCCAGTCTGAGCTTGCTCAGCAAAGCCAGCGAGCCCTGGCCGGTGATCGCAAGCCCACGATCGAACGCCGCAGCGTGTGGCGGCGGCTCCGGTGGCCTCTGGCCCGAAAGTGGAAGGTAAGAAAGCGCTTCCCCGACGACGATCAGCCTGCCCATAAGCCGGCTTTGCTTGCTTGTCGCCCATACACGACCTTGTTGGCAATTCCTGCCGACGACGACGCTCACCAGGTGAGTATCTGGCTCCAGTTCGACCAAGTTTCGCAACATGATCGGCTCTTGCTGGTCATCGTAGCCGGAGAAACCAACCTGATTACCGGCACTTGGATGCGAGTGCAGGAACACGAGGCCCGCCAGATGCTGCTTTCGCATGAAAAGGTGGGCTTGGCGGATGTAGGTGGCGTCAAAGACGATAGCCCCGCTTTGGGCGACCTTCAGGTCACCAGGTTCCGGCCAGAAGACACGGCTGACAATGTACTCTTTACGTCTAGGGGTGTTGCAGACGCCTGCGACCCCAATTATGCCTGTCTCCGGGCTGGAGGGCCCCCGAAACGACCGCCTGAACTGCTGCTGGGCCCGAAGCCAATCGCTTTCCGCTATACGTAAGTCAGCGGCGGTCATTGACAGCTCCTCGGTCTAGGAAGAAACCGCGGCAGTGAACGATGTGCGTTTCGAGCGAATCACGCCCGGGCTGCCAAGGCTTCCCGTCGGGGTAATGCCAGGAGACGAGTTGCCATTCTTGATTCAGAAGGTTGATCTTGCCCCCGTTGATTCGCTTGTGTTGCCCTCCACTATACTCGCATGGAAGTCGCACGTAGAAGCCATTGAGTTCGGCATCGTCAAAGGCGGTTGGAATGGCGATCGCGATATCGTAGGCAGTCTTGTCCCATGGCGGAGACGGCGATGCCATGGCACGGACCACGATGTAGCACTGGTTGTCGCACTCCGCCACCTCGATGTCCAAGCCAGCGGCCTTCAGGGAGGCCACCTGCTTGTTCAATGCGTCGGGGACCATCGTTGCCTCCCGTATTTCCCGTCGCGTTGCGCTTCGAAGATATCTCCCCTGGTGATCGGCAAGGCCGTATCCAATGGCAATGGAGTTGGGCTCTCGGGCCGGTATAGCGTGTACTCCTGGTAGTCTAGGCCGGCCTGATCCAGGATCTCGTGGGGCGTCATGCTCTCTTTGGGTGCCACCCACCAGCGGGTGTTGACTCTGAATGCCCGGACAAGTTCCACCCCGAAATCGTGGCTTGTGTGAGGGGCCCTGATGTACTCGCCAGTTGGCTGCTGTAGATCGTCGATGGCCGGACCGATCTCGTCGTGCTTGACGATGTTGTACAGTCGGTCCAGGGGAGCCTCAGGGTTGGGCAGGAGTTGATGACCAGTCGCTGAGGCCCACCGTCGCATGATTTCGACGAGGGGGGCGCTTTCCGGCACCTTGAAGGTCTGTTCGTCGGTGCGGCCGGGCAGCAGACACGCTGTTACGTTCACTTCATGCTCATGCGGACTCATGGTATAGTTCCTTAGCAGTGTGTGTGGCTCGTCACACCAGCCCCCGAGGCTGGAAAGGCCGGCCCTGATCGCACCGCTGGGCCTGTTTCGCCTGTGGACTCGGTGTTCTTGGGCGAAGGGACCAAAGATTCTGGCGGAATCTTTTCCATTTGGGCTGGATTCCTTGGTCTGAGCTTCCTGCCGTTGCGAGTCAAAGGTTGCAGAGACAAGGCACTTTCCAGGAGACTATAGGTCCTGTGGCTCTTACGGATACCAAAACGATCGCCCGCCTCCTGGGAGGCGACCCCAAGGAGCAGGAGGAAGCTATTCGCCTTATTGACAAGCAACTGCGGACCGTGGTCGTGGCCAAGCTGCGTCGCACGGCCCCTGGCCTATCGCCGGAAGAGATCGTGGAAGCCTTTCAGGAGACCCTCGTGGGGGTCTGGCAGATGGCCAGATCAGGTTGGTTTGACGCCAAGAAGCCGCTGGTGCCACTCTTGCTGACCATTGCCCAGCGCAAGGCCATTGATGGCCTCCGGAAGCGCGAAGTGAATCACGTGAGCTACGACGAGATGTTCGATGCAGTTGATGAGCGATTGAGCAGGTCCCGCGTGGGCGAGGCGTGGCGGGCAGTGGCCGCCAACGAGGACGGCCGTCGAATCATGATAATGATCCGGGACACGGCGGCAGGGCTGCCTAAGCGCCAGCATCTTGTAGCCTCTGCCGTGATGGACTTTTTCCCTCGGATTCCCTCGTACGAAGCGATTCGAGACCACATCAAGCAGAAGACTGGCGAAGGTTTGACTACCACTGCCGTAAAGCGGGCGTGGCAGGAAGCCCGGAAGAAAATCCGCGAAGTGCTGGTTCGCGAAGGATACTTCAAGGTTTGATTTCATGCGCAAAGACAACACAGTAACCGAAGATGATCTCGCAGTTGACGCACTCCTAGTGGCGACTTGCAATAGCGGCGAACTCGACCCCGACGTAAGTGCCAAAGAGGCCAAGGCCCTTTCCGGGGCGGCGTCTCCCCTTACGCGGCGGGAAAGAGCGGCCTTCGCCGCATGCGGAGACGATCCTATTGCTGCCATTCGCAGACGCTTGGAGGCTGCGGAGCGAAGTGCAGGCGTGGGCTTCATTCAAGGCCGCCATGGGCTGGTCTACGCCACAGGCGCCAATGAGGAACGCGATGCGGAGCGATCCGTGGCCAAGCTGCATCGCGCGCGAAAGAGGGTGAAGAGGTTTCTAGGTGAGTAGCGACGACTCCAGACTCCTCAGTCAGCAGGTAGGAATGGTTCTCAGTCGCGCGATCATCCCAAAGAAGCATGGCGTTTGGGGACGGGTGCCCTATGAATCGCCAGAACGCTATCTCAGGACTATCCCCTTGCAGCGGCAGCCTAGGCTAGGCCCGCCAATCCGGTTTCTGGCTCCAGCCATGTCCCGTACTTGAATGCAATGGCGGATTGTGCCGGCCTTTTGGGCCTTGACGCGGGTTCTAAGGAAATGGACAATGCGAATGCAAAGATGTTTGCGTTTTCCTGTCCTGGCGGTATACTTTTATGACTTTTTCGGCGCGCTGTTCTTGAAGGGCAGCGGCATGACCGATATGATGGCAAGAGGAAGCGAATCGAACAGGAAAGGAGAAAGTATGCATAAAGGCCGCGGCAAGAAGGAGATACGCGCACAGGCTGAATCTCGGGCGCGGTCGGAAGATGCATCTGTGCGTGTAGTTCCTGGGGAAAGGTTCGAGCTCTCGGAGACTGAATCCAAGCTGTTGGGAGACCTTTGGGACCGGCAGAGGAGTTCGAGCCGTTCCAACTACACGTTCACCGATGCGCCGTCTTGTATCTGACGACAATTGGTGGTATTCTTGACAAGCCCCGCTGATGGAGCCGGCGGGGCTTGTCCTTTGTTTGGCGCCGCTCTACGGAGCTAATCATGGATGGCGTGTTCTGCCAAGGTGAACCGAAGATAGTGCCTTGCGATAAGGGGTACTCGTTCTTCCACAACCTCGTGGAGAACCGATGGGCTGGAAACGGCCCGCTGCACCGCCTATCCAGCCTCTCCAGAAAGATGCGCGTCAAGAGCTTCGTCTTGGAGAATCTGGTTCCCAATCAAGAGATTCAGGAGGAGGCCAATGCCGTTGGCCAGCACCCGGACTTCGCAGGCCAGAGCGTCACGGCAAACGCAGTACGATTGAGCTTCTTCCGCGCGCAGCCAAAGGATTGGCGGCAACTGACCTCGCGGGACCTGCTCGGGTACGCGGTGGTAGTTGAACTGAAGTGCAACGGCAAATGTCTCAAGCACAAGAATAAGCCTGTGGCCTACGTTCTGGAGTCCGTCGTTCGCCCGCCGACCATATTCCTCGACGGTGTGGATGGCCAGCCCCATCCGGAGAGCGCGGGCAACTACTACGTTCACTGTGTCCGACCGTACCGGTCAGTAGTCGGTACAGACCGCGACAGCGTCTCCCTGTCCTTGGAGGGGAGCTTCTTCTGCCAACAAAACGCGCTGACGCACGTCTGCGCACATGCCGCCCTTCGCATGGCGATCAACAGTTCGCCCAGCATAGACCGCGATAAGCTCACGAACGCCAAGATCAACCAACTGCTGTGCATCGACTACTCCAACACGGCGTCCGTGGACAGTCTTCGCAAAGGGCTTCGCCGGGACCAGATTGAGCAGGTCATGAAGGGCTTGGGGCTGCATTCCAAATCCCTTGAGTTTCCGAATCCGGAGCGCATCGGATACGCCGAATACATCTACCCATTGATCGAATCCAGATTTCCCGTTATCTTGGGCATTGAGGGCTTGATGGGGGGCCACGTTGTCGCCGTCTTGGGGCATACTGTGAACAGCGATCGATGGGAGCCACAGGCACGGCAGGGCTACGGGTCCTTCCCCCTTGCCCAGTATCACAGCAGCGCGGCTTGGGCCGATCACTTCATCATCTCCGACGATAACTACGGGATGTACGTAACGCTTCCTCGGGACATGATCCGGAACTACATTCTGCCCGAATTCGACCCCAACCTTCATGCTGCGATGGCTGTTGGCCTCGTGCCCAAGGCCGTACGAGTCAACGGATACGATGCCGAGTCCTTGGGCGCCCGCGTTATTGAATGGCTCCTGTCAACCCCCACGGGAGTTGCCCCTGCCTGCCGCTGGCTCGATTTCTTGAGAGGCAATATGCGAAGGGGCGGCCGACATGTTCACCGAACGGTCGTGTGCCGGACACTACTGACTGATCGCAACCGCTACTGCGGGGAGATGGCGACCGTGGAAGACAGCGAGGGCGCGAGGCTCACGCCTGCCGAGATCCTGAAACTGCGATCAATCTTGCCGGCACGGTTCTGGGTCACCGAAATGTCCTTGCCGGACCTGTATACAGCAAACAAGCACAAGATCGGCGACGTGATCATCGACGCTGCCGCCAGCAAGGAGAGGCACAAGAGTAGGGGCGGCGATAGCCTGGCATTTGCTTGGCTGCCCGGTTTGGCCCGTTGCGGGCCAGGGCTCGCCAACATCATCCCGTCTTGGTCCCTAAAGGGGCACATCCCCTTGCTTCGCCACGTGGATGGTCCACTGCCTACGCTCGAATGGTAGATCGACCATCTAGGTGATGCCACCTGCCCTCACCTCGCTACGGAAGAGCCGGGACTGAAATCTGGGGACACCTTTCTATTTTCCCTTCTCTCGTGTCGGCCGGGGAAGTCAAGGAAACGGCGGCAGCTGAATGGGCGGAACCCCGGGGCGCCGGGACAGGCCCGGCACCCCGGCGCGCCGGGACAGGCCCGGCACCCAAGACAGGGCAAAGCCGAGGACGAGGGCTACTTTGTAGCCGGTAGCCGGTAGACTGAAGCCTGAAGTCTGAAGTCCGAAGCCTCCTTCTTGGATCGGATTATCCAGCTTTGTGGCCGGGAGTGGGTGGTTTGATGGCTGCGCGACGTTTTTTTGAGCGCCAAATGGGCGCAAAGTGGTTTTTTCGCGCGCCAAACGAGTGCAAACGAGCGCGAAAGAGGTGTTTTTGAGCGCCAAACGAGCGCGAAAGAGGGTGTTTCGATAGCGCCAAGTGGGTGTTTTGGTGGTGTTTAGGCGGACAAAAACGTGCGTTTTGCGGGGGATTTCGCGGGTTTTGGGGTCATTTCGCGGGTTGCGGGCGGGGTTTTCGGTGCGCGGCCGTGGTTGCGAGGCGCGTGGAAGCGCGGCCAAGAGGCGCCGGGATGAACAAAACGGGCGCCGGGCGCGGGTGCGGCGCGGTCTAGCCGGGGCCGCAGCGGGTGGGAGTGAGGGTGCGGTCCTTGTCGGGCGTGGCGGGGTGTTCCATCACGGCCACGCCGGAAGCGACCAGATCGTCCCAGTGCCTGGCGTTGAAGATGCAGCCGGGGTCGCCGGCGTGAAGCTGGCCGTAGTACGCATCCGCACGGGCGCGGCAGCCGCCGCAGTAGTTGGCAAACGCGCAGACCTCGCAGTGGTGCAGCCGGCGCTTGCGGTCGTTGAGGATGTCCCGGAAGACGCTCGTGCGGAAGATCTCCTCGACGGGTTTCTGGCGGACATTGCCCATCACTCGGTGCGGCAGATATACGCAGGGTGTGACATTGCCGTTGGGCTCGATGCAGATATACGTCCGGCCGGCGCCGCAGCCGCCTAGATACTTGGCCACAACGCGTGCCTTGACGCCGCTGCCGGCGCCGGCATGTGAGCAGGTGACGCGCCCGGCATCCAGGGCCGCGCCGGCAAGGCACACTCGCCCGAGTTGCGGGGCGGTGGAGATCACGCCCATACCGCCGGCCTGCATACGCCGGTTGAGCATCGCGAGCAGCTTTTCGCGCTGCTGTGGCGTTATGTCGCCGCTGACCATCTTGAGCCCGCGCCCCACCGGGATGAAGTTGAAGTGCGCGAAACAACCGGCGCCGAGGCCCTCGGCGAAGTCGATCATCGCCTCGGCCTCGTCGTAGTTGCCTTGGTGAACGCACATGGCGATTCCCAGCCGCAGGCCGGGCGTGGCCACGACGTTGCGGGCGCCATCGACCGATCGTTTCCACATGCCGGGCACGCCGCGGAAGGCGTCGTGGCGGGCCGCGTCGACCGAGTCCAACGATATCTCAACGTATCGCAGGCCGGCCCCGGCCAGCTTGGCGGCGAACTGGCGCGTCATGGCCGTGCCGTTGGTGGCGATGGTCGTGTGCATGCCCCAGCCCTTGGCGCGGGCCAGGCACGGCAGCAGGTCCCTGCTGATCGTCGGCTCCCCGCCGGAAAACGCCAGCATCGGCAGGTGCATTCGCCCGAACTGGTCGATCAGGCCGAACTTCTCATCGAGCGTCAACTCGTCGGCCAGGGCGTTGTGCTCGCTGTCCTGGTAGCAGTGCTTGCAGGCGAGGTTGCAGCGGTTGGTGAAGTTCCAGACGGCGAACAGCGGTGAGCTGAACTTCTGCGGCACGGTCAGGCCGAACTCGGCGACGCTCTTTGCGACGATGACAAGCCCGCGGACGGTCGGCACGTGGGCGCTTAGCCGCTGGCGGAAGGTCTCGGCGTCGGTCTTGCCCCGCATGCGGTCGATGAACTTGTGCAGCAGCCAGTAGCGAAGCCGCCTCCGCCGCGTCACGGCCGGGTTGCGATAGCTGTATATCGCACGCTCCAGCGCGGTGGTCGCCCAGACGGCGGGGAAGTTCGGGTCCGGGCGCTCTTTCGACAGCGCCCGCAGGAGCCATCGCATCGCCCGCGTGCGGAGGTAGCGTTCGAGCTTGTGGTGGTAGTTGATCTGGAGCAGCCGGCTGGTGACGGCGTCGGCCAGGCCGGCGCTGGATCGCACGTACTCGCCGCTGGACAACTCGCCGTCGCCGGTGCGGGCGGGGCTCTTGTCGGGATCGGTCGAGGGCGGAAAGTCGTGCAGGTACCGCTTTCCTATCGCCGCCGCGGTCGAATGCTCCACCGCGGCCGTGTAGGACTCTTCACGCCTTTCGGGTTTTCCGGCCGAACTTATCAATAAACGGCACCCACGTTCTACTTCTGGGCCCGCGGCTCGACCATGATCGCCACGCTCGGGCTGTACTGCGGGTATCCGTTGAGTTCGGCCGAGACGTACAGGCTCTCCGCCACCGGCCAGTCCGGCTCGACGGGCACCATCAGCGTGAAGGTCCTGCTGCCTCTTGCCGGCAGGGTCCAGTTGAGTATGTTCGACGTGGCCGCGGTGGGGTAGACGTGGACCTGCTCGAACGACATCCTGCTTGGCCTGGCGACCCGCACGAGCACCGGCGCGCCGGTCGGTGAGGCGATGTCAACGGGCGATCCGGTGGTGTTGACGGCGACGACCTCCACCGGCATCGTCTCGCCGATCTTCCATTGCCGCCTCGGCAAGCTTATGGAGACGTCCATGGCCTTGCCCTTGACGACGTTGACGGCCCGCGAGCCGGCGCCCGGCGCATCCATTCCGGGCTGGCAGCCCGCAACCGTCAGCAGCGAAAAACAGACCAGGCAAATCAGCGATGCTCTCATAGTTGTCTCTCCAGTGTTTGGTCCGGCGTACGGGGCGGCGCGTCCATCCGCTCGGGCCGCTCGGTCCGCTCGGGCGGCGGGGCGGCGAACTTGCGTTCGCTCACCACGCGGTACTCCGGTCCGCAGTTCCACGTGCAGAACGGGAATACCCCGTCCGGCGTGGAGTATAGTATCACGCAGCGCTTGGCACGTTCGACATCAAAATTGTACCGGTCCTGAAAGTGCATGCCAGCACATAAAAGCGTCTTGTAGGTGAGTTTCTCGCCGTCGCCCCGGCCGACGCTCTTGTCCACCAGGCCCTGAAGGGAGCGCATGAACCGCCGGACGGTCAGGCCGGGCGGGGCGGAATCGCCGCGGAAGTGCCTTTTGAACATCCTCATCGCCCGCAGCTTGTCCAGCCAGGTGGCCCGGCCGCGCTTGCGGATCTTCGCGGCCAGGCGGTTCATGTCCCAGAACATGCCCTCGACGTCCAGCACCCGCGGGAACGGGAAGGCCTTTTTGTCCGGCGAGACGAAGAAGTACGTCCCGAACGCGCAATCGGGGTGGCACGTCGGGCGGATCTTCGGCGAGCCGGAGAATGCCTCGAGGAACTCGCTGAGCGGCGAGACGATGCTCAGCGGGAACATGTCGCGCAGCGGGCTGGCGCCCGAGGCGGCGGCGATGTCGTGGGCCAGGTGCCCGAGGGTGTACCGCTGGCTCTTCCGCTGCTCGTAGTCGATCCGCCCGGTGAACGCCACGGGCTGGTAGCTTATCGCGCTGACGGTGTCGATGTTGTCCACGGCGAAGCGGAAGATCGGCCCGACCTGGCCGTCGTTTACGCCGCGGATTATCGTGGGCACGAGGCATATCTTCAGGTCCAGCCTGCGGCAGTTTTCCACCGTCGCGAGCTTCTTTTCCCATATTCCGGGGTAGTTTCGCGTCTGGCGGTAGGCGTCGGGCCCCACGCCGTCGAACTGTAGGTAAAGCGTGTGCAGCCCGGCCTCGGCGGCCTGGCGGGCGAACTCGTAATCCGCCATCCGTATGCCGTTGGTGGCGATCTGAATGTGGCTGAAACCCATCGACCGAGCCGCCTCGACGATCCGCAAAAAGTCAGGGTGGATCGTCGGCTCGCCGCCCGTGAACTGGACGGCCGTGCACGGGACCGGCCGAAAGTCCCGCAACCTTTGCAGGTGCGCCACGTGCTGCTCCAGCGACGGCTCGCAGACGTACCCGGCCGCGCCGGCGTTGGCGAAGCAGATCGGGCATCTCATGTTGCAGCGGTTGGTCAGGTCTATCTGCGCCAGCACGGAGCCCGACTGGTGCTGGTTGCACAGCCCGCAGTCGGTAGGGCATTGCTTGCCCCCGGTGACGTGCGGGGCTTCCAGGCCGGGCTGCTCGCCGTAAGTCCACCAGGAGGCCTTCGAGTACAGCAGCACGTCGCTGTTGATCATGTCGCGGAAGTGGCCGTGCTCCGGGCAAACCTTCTCGATATGCACCGCGCCGTCCTCGACGAAGTACCGCCCGACGATCACGGCGGCGCATTGCGGGCAGAGCGTCTCGACCGTCCGCGGCAGCCGGCGGATCGGCGGGTGAATCCGCGAGCCGCCGAAGGTCCGCGCGGCGCTGCCGGGAAAGTCGCCGGCAAGGTGCGTCCAGATCGCGTCGTGGTGCACCTGGCGGCGCTGCCCGCAATCCGGACATTGGAAAGTCAGGACCACCTGGTCGCCAAGGCGGTCGAACCGGGCCGCGACGACCTTGCGGCAGGACGGGCACGTCGCCCGTGTTTGGACAGGCAACTCGGCGAACTCGTCCCCGAATCGCCGCATGTCGAGCTTCCGGGCCTCGATCGGATCGCCCGACGCGCGCGCCGGCCCGCCGCCCCGGCCAATGCCGCAAGCCGGGTGCCGCCCGTCAACTTCCACGGCTCGTTCTATCATCCGACAAGACCTCGTAAGTCCTGACGCGCCTGGCCTTACCCGAAGCACGGCGGGTATCGCCGCGGCTTGGTCTTTCTCTTCTGATACCCGGACGCCAACTCCATGAAGATGTCCAGGTCGCGCTCCATGTTCGAGCTCGACGCGTCGAAGTAGAAGTTGCGGATCGGGATCCCGTCGTGGTCGGCCGAGACGCTGTGGTAAACCGCCTCCGAGACGATCCCGTTCATGCAACTGAACGGGCTTATGTCGATGATCCCGTCGACGCCGCGCCCGTGAAGGTACGTGCTCTTGCCGACAGAGAGCGTCATCTCGCCCAGCGCCCCGTCGGCCGGCAGGTAAGGCCAGGCCGGCTTCAGCACGTCGGCGTAGATGTCGTGGGGCTCCTCGTAGCCGTGGAAGTCGTCGTGGAAGGCCGCCAGAAGCCTGTGCTCCTCGCGGCGCTGGACGGCGTTCTTGATCATCGCCCCGGCCATCGACAGCGTAAAGGTCTTGCCGTCTCTCTTGAGCAGGCTCTTCTGCGACCAGTTGGTGTACCAGACCCACTCCGAAACGTCACCGATCCAGGCCTCTCCGCCGTGGGCCTCGATCTTGCGGACGGCGTCGTAGTTGCTGAACGTGTTGAGCCGGCAGAATATCTCGCCGACGACGCCGATAAGCGGCCTGCCCTTGACGTACCGCGCCGGCACGGCCCGGAAGATGTCCCGCACGCGGACCATCGAGTCGATCAGGCCCGCCATGCGGGCCTTGCTCGACAGCGACGCATCGCCCAGGACCGCCTCGACGATCTCCATCGACCGCTCGAAGGCCGCGTCGGCTGCGCCGCGCTGGGACTCGTAAGGGCGCGTGCGGAAGAGCATCTTCCGCAATATGTCCGAGCAGACCAACCCGCGCCACATCTGCCGCATCATGTCCGAGCCGTGCTCGCCCACGCCGTCGTAGCTGTTCTTGCTGGTCGGCGAGATGACCGGCACGTCCTCGTAGCCCATCTCGTCGAGCACTTGGCGGAGGTACGGGGCGTACTGCCCGAAGCGGCAGGGCCCCTCGGCCGTCGGCATGAAGAACGCGTGCGCGTCGCGGTCGAAGTCCGGGGCCTTGACGATCCGCAGAAAGTCGCCCATTGTGACCTTCTCCGGGTAGCACTCCTCGCCGCTGGTGTAAAGCCCGCCCAACTCAAGGGTCTCGTTGTTGGACGGCGGAGTCGGCGCCGCGTCGATCCCCACCGCCCGAAACGCCGCCGCCATGAACCGCGCGCCGACGTACGTCATCCGCGGAATCCACAACTTGCGCCCGGCAAGCTTATCGGGCTTATTGGACTTATTGGTCGAAGTCTTTACTGCCATCCTCTTTGATTCCAGCCCGCGGGGGCCAAAGAAACTCACGCTCCGCAGCCGAACAACGCCTCCACGGGTCGGCGCCGGCCTGGTAATTCTCCGCACAATCAGCCCAACATACCCGGCCGGGGCTTGCGTTTCAAGACGCCGCCAGCACGGCACTGACAAACACCGGAAGTAATCGGAAGAAGTTCATTGGACGCCTCTAGGCTCGTGGTTGTCCGCACACCGACATGATAGGCGCCAACTCCCGCCCACGGTGCTGCACATAAAACGGTTCATTCCGCCGGCCGCATACGTTAATCTGGAACCCGGAATGGATCGGCGCGTCGCCGTTTGGCCCCTCTGCCGCGGCTTCAACGAACGCAGGCACGAAAACACAGGGACGAGACAAACATGAACGAATCCGTAAATCCGCCGCGAATCGCCCCCAGGACCCTGGCCGGCCTGCTGATTCTGCTGGCCGTGAACGCCGCCTGTGCCTTCGGCGCCGACGCCCCCGCCGATTATCAGGTCAAGCTGCTGACCGAGGACCAGGCCCGGCAATACAAGCTGGACCCCTCCTTCTACAAGAAGTGCACCCAGGTTCAGGGCATCCTCATCGCCACGTCCGGCCAGGTGAGCGATTACGCGCACCGCGAGGCCGCGTACCAGTTCGACATGGTCATGAAGTGCCTGGACCCGAACGTCGCCCAGCGAATCCGCGACCGTAAACTGCTGTGCCTCATCATAGCCGCCAGCGAGTTCACCTCCGACCTGCCGCAGTTCCACAGCGACAAGACGGGCAAGGAACTGGACTTCTCCAACTGGCGCAACCGGGGGTTCCTGTCCTGGAAAGATGGCCGGCCCGTCGTCGTCTTCGCCGAGGAGGACGTGATGGAGTACGAGGGCGGCATGCAGATCGAGAGCATCCTCGTCCACGAGTTCGGCCACGTCATCCAGGGCGCAGGCTTCGACAAGGATCTCCAAGCCCGCCTGTCCGAGGCGTTTGAACAGGCCAAGGCCAAGGGCCTCTATAACGACGGCCGGGCCGCACAGCGATTCCGGCGCGTCAAGAGCGCCGAGCCGGTCAGCCTGCTGGAGGCGATAGTCAAGTCGTTCCCGGACGAATCGCCCGAACTGATCAAGAAGTGCCTCGACGGCGGCGACATCCTTGTCGACGGCAAACCCTCGACCTCGGCCGTCACGGTCACCAAGGACAACAAGGTCCTGATCGTCTTCGGCGGGCCCAAGCAATGCTACGCCGGCAAGAACCGCTCGGAGTACTGGGCCGAGATCGAGCAGGACTGGTTCGACACCAACCGCACCATGGACCACGACCACAACCTCATCCACACCCGCGCGCAGCTCAAGGAGTATGACCCGGTCGGGGCCAAGCTGTGCAAGGACGTGCTGGGCGACACGAACTGGCGGTTCGTCTCCCCGCGCGAACGGGCCGGCAAAGGGCACCTCAAGGGGTACGACCCCGCCACGGCGCCCAAGGCGGTCCATCCCGAGCACATCGAACTGGCCGCCTACGACTATTACGACAAGTACTGGAAGTCCTATTGGCAGCGCCTCTATGACAAGCACGGCATGAAGAGGCCGGAGCCGACAACCCGGCCGTCAACCACGCAACCCTGAGTCGCCGGGTCGCCCGCCGCCTTCTTGTCAGAGCGGCCGGGAAGGGCGTTTCGCCCTGCCCAAGGCCCTTGCCCGGTTTCGCCCATCGTGGTACCATTTTCCGCCTGTCTGCTCGCCTGCCGCGGCGGCGGGCATTGGTTGGCGGTTTCGGATATTTGATATTTGAGATTTGAAATTTGAAACTCGACATTTGACATTCGATTGCGACAGAAGGAAACACCGATGCGAATTGCTGTCATTGGCGGCGACGGGACCGGGCCGGAGGTGGTGGCGGAAGGGCTCAAGGTTCTCCAGGCCGTGAGCAAGAAGGTGGGCTTCGAGTACACCACCAAGGATTTCAACGTCAGCGGCGACCGCTACCTTGCCGCAGGCGGCAACCCGGATGAGCCGTCAATCCCGGTCATCCGCGAGCACGAGATCGCCGAACTGCGGACCTACGACGCGATCTACCTCGGCGCCGTCGGGCATCCGAAGATCGCACCGGGCATCCTGGAAAAGGGCCTGCTGCTGAGGATGCGGTTCGAGCTGGACCAGTACATAAACCTTCGCCCGGTGAAGCTCTACCCCGGCGTCTGGACGCCGCTGAAGGACAAGCAGCCCAAGGACATCGACTTTGTCGTGGTCCGCGAGAACACCGAGGGCATCTACACGGGCATGGGCGGAGTGCAGTACAAGGGCATGGCGTCGGAGGTCTCCACGCAGATCAACTGCACCACGCGGTTCGGGGCCGAGCGGGCGATCCGCTACGCCTTCGAGTTCTGCCGGCGCCGCAGCAGCCCCAAGAAGATGCTCACGCTGGTCCACAAGACCAACGTGCTGACCTACGCCGGCGGGACGTGGTACCGGGCGTTCACGGAGATCGGCCTGGAGTACCCGGACATCAAGAAGGACTACAACCATGTCGACGCGTGCTGCATGTGGTTCGTCAAGAACCCCGAGTACTACGACGTGATCGTCACGGACAACCTCTTCGGCGACATCATCACGGACCTCGCGGCCATCGTGCAGGGCGGGCTTGGCGTGGCGGCCGGGGGGAACATCAACCCCAAGGGCGTGAGCATGTTCGAGCCGATGGGCGGCTCGGCCCCGAAGTACACGGGCCTGAACGTGATCAACCCGATCGCCGCGATCGCCTCGCTGGGCATGCTGCTTCGCGAGACGGGCAACAACAAGGGCCAGGCCAATCTCGTGGAGGCGGGCAACCGGGTTGAGTCGGCCGTCATGGCCACCACGCCCAAGATGAAGACCCAGGCGGCCGGCAAGATGGGGTTCTCGACGACGCAGGTCGGCGACATGGTTGCCGCGGCGGTAGCCGAGGCGAAGTGACGGCTTCGACAAGAAGGTAGCAGGCAGTGGCAGGGGAACCCCGGGTATCGCTGGTGGCTATTGCGGCGACAGATCGTTGCTGGAGCACGTTGGCGCCTTGCGTGCGCCGCTGTCCAAAAGGCGCGGCCCTAGGGTGAGGTCGGCGAGTTTAACGTGGTAGGCGTGTTGTCCTGCGCACCCGCAACTCAAGCTGGATACGGAGACTCGTCATGACACGGTTGACCTCGTTTATTACCTCGATTGTCGTATGTGTTGCGGCCACGGTCTCTTTCGGCGCAGACTGGCCTCAATATCGCTTCGACGCCGGCCGGACCGCGGCCTCGCCGGAATCTCTGCCGGGAACGCTACACCTGCAATGGGAGCGAGAGTTGCCTCCGCCCCGGCCGGCATTTCCCGGGGAAATCCGGCTGGGCTACGATGCGACGTACGAGCCAGTGGTCATGGGCAAGACGATGTTCGTGCCCTCCATGGTCACAGACAGCGTGACGGCCCTGGATACGGAAACCGGGCAGGAGCGATGGCGGTTCTTCGCGGAAGGCCCGGTCCGTCTGGCGCCGGTGGCCTGGCAGGACAAGGTCTACTTCGTTTCCGACGACGGGCACTTGTACTGCGTCGGCGCGGCGGACGGGAGACTCAAGTGGAAGTTCCGCGGGTTGCCGGACGCTGGCAAGGACCGCAAGCTCATGGGCGACGGGCGGCTCGTTTCGGTCTTTCCCGCGCGGGGCGGGCCGGTGCTGGCCGACGGGAGAATCTACTTCGCGGCCGGCATCTGGGGAGACGAAGGCGTCTTCGTTCACGCACTTAACGCCGAGACCGGCCGGGTCGTATGGTCGAACACCGACAGCGGCCGGATCGCAAAGGCCAACGCCGACCACGGCGTGGCGGGCGAGGCAGGCATAAGCCCGCAAGGCCACCTGGCCATCGTGGGCGACATGCTGATTGTTCCCTGCGGCGCCCAGCTTCCCGCTCTGCTGGATATCAAGACCGGCAAACTTCAGACATACACGACGGGTTGGGGCGGCCGAATTGGGCTGCCCAAGGGCTGCGCGTTCGTATCGGGCACGGGCAAGTACCTGATGCACGCCGGCGACATCTACGACATGGGGCAGCCGGACAAGGAATCCTCCCCCGCTCGGGAATACGACGTCAAACGCATGATTCACGTGGGCGCCCTGACGCGGCTTCAGATCGAGCCGGCAAACCAGAAGGAGCTGGGCGATTTCCGCGAGCCCGTCCTTACTCCGGAGGCGATGTACTATCAGCAGGATAAAGGCATCGTGGCCTGCGATCTGACCAAGCCGACGCTCAAGCAGAGGAGCGAGACGACGGTACCCGATTACCGCAGAGAAGACGTGTATCCCGATCCGGCCTCGGTCGTCTTTGCCGAACTGTGGAAACTGCCTTGCAAGTCGGAAGTCCACATCAAGGCCGGCAGCCGGCTGTATGCGGGCCGGCGGGGCGTCGTGGAAGCAGTGGACATCCCCGGCCGGGGCCTGGAGCCCGGAGTCAGTTGGCGAGCCGAGATCAGCGGAACGCCGCATCGCATGCTGGCTGCCGACGGGAAGCTGTTCGTCGTGACGCTGGAGGGGCGCATTTGCGCCTTTGGCCCGA
>Ga0315279_10003725_pt1 | contig 20943 bp, 18 predicted proteins | sample YL17G06_20_MG_FD_203694 | JGI IMG/M metagenome (GOLD analysis project Ga0315279, IMG submission 203694) | Sediment microbial communities from Yellowstone Lake, YNP, Wyoming, USA - YL17G06_20 | ecosystem: Environmental > Aquatic > Freshwater > Lake > Sediment | place: USA: Wyoming | collected... | reverse complement strand
GTCTGGGTAAAAACGTTCTTATTTGATTCATATTCGAATCATAACAACCTATCGTATTTTTACCCAATTTTTCTACAAGATAAATATTATTTTTAGAATCAATTATCGCTTTATCATAAATATACGAGGGGATGGGCAACTGTTTTATGTATGAACCGTCTTTATCGAAAAATATCAGTTTTGAATTTGAGTTATCTGTGACGATTATATTTCGCATACCATAAGATATGCGTAAACCCCAAGGCTTTCCTATAAATTCTCCCGGACCTTGCCCTTCGCCCCCGAATGATTTAATGAATTTTAAATCAGGGCCTAATTTTACTATCTTGCAAAATCCGGAATCTGCGATATAAATATTTTCTTCGTCGTCAAAACAGAAATCTGAGATCTCACTGAAAAGCATGCGGCCGTTACTGATGTTATCACTTCTTATTTCGCCAATTTTATTTAGTAGGATATTTTCTCCTCTTATTTTTTCGGGAAAGGCAAGCCCGCAGTAAACTACAAGTAAAGCGAATACACGCTTCTTTATTGAATAATGCATATTCATTGTATAAGCCTAATCAAATAATCTGACCCAATATTCTGACGATTTGAAAAGTCCTCAAGAAAAATAATATCGCTATTATTATTTAAAATGATTATCCGCGGATCGAGATCTAGTTTAAACAATTTATAATAATCCTCATTTGATTGATCTTCCAACGTTTCGATTATGCCAATTTTAATATTATCGCCAACTTCATATTTACGGAATATTTGATTAATAGAATTAAGATTATTACCGACACCAAATAAAATGATTGCCAAAGGCTTATTTTTTAATGGATTTTCGGATATTTTATTTATTAATCCTATTCTCTTCATTTCAGGGCAACTTAAACAAGGTGCTATGAAAATCGTTATAATTACGTTTTTATTTTTTATAATGTTTCTTAAATATTCGATATTCCCGTCCGCACTATTACGAAAAACAATTTTCTGTAATAAAAGTGACAAATACCGCCTATCAATTAAGTTGTTTGTTCCTTCAGTATTTTGGGCCGCATTTATTGAAAGTAACTTTAGGGTTTGTCGATAGAGAGTAACATTATCAGCTGCGTTAAATTGAAATTTAATCTTGAAATCTTTTCCAATAATAATTGTATCATTCAACCTGGCCCGAAAAATACCGGAAATATAGCCATCATCATCGATTATCGGAGTAATTAAATCTGGAAATTGCACGGAGATATTTCTGTCGGTATTGCGTAATAAATTTATAAAAAAAACATTTAAACCATATTTTTTCAATTGTCCATGGAGATGGTCTAAGAAAACAAGGCGAGGAAGGTCTTCTGCATTAAATCTGGAAAAGCGTAGAAGTATAACCTCCCCAACATATTTTTTTAATGAATATCTTACACCTTTCATTGACAATATATCTACTTCAGGACAAGGAGTATTATAAAAATCTTTTTCGCTTATTTTAGATTTCGACGACGAATATAGATAATTATCTTCGATTTTACTTTTTTGTTTTATATAGAAATTTAAGAAATAAAATAAAATCACAATATTTAATAGAATAATAATTGAGAATAAAAGAATTAACTTAGTATGCTTTCCCCCTTTTCCCCTGTTCATTGTAATTAAAATATAACTGATAAAATGCGCTTTGTCAATTAAGACGCACGGGGTTATTACTCGCCAGGGAGCTTCGCTCATCATTCCTGGCTTGGTAAATCCCTCTCTTCTGTGGAAAGGAAAATAAGGAAGAAGCCGGCCGGGCAACTTTTCCGGCCGCTTTTCGTATAATCAAAAGGGAGAAAGGTGTGTTTTTTTTACCTTCATAATCTGGTACACTGCGGGATTAACCCGAACGTTTCTCTCCGGGAGGATGACCATGAAGACGAAAATCGCGCTATTAAGCATCGCGGCGCTGGCCCTCGCGGGCCTCGCTCCGGCCGTTGCGCAAGATAAGCAAAATCTGAATCTTAGCCTCGAAGAGTGCATCGTAAAAGCGCTCAAAAACAACCTCAACATCGCGGTCGAACAGATGAATCCCGAGCTGGCGGATATCTCTCTGACGCGCGCGAAGGAAGCGTTTTCGCCGTGGTTTGAGTTCAGCTATGACAACAACCACCAGGCGAGCCCTTCCAACTGGTGGATTTCGGGCTCGGGCACGATCACCAGCAAGCTCTTCGACTACGGCGCGACCATTTCCGAGGCCATCCCCACGGGCGGGAATTTTTCTCTTTCAATCCAAGGCTACAAGTCGGAAACGAACCAGGCCTTCCAGCTCATCAACCCGCGCTTCGGGACCACGATCCGGCTCGATTTCGCCCAACCTCTCCTTAAAAATTTTGGCCCGAAGGTCAGCCGCCGCCAGATCCTGCTGGCCGAGACCAATGTCGATATCGCCGACAACCAGCTCCAGAACACGCTTCTCGACACGATCTATCTGGTTCAGGAAGCGTATTGGAACATGGTTTACGCCATCGAAAACTACGGGGTTAAAAAGCAGTCGCTCCAGCTCGGCCGCGACCTTCTCGCCAAGAACAAAAAAGAGGTCGAGTTCGGCCAACTCGCGCCGCTCGAGGTTCTCAGCGCGGAGTCCGTCGTCGCCCAGCGCGAGGCGGACCTCATCCAGGCCGAGGGGCTCATCACCCGCAGTGAAGAGGTCCTCAAGACGATCATCAACCTGGCCGCGGAGAAGGACGCCCGCTTGATGACGATCGTTCCGGTCGACAAACCTGATTACAAAGAGGCGAGGGTCACGCTCGACCAGGCTTTAAAAGACGCCCTGGAGCGCCGGCCCGACCTCAAAGCGCTGCGCCATACGCTCGAGTCGAAAGACTTGAATCTGAGCGTCGCCCGCAACCAGAACCTCCCCGCCCTCGACCTGAAGCTCTCCTACTGGAGCCCCGGTATTTCGGGAGACCTTCTGATTTATCCTGAAGGCGATTTTTTCAGCTCGCCGATCGGGAGGGTCCCCGGAAGCGCGAGTGACTCGCTCCGGGACGCGTTCAAAATGGTCTATAAAAACTGGAACGTCGGCCTGACGCTGTCCGTCCCTTTGAGCAACCTCACGACCAAGGCCGACCTGATATTTGCCAGGGCCGACCTCGCCCAGACCCAGATCAAACTCAAAGCCCTCGAGCAGCAGGTCGGGCTCGATGTGAGCGATGCCGTTCGAACGATCGAAATGAACGCCAAGCGCGTCAACGCCTATCGGGTCGCGCGCGAGCTGGCCGAGAGGAGCCTCGATGCGGAAGAGAAGAAGCTCAAGGTCGGGCTCTCGACGAACTACTTCGTTTTTGAATTCCAGGAGAAGCTGGCCAACGCCCGTTCCGCGGAACTCAAAGCGAAAATCGATTACGTCCTCTCGGTCGAACGGCTCGAGCGGTCCACGACCCGGAGCCTCGAGGTCCGCAACATCAAAACCGGCGTCTGAGGTCTTCGGGCGCCGGGGGCCTTAATCCTTGACGATGATGCCGAGGGCGAGGCCTTTTTCGCGTTTAGAATACGTAACGTGGAGTTGGCCTTTATCCTTTTCGGCCATGAATATGACAAGATCCTCCGTCGTTGAGGAGGCGGCCTGCGTCCAGCCCGCGGCCTTTACGACTTCGATATAGGCGCTGACGTCGCTCTCGGTGACGTCATGGATGTTGATGATCCAGCTCCTCGTGTTATTCGCCGACGATTTTGAAGCGCTCTTGAAAGTCCCCGCCTCGAACTTCGGGACCTCGGCCGGGACGTCCTCGGGCCACTTGGTAAGGGCCCCGATCTCGGCTTCGCCTTCCTTGGTCTTGATCTTGAAGCCGCCTTTGCTGAGGTCGACCTTGGCCGTGCCGCCGGACGCCCGCTCGAGGGCGCGTTCAGCCAGGCGTTCGGCGCTCCGTTCGTTCGCCCTCTGGCAGCTCACGGTCAAGACGAGGCCGAAGGCGACGAGCACAAAACAAGCAAGAAAAACAAAACGGTGGGATTTCATGACCGACTCCTTTCCGCTTTCATTGTATGGATTCGCCGGGTTTTTGCAATGACGGCGCCGGCGGACATTTGACCGGGATAGGATGTTTGGTCGGCACCGAGTTGACCATGGACCGCGTTAGGGCTAATATCGCCCGTAGGGCGGAAATAAACGATTTTGGGGATGCCGTCGTATAAATAATGCAAGCACGCAGGTCGAACCGCCGTGATGAAAGGGGAGACCTTGAAGGCTATTTATAAGACTTTCGTTTTTTTGTCGGCGACAATCCTTCTTTTTTCTTTTGCCGCGGCGCAGAAGGTCGAAACCGTGAACGGAGCGCGCGTCGTTCACAACGAAAAGGGCGGACACTGGGGCGCCAAGCCGCAGGTCAGGCTCGAGCTCGTCCGGACGATCGGCGGGCTCGGCGAGACCGACCCCAACCTGGCCTTCAGCGCACCCTACGACGTCGTCCGGGATTCGGCCGGAAATATCTATGTCCTGGACGTCCGCGATTGCCGCATCCAGAAAATCGACGCCGGGGGGAAGTTCCTCAAATCCATCGGCCGCCGGGGCCAGGGTCCCGGGGAATTCCAATCGCCCTTCTCGATGGATATCGACGACGCGGACAACCTGTTCGTCTTCGACGCCAGGGGTCTGAAGATCGAAGTCCTCTCTTCAGACGGGAAGCCGCTCAGTACGATCAAGTTCGAGACATATGGAAACCATTTAATCCGAAGGCTGAAATCCCGTCAATTCGTCAAAGGGGGTTCGCTGCCTCTTCGGGATCTGATGGACGGGTCCAAGAGACTCCCGAAACTTCTGTCGGTCGTCGACCGTGACGGCCGGACGCAGAAGACGTTCGGCGAAGCGACGGATTACAAGGACGCTCTGGTTAACTCGACCGCAAACAGCTTTTATTTCGATAAGGATGCGCAGGAAAATATTTGCTTCAGCTTCTGGTATCAGAACCGGGTCGAAAAGTACGCGTCCGACGGGACGCTTCTCTGGCGGGCGGACCGGCCTCTCAATTACGGGACGGAGGTGATCGACAAGGGCATGGTCGAGCGGAGCGAGCGGGGGATAACCATCCAGCAGCCGAGGATGAATATGGTCTCGATGGGGATCGCTTGCGACGGGAACGGCCGGATTTGGGTCAACACGTTCAACCGGCAGATGAGTCCGGAGGAGCAGGGGATGACCCTCTCGGTCGGGGGCGTAACGAGAACCACGAAGCAAGCTAAAATCGAAAAGATGGACATTTATAAGCTCGAAATCTTCGGGCCGGACGGAATCCTGCTCGGCGAAATCCCGCTGGCCCACGAAGCTCACGGGATTCGCATTTTTGGCGAGACATTGTTCATCTGGGATCGCGCGAACACGGCGGTTTATCAATATCGGATCATGGAACAGTGAAGGATGGGAGGACATGGCGAAGAAAGGATGGATTTTTCTGGGGGTCCTCGTCTGCGCTATCGGCGCCGCCGGCGTTCGGCGTCCTGAATCCAAGGCGGGAACGCACCCCCGGCAAGAAGAATTGGCTTCCGTTCTCAAGAAGGCCGGCGATTATTGCGCCCGGCTGGACCTCATCACGCTTCATTTTGTCTGCATCGAAGACGTGACCGAAAAAATATACGAGCCTTACCGAGTTTTGGGCCAGGTCGCACATTGGAAGACGGAAAGGAATAATTTTATTTATGATTTTCAGATGATTCGCAAGGGCGCCATCGAGGAGAGGCGCGTTCTTCTAAGAGAAAACGACAAGCCATTGAGGCTGGAGAACGCCGCTTTAAAAACGCAGAGGTTTCGTTATAAATACATCGTCTTTGGGGCACTCGGCCTCTTTGGCGCAGACGAACAATCCCATTATCGCTACCGGGTCGAAAGGGAGGAAACGCTCTGGGGGCGTCAGACGATCGTCGTTCACGCCATCCCGGTCACGGCGGCCGATTCGCTATATGTCTGGGGAAAAGCTTGGCTGGACGCGGCCGACGGGAGCATTCTGAAGATCGAATGGGCGGAGGAATCGCTCGAAAATTATGGGGATATCCAGGCTTTCGCCGCCGGCCTCAAGGCCAAGCCGGACCTGAAGTTTTCCTCCGAGTTCCAGTTCTATAAAAACGGCATCCGGTTTCCCAGCCAATTTACGATGAACGAAGGCTATCGGGAAGAATCTCCGTCGTCGAATCTTCGACGGTTCGAAAAATCCGAACTGGCCGTCATCTGGCGCGATTATAAATTCTTCACGGTGGAAGTCGAATCCAAAATCATTCGATAACTAAGGTGCGACGAATTTTTTTTACCCGAGGGCCGGGCCAAGTCCCAACTTGGGGGTGACAAGGATGATAAAAATTGGGGAATGGCTGTTGATTGCTGCGCTTATTTTACCAGGCGGAAACGCGATCGGAACGCCCCAAGGCCGGACAATCGAGCTCAAACCCCTAACGCCGATCAAAAAAGTCGTCCCGCTCTATCCGGAAAACCTTAAAAACGAGGGAGTCGCGGGCGAAATCGCCATCCTCACCATGATCGATCGAAAAGGAAACGTCATGGATGGTGCGTTTATCGTCCGACACCTCCATCCGGATTTGGACAAATTAGCCCTTGAGGCCGTGAAACAATGGAAATACCAGCCCTACGTTTATGCCGGAACGCCGATTTCGGTTCCGACGTTCATTTCCGTCATTTTCGATCCAGGAGACTTAAAAGCGGCAGGCCAAAGTCAGGACGATCGTCCGGCCGCTGGAGAAGTCTTGGCGGAAAAATCCCAGAGCGCCGAATTGCGGACGGTTCTCGACCGCTGCGCCGAATATTGCCGGACGCTGTCCGAAGCCTCATTGTTTTACGTCTGCCGGGAAAAAATCGGCGCAACCATGAGGACCATCAAAGAAGCGGAGGATGTTTTCAACTATATCGTCTTGGAGGATTTTACGGTTTCTGCGAGATACGCCTATCCCGTGCTCCGGCGCGCGGACAAGGCCACATATGTCAACGACTACCAGTTGATTCGAAAGGACGGCAAAATCCAGGAAAAACGAACATCGTCGGACCAGATGGGAGAAAAAACCGCGTCGGAAAATGCAGCCCGGGCGGCGAATCTGCCATATTCCGGAAATCCGATTTTCATTCCGGTTCAGCTTCTGAGCGGCGATCGTCGGCTGTCCTTCAATTATGAAATCGCCGGAGAAGAGAGAATTCGGGGAAACGGCGCTTATATCATCGGTATTAAGCCAAGACGGAAGAGAGGCGAAGAAATCAAATCGGGCCGGATCTGGGTGGACAAAAAGACGTTCCGGATTCTCAAAGCCGAAGTCGAGTTGGCTTCGCCGGCCGTCGACGATCAGATTCTTGAGGAGTGCCGGCGGCATCATTTGACGCCGCATTTAACCGTCTCGTACGATTACGAAGTCGAAAAAAATGGCATTCTCTTTCCGAGCCGGTCCGAAATCCGTATCGAATACACGGGCATGGTAAGGCCGCCGAGCGATACGAAGGCGAACATCGATATCCGCTATGATAAATACCGCTTCTTCACCGTGGAGACCGACTCCAAGATCATTCGATAAAAAGAATAGATTAAACGACGGATTCAATCCGCCAGGTCGAGCGCCTTCCGCAGGGCAGCATCGAGGGCGGTCATCTTTTCCGGCGGCAAGGTTCCGACATAATTGGTCAAGACCAATTTGTCCAGGCTCACCAGCTCATCGCAATGAATAGCGCTGTCGTGCTTGAGCCCCTCCTCGACGCCGACCGGGACCTGGGTCGACAAACCGTGGCCCTCCGTATAGATCGGGGCGCAGACGACGGTTGAAAAGCGTGAATCGATCAACGCTTGACGGCTGACAATGACGAAGACCCGGAATTTCTTGGGATCTCGGCTCGAGGGATGGGCGACTCGATAAAAATCGCCGCGTCTCACAGCTTCACCTGATAACCCAGGACATCGAGCGCTTCTTTGTTGAGCGCCGCGGCCTTCTCGTTGATGATCCGGATGTCGCGCGCGTTCCGTTCCTCCCGGGCGAGCCGGGCGATGAACGCCCGCAGGGCTTTTTCGATGAATTCCGACCTGTTCTCAGGGGCGTATCGGTCCAAGATTTTTAAGAGGTCTTCGGAAAGTGTTATAGATGTCTTTATTTTCATACTACTAAGGTAATACTTCATCATCATTCTGTCAACTCCTTGGTATGGCTTCCGGGCCTGGGCGGGCCCACCATGAGCTTGGACGGGCAACGCGTCGGTTTATTCTCATCATCGACGGCCGTCGACCCTGATGCCCCGCCCGTCCCGGCTTGCCTAAATCCCATCCTTGTGCTAATTTCAACCCGTGAAAATATCCGCGGTCTTGATCACCTTCAACGAGGAGGAAAAGATCGAGGCCGCCCTCCAAAGCCTCGAGGGGATCGCCTCGGAAATCATCGTCGTCGACAGCCACAGCCTGGACAAAACCGTCAAGCTCGTCCGCAAATACACGGACAAGATCTTCGAGCGCGCCTGGACGAACTACGCCGACCAGAAGAATTTCGCCGATAGTCACGCGGTCCACCCGTGGATTCTCTCGCTCGACGCCGACGAGCGGCTCTCGCCCGAACTGCGCAACGAGCTCCTGGCGCTGGCGAAAACCGAGCCTTCCTGCGCGGCATTTTCCATGCCCCGCAAGGTCTTCTATCTCGGCCGCTGGATCCGGCACTCGGGCTGGTATCCGGACCGCAAGATCCGCCTTTTTCGCAAGGGACTGGCGCGCTGGGAGGGCGAGTACGTCCATGAACGGCTCGTCGTGGACGGCGACGTCGCTCCGCTCCGGGGGGCGATCCTTCATTTCACGTATCGCGACATCCACGACCATCTCACCCGGATCAATAGGTTTTCCGACCTCGGCGCGCAAAAGCTTTACGCGGCGAAGAAAAAGTGCCGCTGGCATCATCTCGTCCTCCTGCCGGGCTCGCGGTTCCTGAAGTCCTACATCGTCAAACGCGGCTTCCTCGACGGTTTCGCCGGGCTCGTCATCGCCGTCCTCCACGGCTACTCGATCTTCGTCCGTTACGCGAAACTCCGCGAAATCTGGAAAAAAGGAGAGCGGCTTGAGCCTTTTCCAGATTGACGCGGGGAAGGAATGGCGCGGCGGCCAGCGCCAGTCGTTGTATCTCGCCCGCGAGCTCGGCAAACGGGGCATTCCGTTCACCTTCGTCGTCCAGCCGGAAAGCCCCCTCCACGAAAAAGCGGCCGCCGAAGGGCTTCCCGTTCTGCCGCTCAAGATGGCGAGCGAGATGAGCATGGGCGCCGCGTTCCGACTCTCCCGGGCGATGAAACGGCGGGAATGCGTCCTGGCCCATTTTCACGACGCTCACGCGGTCGCGGTCGGCGGCCGGGCCTGCCGCTGGGCGAAGGTGCCGATCCGGATCATCTCCCGGCGCGTCGATTTCCGGTTGAAGAGGAACATCTTCAGCCGCCGCAAGTACACGAAAAACGTGGACGCCATCATCGCCATCTCCGAAGGCGTCCGCGATGTCCTCCTTAAAGGCGGCATCGACCCCGCGGTGATCGAGGTCGTCCCGTCGGGCATCGATTTCTCCCCGTTCGACGAGGTCCAGACGAAAGATTTCCTCCGGACGGAGTTTGGATTTGCCGCGGACGACTTTCTCGTCGGGATCGTCGCGGCGCTCGAGGACCATAAAGGCCATAAGTATCTCCTCGAGGCGGCGAGCTTGATCAAACGTCAGGCCCCGCATATCAAAATCATCGTCGTCGGCAAGGGCTCGCTCGAACTCGAGCTCGACCAGCAGGCAAAGGACCTTCGCGTCGAAGACCTCGTCTTTTTCCTCGGCTTTCGCGAGGACGTTCCGCGGATCCTGGCTTCGCTCGACGTCTTTGTCCTGTCCTCTTATCTGGAGGGCCTCGGCAGCTCGATCATGGACGCCATGGCCAGCCGGCTTCCCGTCGTCGCGACCGCCGTCGGGGGCATCCCCGAGGTCGTTCTTGACAACGACACCGGCCTTCTCGTCCCGCCGCGCGACCCGAAGGCGATGGCGGACGCCATCCTTCGCCTCTATAGCGACCGGGCGCTCGCCGCCCGTCTGGGCCGGCGCGGCTACGAAGTCGTCCACGCGAAATTTTCGGCCGAGGCGATGGCCCGCAAAATCATTGCCGTTTATGAGAAGATCGCGGCAAGAAAGGGAATCCGTCTCCATGGATAGGGTCCGGATCCGACCGCTACGCAGTTACGACGATTACCAGGCCTGCGTCGAGATCCAGCGCGTCGTCTGGGGCCATGCCGACCTCGATATCACACCCATCCATCATTTCTGCATCTCCGTCGAGACGGGGGCGATCCTGCTCGGGGCGTTCGTCGGGAAGACCATGGCCGGTTACGTGTATTCGTTTCCTTCGGTCTTAGGGAAAAAACACTGCCAGCATTCGCACCACCTCGCCGTCCTGCCCGAATTTCAGGGCTATGGCTTCGGCAAAAAGCTCAAGTGGGCGCAGTGGGGCGAAGCCGTCAAGCGCGGCTACGACCTCATTACCTGGACCTATGACCCCATGCAGGCCCGCAACGCCAACCTCAACCTGCATATCCTGGGCGCGGTCGGCCGGACGTACCTCGACGATTTTTACGGCGGCACGCCGGCCCTGAAGCTCGACGATCGCGTCCCGACCGACCGCCTGCTCGTCGAGTGGGCCATCACGTCGCGGCGGGTCGAGCGGAGGATGGAAGGAACGCACGCCCCCCTCGACCCGGCTGAACTCGCCCCGGCGGTCGAGCAGAAGCCGGGCGGGGTTTACCCGGTGATCGTCCCCCGGCGGCCGGATTTGTCGCTCGACGCGCCGCGGCTCCTTGTCGAACTGCCGAAAACCATCCGCGACCTCAAACCCGTAGCGGGCCTCGTCGGCCGTTGGCAGAAGGCCGTGCGCACGGCGCTGAAGCATTATTTCCGCCGGGGTTACCGGCTCGATGATTTCATTTTCGGCGACCGCACCTTCTACGTATTGAAAAAAGGATGACCCGCCGCATGAAGATCGAGCGCATCGAACTGGCCCTTCTCAAGCTGGATTACGTTCATTTCTTTGAGACGAGCTTCGGCCGTGAGTTCGACCGGACCTTTATGATCGTCAAGGTCTTCGCCGGCGGGCTGTGCGGCTACGGCGAGGTCGTCGCGGCCGCGGCGCCGCTCTACAGCTCGGAAACGACCACGACGGCCCGGCACATCCTCAAAGACTATCTCATCCCCGCGGTCTTTCAAGAAGCGGTCGTGACGCCCGACGATTATTATCGGGCCGTCAAACGATTCCGCGGCCACGCCATGGCCAAAGCCGGGCTGGAGCTCGCGCTGTGGGACCTCCAAGCTAAAGCTCAAAATGTGCCGCTATCGAAGCTGTATGGCGGCGTCCGGTCCGAGATCCCGGCCGGGGTGAGCTGCGGTATCGAGGATTCCCTGGGAGACCTGCTCGACCGCATCGCCGGCCATCTCGACGAAGGCTATCGGCGCATCAAGATCAAGGTCAAGCCGGGCTGGGACGTCGAGGCCTGCGCCGCCGTGCGGGGCCGCTTCCCGGACCTGGCCTTGCAGGTGGACGCCAACGGGGCCTACACCGCTGTCGATATAGAACACCTTAAAAAACTCGACGCGTTCAACCTCCTGATGGTCGAGCAGCCGTTCGCGCCCTACGACCTCTGGGACCACGCCAAGCTGCAGAAGGAGATGAAGACGCCGATTTGCCTGGACGAGAGCATCCTGAACGAAACCACGGCGCGGCAGGCCTGGGAGATGGGGAGCTGCCGGATCATCAACATCAAGGTCGGCCGCGTCGGCGGGATGGTCGAAGGCCGGAAGATCCACGATTTTTGCCGGGCACACGGCATCCCGGTCTGGTGCGGGGGGATGCTCGAATCGGGCATCGGCCGAGCCCACAATCTTCATATCGCGACGATGCCGAATTTCACGTTGCCCCACGATTTATCGGCCAGCAACCGCTACTGGAGACAGGACCTGATCGACCCCGAAATCGTCCTGGAGAAGGGCGGCGTGATTAAGGTTCCGACCGGGCCGGGCATCGGCGTCCATCCGGTCGAAGAGCGGATGCGCCGGGCGACGCTCTCGAGCGAAGTCTTCAAGCCCTGAATCCTATTCGGTGACAAAATACCCGTTTCCTAATTATCCGTCAGCGGAACTTATTTCTTCCGGCCCAACCGAGAGAGCGAGCCGTCCTAAGCGGTCAGGGGGACTTCCCTTGATTTCGACATAGCCTTTGCGTTTTCCGGCGGGCAACGTCATTTTACTTTGATCTCGCAGAACAAACTCGAGCCGTCGATTTCGACGATCGTCGACTCTTGCCCGACCTGAGCCGCCAAAGCTTGAAAATCTTCGGGCGAAATCGTGGTGGCTCGGAAACCGTCTTTGCCCACGATCACGCCGTTCTTCGTCTGTTCATAATCGATTGGGCCGATAAGCCCATGCGCGGCCTGGGCTTCAAACCACTCCAACCGGTGGGGCCAGAATCGAGCGGAATAGCTCGAAAAAAGAACGGTGCCGCCCGGCCGCGTGACTCGAATGGCTTCGCGTAAAAGCTTAGTCTTATCGACCGCAAAAGCTGAAATGCCGTTCTGAATGCAGAGCGTGACGTCGAAAACTCGGTCATGGAAGCCCATGCCAACCGCATCCATTTTCGCAAGCCATACGGAAGGGGCGGCCCCAAGGTCGTGCTTCGCCATAAGCAAACTTTCCTCCGACGTGTCTATGCCCACGACGCCTTTCGCCTCGTCTTTCAGTCTATGGATGAGTCTTCCGTAGCCGCAACCCATTTCAAGGACCATATGCTCTCTCGCAACCTTGCTGAGAACGAAGGCAATCTCGGCCTCGAGATACTGTTTTGTTCTGGGCGGCGCAATATCATAACAAGCCTTGAGTCGATCGGCCGCCAAACGTCGGCTGTAGTAGCCTCGCATGAGTCGTCTTCAATCCAAACCTAGGGCAAAGCGGATGGCCTGGTCGATTTCGACGATTTTCGTTTCCGAAAGAAGCGCGATCTTCGATAGTAATCGCGCTTTAGGGATCGTGAGGATCGAGTCGAGATTGACGACGCACGGCTTGGACAATCCATCCTCCGTCCCCAGTTGGACTTCGACGGGGATCGCCCGGTTCGTCGTCGTCACTGGAGCGACGCTGACCGCCGACCGGACGGCATAGGCTTCGTCCCGGCTGAGCAGAATGACAGGACGCCGCCCGGCGGGGAGAGGAAGGTTCGCCCACCAGACCTCTCCGCGCTTCATTTCCAGTCTTCTTTTTCGAAAATTTCCGCCGCCGCCTTAACCCCGGCCTCGGCCATCTCGGAGTCTTCCGGGACTCGGCGGTATCCTGCGATATAATCCAGGATCCGGCGTTCCTTCCTTTTTTGCTCCCTTGCCCGGCGAAGGGCATCACGCAGAAAAGCGCTACGGCCGAGGCCGGTCACTTTTCGGTCCGTTTCCATGGCCCCGAAATCCTCCCATGGGAGACTGACGGAGAATTTGGCTGATTTTCTCATGGCATAGTTTATTAATCGGTAAGAATATTATATTACCCTGGTCATACCCGCGTCAAGCAGATTAAAGGAAGGGTTGCGAAATCCCTCCAATGGAGATGAGTTCCGTAGGATTGACCTTGTCAAATTATTCCTATAAAATATATAGGATATTACGTAAGTTGGACCCTGGCTCGTTACGAACGGAAACCGGGAACGGATATCCTTCGGACGGAGACGCTTAGAAGGAGGACCTCATGGCGACGCTGACCAAGACCGACCGGCGGTGGCTCGAGGAAAAATTCGGCGCGCGCGCGAATTTCGACCGGACTGAGCGCCTTCTCAATGGTCATGATATTGCGGCCATTCCCGGGCTGATCAAACCGCTTCTTGGCGATACGGTCCCCGACGCGGTCGTTCAGCCCGAGAGCGAACAGGAGCTTGTCGACCTTGTCCGCTGGGCCGCGGACCGGAAGGTCGTCCTCGTCCCGCGTGGAAAGGCGACGTCAGGCTACGGCGGCGTCATTCCGACGCGGAAAGGCGTCGTCGTCGATTTCTTCCGCATGAAGAACCTCCTGGCGGTCGATGCTAAGAACGGGACGGCGACCGTCGAACCCGGCATCACCTGGGAAAAGCTCGATACGCGACTCAACGCCGAGGGCCTGACCCTCCGCCTCTATCCGACGAGCTATCCGTCCTCATCGGTGGGGGGGTGGCTGGCCCAGGGCGGAGCCGGCATCGGCTCGTTCGAATACGGCTGGTTCGCCGAGAACGTGGTCAGCGCCCGGGTTGTCCTGCCGAACGGCGAGATTAAAGATTTTTCGAGCGCGGACCTCGAGCTCGTTTCGGACGCCGAGGGCATCACCGGCTTTATCACCCGGGTGACGCTCAAAGTCCGGGCGCTCGAAGACCTGGATGTCACGGCCGCATCCGTTCCCGCGGCCCAGAATCTCGCGGACCTCATCCAGGACGCCATCGCAAAAAAACTTCCTTTATGGTCCGTCCTTTTCATCAATCCCAAAATGGCCGAGCTCAAGAACGAAGCGCCGTTGCGCATGCATCTTGGCCACGAGGCGGAACACAGGGTCCTGTTGCCTAAAGCATATATCGCCGTTTTGGCTTATCGCAGGAAGGACCGCCCGGCCTTCGCCGCCTTCCCCGAGATCCTGAGGAACCACGGCGGGTCCGTCCTTTCTCAGGCGATCGCCGACCACGAGTGGAAGAACCGGTTCAAGCTGATGATCGTTAAGCGACTCGGGCCATCGCTCGTTCCGGCCGAAATCGTCGTCCCGCTCGAGAACCTGGGCCGGGTTATGGAAGAGGTCGAGAAATTGGTCAACCAGCCCGTAGTCAAGGAAGGCGTTATGGTTCGAGCCGGGCGCGACGGGAAACCAGAAGTCGTCATCCTCGGCTTCATCCCGACCGACCAGCGTAAATTCTCTTATAATTTCGTCTTCGGCCTGGTGTTGTCCATCGTGAAGATCGCCGAGAAATACGGCGGGAGGCCGTATTCGACCGGATTGTATTTCACGAGCCGGATCAACGAAATCCTCGGCCCCGAGCGGGCCCGGCGGCTCAAAGACTATAAAACGCAGGTCGACCCGGCCGGCATCCTCAACCCCGACAAAGTCTTCGGAGGCAAGCTCGTCAGCCGCGCCTTTGCTTGGGCCTCGGTGTTCGAACCGCTGGTCCGTCTGTTTGGAAACAAGATGGCGGTTTCGGTCGGCGAGCGGTTCGCCGATTCGCCCACGCGCGGCATTCCCGCCGACGTCGCCTGGTACGCCTACGCCTGCTCGCAGTGCGGCTACTGCATCGACGAGTGCGACCAGTTCTACGGCCGCGGCTGGGAGAGCCAGTCGCCGCGCGGCAAGTGGTACTGGCTGCGCGAGTTCATGGAGGGCCGGGCGGACTGGGACCAGAAAGCCGTGTACACATTTCTCGTCTGCACGACCTGCGAGCTGTGCAACCTCCGCTGCTCCGCCTCGCTGCCTATCGAATCGAGCTGGATGAAGCTCCGCGGAAAGCTGGTCGAAGACGACAAGAAGATGCCCATCCCGCCGTTCGAGATGATGGCCGAGGCGATCCGGGCCGAAGGCGACATCTGGGCCGGGTACCGGAAGAACCGGAGCGATTGGTTCCCCGCGGCCTTGAACGATAAGCACGGCCTCGGCGTCAAGGCGAAAAACGTCTATTTCGGAGGATGCACGGTCTCCTACGTCGAGAACGACATAGGACAGGCGGCCGTGACCCTACTCGACGCCGCCGGCGTCGATTTCACTCATCTCGGTAATGTTGAAAACTGCTGCGGGACGCCGATGCTCATCGTCGGAAAATGGGAGCTATTCGCCGAGACCATGAAAAAGAACATCGCAGCGGTCAGAGCAACCGGAGCGGATACCGTCATCACGAGCTGTCCGGCATGCGATATGATGTGGCGGCACGTCTATCCCGAATGGACCAAGAAGCTCGGCCTCGAGCTCGGCGTATCGGCCCGGCATTACAGCGAGGTCATTTCGGACAAAATCAAGGCGGGGACGTTCAAGTTTCCCAAACCTCTGAACAAGCGCGTCACCTGGCACGACTCGTGCCACATCGGGCGCGTCTCCGGTGTTTACGAGCCGCCGCGCGATATTATCAAGGCGATCCCCGGCGTCGAGTTCGTCGAGATGACCCATCATCATGAAAACGCGCACTGCTGCGGCAGCGTCCTGACTCTGATCAAAGACCCGCTCATCGCCCACGACATCGGCGAAATGCGGATCGGCGAGGCGACGGCGGTCGGCGCCCGGACGATCCTTGCCCTCTGCCCGTGCTGCGAGTTTCAGCTCCGGGTCTCCAAAGAGAAGAAAAATTCGCCGGTCGAGATCCGGGACCTGGCCGCGTTCGCCTGCGAATCGCTCGGCCACAAATTCGCCGACCCGAGCCCCGAGGTGTCCAGGCAGTGGAAGGTCTTCGAGGGCATGATCGCGCTGATGACGCCGCGGGGCTTCGCGGACCTGATGGCGACGATGTGGCCCGAGCTGCTCAAGGCCATGCCGCTCGGCATGGGCGCGATGATGAGGGGCATCGGGAAGCTTGGTCCGGTCGGGGGCTTTATGTTCACGCTGATGAAACCGATGTTCCCGGTCCTGTTTCCGATACTTCTGCCCGGGATGATGCCGAAGGTCATGCCGGCGATGCTCGACCGCGTCGCGGCGCTGGTCCCCATGCCCGACTATATGAGCGAACAGATGCCCGATATGATGCCCAAGGTCATGGACAACCTGATGCCGCACATGCTGCCCGACGTCGTGCCGCTCATCGTCCCGCGGATGATCGCGTATTTGCGTGGCCGGGCCTGAAGGCCGGCGGCTTCAAGAAGGAACCGCTCTCTGGTTTCGGCGCCCTTATTTTCCCGAGATCGTCATACGGTCCCTGGACGGCCTGAAAATTCCGGACGGCCGGAAAGCTGTCCGGGCAGACCGTGACGCGATTAAAAGACGCGGGCAAGGTCTTACGAAGTCGTGACGCTCACGTCCCAAGTCCGAAATTCTTGACACGGTATGAAGCGGCGGCTATGATTCGGAAATAAGAATGAAAGGCGTTCAAACGATGCCGCTGGGACCAGCCGTCGTGATCACGGAGGCGTCATGTCGAGAAAGTTGATCCCGCTGTCCATCGTCATGCTCGTTTTCGCCGCGGCCGCCGTCTTGACCTATCGGGCCGTACGCCCCAAACCGGTTGCGGTCGCTATTTGGGATGTGAAGAGGATGGACATCAGCGAAACCGTCACCGGAATCGCCACCGGTTATATCGAACCGGCGAGACGCGTTTCCATTCTGCCGGAAACCTCGGCCCGGATTAAAGAGGTCAAGGTCAAGCGAGGCGACCGGGTGAAGGCGGAACAGACCTTGGTCGTCCTCGATGATTCGGATTTCAAGGACCGGCTCCGCGCTTTGAATGCGGCCATCCCCCTTTTTGAAGCCCGCGTGAAGCAGGCCAAGGTCCACGAGGTCCAACTCCAACTGGACTTCAAACGGGCCAAGAGACTGTCCGAAGGCGAGACGATGACCGCTCAACAATTCGAAGCCGCCAAGATGGCCCTCGATCTCGGGATGGCCGAACTGGATGCGGCCGAATCCGCCCTGCGTCAAGCCCAAGTGAACCGCGACATCGCTTTATCCTCGCTGAGAAAAATCCTGGTCAAAGCGCCGTTTGACGGGCTCCTTCTGGACTCCAGCCTGGAAATCGGTCAAATCTGGAGCGGGCCGGCGATAGCGTCTTTGGCCGGCGTTTCACCGGCGGCGGGATCGGAACGGCCGGAGACAGCCGGGGTGACTCCCGAAGCATCGGCCATCCTCTCTCAGGCCCAAATTCCCGTGCCGTCGCACGGTCAGCTGGAACTCGCGGACGATTCGCAGCTGTTCGTGGTCGTCGATGTGGACGAAAACGATTACTGGAAACTCAAGATCGGACAGCCGGCATCCTTGACCATGGACGCCCTCGGCAAACGGACGCTGACGGGAAACGTCGTTGAGATCTTTCCGTTCATCTCCAGGACGTTGGACCAAAACCGAACCGCGCGAGTAAAAATCCGTCTCGGCCAAGACGCAAAAGCCGGCATTCTTCCCGGGATGTCGGTCAACGTCGAGATTTTAGTCTCGACCCGGAAGGACGTCTTGGTCGCCCCCGCGGCCGCAATCCTTGTTCGGCTGAAAGGCAAAATCGTTTATCGCGTGTCGGGGGGAAAGCTCAAAGAGACCGTCGTCGAAAGCGGGATGTCCAATTGGGAATGGACTGAAATCACGTCGGGCCTCTCCGTCGGAGACCGGATCGCCAAGCTGCCCGAAAACGCCAAGCTCCGGGACGGCCTGCGCGTGGTCGAGAAAGATGGCGAGTTCTAAATCATCGTCATGAAGCGTGATTTGAACATTTGGGAATCGGTCGGGGTAGCCTTCAACGTCCTCGCCGAAAACAAGCTCCGCAGCGCGCTGACGATGCTCGGGATCATTATCGGCGTCTTCGCCGTGATCTCCCTGGTCTCGCTGGGTCACAGCGCCCGGCAATATGTCGCTGAACAATTCGCGGGCATGGGGAGCAATATGTTGATCGTGACCCCCGGCAAGCGGGAGACGATCCATACGAGTTGGCTCATCGGCGGCGCCAACATGCGTAAATTGACCCAAGCCGATGCCGACGCCATCCGCCGGCAGACGACCTCCATCAGCGGGGTTGCTCCGGTGATCCTCGGGTTCGGCCTGGTCAAACAGGAAGGCCATTCGAGGAATACGCTCGTAACGGGGACGGGGCCCGAATATACTTACGTCCGGGACATTTATCCTGAGGCCGGCCGGTTTCTCAGCCAGGACGAAGTCGACGGAGAGCGACGGTCCGTGGTCCTCGGGAGCAAAGTCAGGATCGAATTGTTCGGCAACGAAAACCCCCTGGGCGAGTTCATCCAGGTGATGGGGACGCCCTTTCGGATCATCGGCGTCATGGAGGCCAAAGGGGCGATCTTCGGGTGGGACCTGGATGATCAGGTGTATATCCCGGTGACCGCGGCCCGTCGGCTGTTCAACACCGCCGGCCTTGTCGAGATCCTCGTTCGGGCTCGGTCGACCGATGATGTCGGGGCCGCCGAAGACGCCATCAAGGCCCTGATCCGGTCGCGGCACAACGGCGTGGAGGACATCACGATCATTTCCCAAAACCAGATGCTGGCCGCGCTCAATTCGATCCTCACGGTCCTGACCTTCACGTTGGTCGCCATCGCCGCCATCTCTCTCATCGTCGGAGGGATCGGGATCATGAATATCATGCTCGCTTCGGTCAGCGAACGAACCCGCGAGATCGGGGTGCGCAAGGCGACGGGGGCCCGCTCGCGAGACATCCTCGCTCAATTCCTTGTCGAGTCCGTCGTCCTCTCGATGATCGGCTGCCTGGCCGGAATTCTGTTGACCGTTGCCGTCGTGTTCGTGGCGCGACTGGCGTTCCCCCCCTTGCCCGTCGTCATCACCCCATGGGCCGCGTTTCTGGCCGTGGCATTCTCGGCCGCGATTGGGATATTCTTCGGAGTCTATCCGGCCCGGCGCGCATCGCGGCTTTCCCCGATCGAGGCGCTCAGAGTGGAGTGATCGTCGCGCCTGGCTCGCGACGTCCAGTCCCGTCATTCAGCCCGAGGAAGGACCCCCCTGGTGCGCCTGAGGAGGATCCGCCTCCGCTTCTCGCGTGCCGGGTTGGGCCATCTCCGCCTCCACCCTCTCCCTATGCAGGGAGTTCATGGTGCAGAACGGCACGAGCTTCATCGTTCCGTCCTTGGGATTCCTGTACCCGTACTGCACGAGGCACCTCCTCACCCTCTCCGTGTCCATGTTGTTGGGGTCCTGGAAATGCATGCAGCCGATCATGACGCTGGGCCCGAACATGAACGCCTCCACGGTCCCGTAGGAGGGCTTGAGGATGAGCCGCGTGAGGAGTCTGGCCGCGCGCCCCTTCCTCAACCGATATTTCCGGAGGCCGAGGAGGTACCTCATCTTCTTCCCCTTGCGATAGAGGTAATGCGCATCGGACTGTTTTCCGTCGGCGACAATCTGCGACCACATCCCCTTGGAAAAGGCAAGCGCCCCGTCGAGATCAACGCAGTGATTGATGCCCTCGAACGCGCCCGTCTTTTCGTTCACGATGAGCCAGGTGGCGAAGCCGCAGTCGGGATGGCAGGAAAATTCTACCGTCTCCGTCTCGTCAAACCAGTCAATGAGTTTCGCGAACTCGGAGATGGAGGAGATGGGATACCAGGGATGGAGCACGCCCTGGGTATGCTGGTCGATGATGTCCTGGAGTTCCGAGGAGGTGAACCTCATATCCAGCAGCTTCTTCTCGTCGTACCTGCCGCACAGGGAGATGGGCTGGAAGACAATGGCCACCACGACGTCGATGTTCTTCACCGCAAAATCAATAATCTTGGCGATCTCGTGGACGTTGATGCCCTTCGCGATCGTGGGGACAAGCGCCACGCCCGCGCCCGGCTTCCCGTGCTTCCGCATAAACTCCCTGTTCACGGTCCGCCAGTTCTCGATGACCTTCAATTTCTGGGGGAGCAGATTCATCGCTCTCGTCTTGACCCACGTCTCGGGATCGAGGCCGTCGAACTGGAGGTAGACCGCGTTCGTCCCCGCCTCCACCAGGTCTCTGCAGTAATCTATGCTCTCGGCCATCTTCAGACCGTTGGTCGTGAGCATGATGTGCTGAAACCCCAGGTCAACGGACTTGCGGATGATCTGCGGCAGGTCCTGCCTGAGGGTGGGCTCTCCTCCCGTGAACTGAACCGTGATGGGCGGGCTGGGCTTGAGGCTCCTGAAATGCTTCATGACCTCCACGATGTCCTCGTACGGCGGCTCCACGACGTAATCGCGCGCATTCGCGTTCGCGAAGCATATGGGACACCGCAGGTTGCACCTGTTCGTGAGTTCGATCAGGGCGATCGCCGGCGTGTTGATATGGTCCTCGCACAGGCCGCAGTCGTG
>Ga0315279_10003724_pt1 | contig 20948 bp, 16 predicted proteins | sample YL17G06_20_MG_FD_203694 | JGI IMG/M metagenome (GOLD analysis project Ga0315279, IMG submission 203694) | Sediment microbial communities from Yellowstone Lake, YNP, Wyoming, USA - YL17G06_20 | ecosystem: Environmental > Aquatic > Freshwater > Lake > Sediment | place: USA: Wyoming | collected... | reverse complement strand
CCCCTCACCCCCTCACCCCGTCCGCCCCTCGCCCCTTGGCTTCCGCTGGTCCATCGGGTAGGCTATCGGGCGTATCGAGACCCGGTTGTTCCCAGTCACCCCGCGATTCTACGGAGATCGAATCATGAAACGTCGTGAAATGCTGAAGCTCACCGGTGCGGCGATTCTGGGCGCGTCGGCCTTCCCCTTGGGCTGGGCAAAGGCCCAGGACCAGAAGAAGCAGAAGATCCTGTACTTCACGCGGAGCGTCGGGTTCCAACACTCGCCGGTCGCGCGCAAGACCAAGGACGAATTGAGCTTCTCCGAGAAGCTGATGAAGGAAGAGGGCGAGAAGCGCGGCGTCGAGGTCGTCTGCTCCAAGGACGGCACGATCTTCGACGGCGACATCGACCAGTTCGACTGCTTCGCCTTCTACACCTGCGGCAACCTCTTCGATCCCAAATCGACCGACGGCTTTCCCCCCATGACCCCCGCCGGCAAGAAGAAGCTCCTCGACGCGGTGGCCGGGGGCAAGGGCTTTGTGGGCTTCCATTCCGCCTCCGACAGCTTCCACTCCAAGGGCAAGCAGTACGAGGTCCAGACCGAAGTGGACCCCTACATCGCCATGCTCGGCGGCGAGTTCATCGTCCACGGGAGCCAGCAGAAGGCGACGATGAAGGTCGCCTCGCCGCACTTCCCCGGGATGGAGGGCGTGAAGGATTTTGCCCTGCTGGAGGAGTGGTACGCCCTGAAGAACTTCGCCAAGGACCTCCACGTCATCCTGGTCCAGGAGACGGAAGGGATGGTGGACGACTGCTACCAGCGTCCTCCCTTCCCGGCCACTTGGGCCCGCAAGCAGGGCAAGGGCCGCGTCTACTTCACGTCGCTGGGCCACCGCGAGGACGTGTGGCTCAATCCCACCTGCCAGCAGATCATCCTGGGCGGGTTCAACTGGGCGCTCGGTCACGCCGAGGCGGACGTGACGCCCAACATCGCCCAGGTAAGTCCGCACTCGGACCAGTTGAAGCGGTGAGGAAGGGACGAGGGACGAATAGCGAGGTTAGCCGCGGCGCCTCCGCCGCGGCCCATCGACTGCGCGCTCGCCGTGGGGCAGGTTGGCAACCTGCCCCACGCGTCAGTCGATCTCGATGCGCAGCCCGAGCGCGCAAGCGCGGCACGCGATCCTGCCGATCGCGTAGGTGCCCCGCTCGCCGCAGCGGGGGCAGCAAAGCTCGATCTGGCGGTACGTCTCAACGGCCCCGACGGGCGATTCTCGGCGGCTGAGCCGGGAGACAATAGGGACGCAGAGAGTGAGGCAGACGTCGAGGATGGCCAGGACCCCCGCCACGCGGAAATGCCAAGCCTCTGGAGCGTGTCCCCCCAAGATCATCCCGGAAATCAACATCGCCAAGGCCGCGATCGACGCCACGGCGGCGTAGAAGAGCGGGCGAACGCGATCCTCCAAGGAAACCAGCGAGAGCACACTTATGTGCGCAAAGGAGAAGGAGAAGATTCCGAGGACAACCAGCCATTTCGCGGCCAGCTCGTAGCGCCACCAATCCGCCCAGATCGCCAGGACGTAGAGGACCAACCCTGCCAGGCCCAGGGCGATTCCCGGCACGGACCACGCCCAGTGGTCGGGCCCTTTCTCGTGAGCGGCCGTACCGGCCAGCGACATCATGCCAAAAAACGAGATCGTCACCGTGGTCAGGAGGATTCTGCCCTCCGTCTGGCCGAATCGGCCCGCCAAGAGCACGTAGATGCCCATCACGGCCGCCAGCACCAGGGTGGCGATGACCGTGTAGAGGAAAGTCCGCTTGATCGAGAATTCGTTCGTCATGACTGCTCCCCACATAGCCGCCGAACCACCGAAGAAAACGCCGCTTGCCGTCCGCTAGTCAGATTGGCGTGGTGCCCCGGACAGTATAACGTCGCTGTGCCGCTTCCCACCACAAGGTAAGCAGTGCGAAGACGTTGCGGCGGGAACCCCCACGATGGGACCGCTGGTGTCCGGCGGTTCCGAGGAAGCCCCGGGGTTCCCGCGCAGACGCGTATTGCCGGGCCCGGGCCGGCAATTATAATTATGGGACTGACCAGTCCGTCAGCTATTATTTAGGGAAGGGGGAGGTGAGGTCATGAAGACCGCCGTCCAACGCAAGCCAGGTCGTCCCAAGAGCGAAGCCATCCGCGAGCGGCGCCGAGAAGAGATCCTCGACGCCGCGGCCAAGCTCTTTGCACGCCACGGCTACGCCGATGCCAACACCCAACTGCTGGCCGACACCCTGGGCGTGGGCAAGGGGACGATCTACCGCTACTTCGCCACCAAGGAGGAACTCTTCCTGGCCGCCGTGGACCGCCTCATGCGGCGCCTGACCGAGGCCATCGACCAGAGCATTGCCCCGATCCACGACCCGCTTGAGCGGATATCCCAGGTCGTCCACACGTACCTGGCCTACTTCGACCAGCACCCGGAGTTCGCCGAGCTTCTGATCCAGGAGCGGGCCCAGTTCAAGGACCGCAAGAAGCCGACCTACTTCGTCTACCGCGACGCCCGGGCGGAGCGGGGCCGCAGCGAGCTGCGGGCCTTGATCGACCAGGGCCGCGTGCGCGGCGTGCCGGTCGAGCGGATTACCGACGTGATCGGCGACCTGCTCTACGGGACGATGTTTACCAACCACTTTGTGGGCCGGCGGCGTCCGTTGGGGCAGCAGGCAGAGGACGTATTGGACATCGCCTTGTATGGCGTGCTGACCGACGCGGAACGGAAGCGGCCGAGAGGGCCGAGGGGCGAGGCGTAGCGGCGGGGCTTGCCCCGCGTGAGAACGACGTTGCCGCGCCGCCGAGCGAGTTGAACCAGAGCGAAAACGCAGGTCTTCCAGGTGTAGAATGGGCGCAAGCGATAGACGCACGGTTCGGTGGATCATCCTTGGCGGGATCGGCTTGGCGGTCCTGGCAACGGTGGCGGCGATGGCCGGCCTCATTCCCCCATTTGCCAAGGCCCACGCCGACAAGGCCCAGACGCCGGAAGGGGCTGCCGTCTCAGCGCCGCGCGATCCCCTGGCCGTGACCGCGGAGAAAGTGAAGCTCCGGAAGGTGCAGCGGACCGTGCAGACGGTGGGCAGCTTCGCGGGTTATGAGGAGCTGACCATCACGGCCGAGGTCCAGGGCCGGGTGACGAAGATTCATTTCGACATCGGCGACATCGTCCACCCCGGCGACCTGCTCCTGGAAATCGACCCCACGGACTACGAGCTGACCGTGCTCGAAGCCCGGACCGCCTTTGAGGCGGAGTTGGCCAAGCTGGTGCCGGAGAACGACAAGCGACGGCCGCTGGTCGAGAAGCTGGCCGGGCTGGTGCGCGACGAGGATGCCCGGCGGGCGCTGGCAAACAGGTTTGCCAAGGAGGGTACCTCCGCGCTGCTGGAACGCGTGATCCAGATCGTCGAGGACCTCCCCTCGGTGAAGCGGGCCGCGGAGCAGGAAAAGAACGCCGCGGCGCGCGTCAAACGCGCGGACGAGACCCGCAAGCAATCAAGGGGGGCGATCAGCGACGAGGAGATCGAACAGCGCGCGACCGACTACGAGATCGCCCGCGCAACGCGGCTCCAGGCGGTCATGGATGCCCAGACCACCTTGGCAATGGCGAGCTTCCGGCTGGCGACCCTGGGGGAGGCCGAGCAGAAACTCAAGTACACGCAGGTCGTGGTGCCTTATTCTCCAACGGCGGCCAAAGCGGCGACGGAGAAGATCATCGACGTTGTCGAGTATGCGGTGTCTCGGCGCCGCGTCGATGAAGGCGAGATGGTGAAGGATTCGATGAACGCCACCGCGGCCGTCTTCGACCTGGTGTTGGACAAGGTGCTCAAGTTCCACGGCACGGTCGTGGAGCAGCACGTCGGCAAGGTGAAGGTCGGCCAGAAGGTGGCCCTTCGCGTGGACGCCTATCCCGAGGAGGTCTTCTGGGGAACGATCAGCCGGATCAACCCGACCGTGGACCGGGGCAGCCGCACGTTCCAGATCGAGGCGATCGTGCTCAACGCCCAGCGCAAGCTCAAGCCCGGCGGCTTTTCCAAGGGCGAGATCCAGACGCACGAGGACCCGGACGCGAAGATTGTGCCCACCGAGGCGGTCGTCGCCTTTGCCGGGTCCACGAAGGTCTTCGTGGTGCGCGAGGGGGCCAACGGGAAAGAGGCCCGCGCCGTGCCGGTCAGGCTGGGGGCCAGCGGTCCCGGCTGGACGGAAGTGATCGGCGACTTGGCGCCGGGCGTCGAGGTGATCACCAGCCTGCCCGCTCAGTTGGTCGAGGGATCGGCGGTGCGGATCCGGAAGTGAGGGGGTGACGGGGTGACAAGGTGACTTGGTGACGGGGTGACTTGGTGACGGGGTGAACGCTGACGAAGAATGGAAAATGAAGAGTGCAAAATGCAGAAGTGGCATACGCGTTTTGCATTTTGCCTTTTTCATTTTGCATTTTGCACTCATTCCCCGTCACCCCGTCACCCCGTCCTGACGAACCTGGAGTATTCTCAAAGCGCGTAACCTCCAAAGCAACCTTGTAGTCATGTCCATCTGGGACCTCTGTATCCGCCGCCCCGTGTTTACGCTGATGTTGGTCTCCGCGCCCATCGTGCTGGGCGTCATCGCGTATACGCGCATGGGCGTGGACCTCCTTCCCCGCGTGGACTTTCCGCTGGTGACCGTGACCACGACGCTCAAAGGGGCCAGCGTGGAGGAAATGGAGACCAGCGTCACCAAGCCGCTCGAAGAGATCATCAACACCGTCTCCGGCATCGACGAACTTCGGTCCACGACGAAGGAAGGCATCTCCATGATCGTCGTCATGTTCGTGGTCGAGAAGAACCGCGACGTGGCGGCCCAGGAGGTCCGCGACAAGATCTCCACGATCTCTTACATGCTCCCCGTGGGCACCGACCCGCCGATCATCGACAAGCTCGACTTCAACGCCGCCCCCGTCATGGTGATCGCCGTCTCGGGCCCCCGGCCCATGCAGGAAATCACCGAGATCGCCCGCAAGCAGATCAAGGAGAACCTCGAAGGCACCGAGGGCGTCGGGGCCGTGATTCTCGTGGGCGGGCGCCAGCGCGCGGTCAACGTCTGCGTCAATACCGACAAGCTGACCGCCCACGGGCTGTCGATCGAGGAGGTGCGTCAGGCCCTCGTGCGGCAGAACCTGGAGCTTCCCGGGGGCCGCGTGGACCAGGGGGCCCAGGAGCTGGTGCTCCGCACCATGGGCCGCATCGAGACCACCCGGGGATTCGAGGAGCTGATCGTCGCCAACCGGGGCGAGCACCCGATCCGCATCAAGGACATCGGCCGGGTGGAGGATTCGTTTGAGGACCCGCGGGGATTGGCCCGGCTGGATGGCGAGAACGCCGTCAGCCTGGTCGTGCAAAAGCAGTCGGGGGCCAACACGGTCGAGGTGGTCAAGACGGTGCGCAATCGCCTGGAGCGCCTCCGCGAGGTCCTGCCCCCCGACATCAACACCTTCGTCGTCAAGGACCAGTCGAAGTTCATCGTCCGTTCGTTCGACGAAGTGCAGTTACACCTCGTCATTGCCGCGGTGCTCGTGGCCGCGACGATCATGCTCTTCCTGGGCGACTGGCGGACCACGATCATCGCCAGCCTGGCCATTCCCGCCTCGATCGTCGCCACCTTCGCCTTCATGAAGGCGGTCGGCTACACCCTGGACAACATCACCATGCTCGGCCTGGTCCTGGCGATCGGCATCGTGATCGACGACGCAGTGGTGATCAACGAAAACGTCTTCCGCCACATGGAGGAATACCACCGCCCGGCCCGCGAGGCCGCCGCGGCCGGGACCCGGGAGATCGCTCTGGCCGTGTCGGCCACCACCATGTCGCTCTTGGTGATCTTCCTCCCGGTGGTGTTCATGGGTGGACGCATCGGCAAGTTCTTCAGCAGCTTCGGCGGGACCGTGGCCTTTGCGATCTTCATGAGCTGGTTCGTCTCGTTCACCCTGACGCCCATGCTCTGCTCCCGCTTCCTCAAGCTCAAGCGCGCCCACGGCGGGAGCAAGTCGAGCCGGCTCTGGCAGGGGATCGACCTGGGCTATGCCTGGATGCTCCGCTGGTCGCTGCGCCACCGCTGGGCGATCGTGCTCGCCTGCGTCGGCCTGCTGGCGATCCTGCCCGCCCTCTTCCGCATCGTGGGCAAGGACTTCCTCCCCCGCGACGACCAGAGCGAGCTCGAAGTGGCCATCACCATGCCCGAAGGCTACACCCTGGACCGGGCCGACAAGCTGTTTGCCGAGCTCGAAGACCGTTTGCGCGGGCTGCGCGGCGTCGAGAACGTCTTCACAACCATCGGCGATACGACCGGGCGCATGGTCCGCGGCCAGGGGGACGTGACCACGGGCACGATCTACGTGCGCATCGCCGACCTGGAAGGGCGGCAGCGACAGTGGTACGACCCCACGTTCTGGATCAACGGCATCACCGGGAACGTGGAGAACGACGACCGCCACTACACGCAGTTCGACGTCCAGCGCGACGCCCGCGACATCATGAAGGACTACCCCGAGCTCCGCGTCTCCGTGCAGGACGTCTCGATGATCTCAGTCAGCGGCTTCCGCCAGTCGATGATCGAGCTGAACCTTCGCGGGCCGGACCTCGGCAAGTTGGGGGAGCTCTCCAACCGGGTCACGGACTACATGAAGGGGCAGCCGAGCTTCGTGGACGTCGACACGAGCCTCTCGCTCCGCAAGCCCGAATTGCGCGTGAAGATCGACCGCGAGCGGGCCTCCGACCTCGGCATCCCCGTGCAGACCATCGCCTCCACGCTCAACGTCCTGGTCGGCGGCGAGCCGGTCTCGAAGTACAAGGAGGGCAGCGAGCAGTACGACGTGTGGCTGCGGGCCGACCTCTCCTTCCGCGACCGCCAGCAGATGGTCGAGCGGTTGATGATCCCCTCGCCCAAGCCGGGGGCGGGCCTGGTGGAGCTCTCCAGCGTCGCCAGCCTCGACCCGGAAAAGGGCCCCAACACCATCGACCGCTACCGGATGCAGCGCCAAGTCGTGGTCACCGGCAACCTGGAAGGCGGCCGGGCCCTGGGCGACGCGGTCAATGAGCTCGACCAGTACGTCCAGTCGCTCGATGCCCCCGCCAATTATCACTGGGAGTTTAGCGCCCGGGCCAAGGCCATGGCCGAATCCAACCAGAACTTCTTGGTGGCCTTCGTCCTCAGCTTCATCTTCATGTACATGATCCTGGCGGCGCAGTTCGAGAGCTTCGTCCACCCGATCACCATCCTGCTGGCCCTGCCGCTGACGCTGCCGTTTGCCATCGTCTCGCTCTTGTTGCTTCGGACGAACTTGAACATCTACGCGATGTTCGGCCTGTTCATGCTCTTCGGGATCGTCAAGAAGAACGGCATCTTGCAGATCGACTACACCAACGTGCTCCGCGGCCGGGGCCTGCCGCGCGACAAGGCCATCATGGAGGCCAACCGCACCCGGCTCCGGCCCATCCTCATGACCACCGTGATGCTCATCGCCGCCATGATCCCGATCGCGCTGGGCCGCGGCCCGGGCTCGGCCTCCCGGGCGAGCCTGGCCAACGTGATCCTCGGCGGGCAGACCCTCTCGCTCCTCTTGACGCTTCTGGTCACTCCCGTGGCCTACTCGCTCTGGGACGACCTGGCGCGGCTTCTCTCGCGGCTCTTTGGCCGCCTGCCGCGGCAAGCCGTCGAGGAACCCGTGCCGGAGGAAGGGGCCATTGCCCCGGCCGGCTCTGACGGCGAGGAAGAGGTGGCGGGAGAGATCGGGGTCAGACTCTAAATATTCAGTTTAGCGGCAGTCGGGCTCGACCTGCTCACGGAGGTCTCGGCATCGAGGCGTGGACACCCCGGCCGCGGTGCGACGCAAGGCTTAAACTGTATTCTTAGAGTCTGACCCCCGCGACCACCCATTCAACTACTCCGGCAATCGGACCTATCAATGCCAAAGACCTGGGCAACGCTCACTGCGAAGATTCGTCCAGCTTCAATAGTCCAAGTCGATACGGCAGTGAGTGATACGGTCCGCCGCGGGCCGGATCGCGGCCTTGATAAAGCATCTGCAGATTCTTCGGATCGATCGTCAGCTTCTCGTCGTACCCGTCGCGGATCAGTTCCCCATGACTGATATCCTTCGTCCACGGTTCCACGCCTTCCGCAAACGTGACATTGTTGATCCCCGCGAACGGCTTCAGATACGTGTCCGCCTTTGGGATGGGCGTCCACTCGCCGTCCAGGCGATCGGAGATATACGCCCGGTAGTAGCGGCTGGGCCCCAAGCCTTCGACCAGCGTCAGATACTTGTCCGCCCGCTTGATTTTGTACGTCATGCTTCCTTCGAACAGCGTTTCGCGGGTCTCCTGAATGACGACCACGGGGTCGCTCATCCCCTGAGGGAAATCTTCAATCTTCGTCCGGCTGCGATAGAGCCGACCGTTGTCTCCCGTGAAGAACAAATAGGCATGCGTGTCGTCGCAGATGACCCAGTAATCGATCCAAAGCCTCGGGGCGCTCGGCGGCTTGGATGCGAAAAAGTCCTTGGGCCTAGTCCACGTGTCAGGTCTCGAAAGGTCGTCGGTTGTCGAATACTGCGGTTGTTGGGACTGGTAGATCAAGTACCATTTCTTGTGGGGCCGGAAGTAGAACACTTGCGGCGCACAGTGATACCCCCTCAGGCCCGGGTTGTTATCAATGTAATACGGCTTGGCGTTGGCAGCCTCCGACCAGTCCTTGAACCTCAGGTAGACTATGCTCCAGTTGGCTTTTGCGTTGGCAGTAGTCGCGTACACATGCCACATGCCGTCGTAATAGACAACCGTGGGGTCCTTTACCGATACGAGCTGGTGCGTCTCGTCGGACACGGGCGCGATGAGCACGCCGCTCGCCTTCCACTTCAAGGGCCCCGCGAGAGGCGAGGCGGTGACGCTTCTGTAATGGTCTTCGGGCCGAGCAGGGACCGCACACGTTCCGAGTAACAGTAGAACGGCCAGTGCTTGTACGGCTTGTTTCATGATCACCTTTCATCGCAAGAGGTTTCGTCTGCTGCTATCTACCATCATTCGTGAGGGACATGAGCATCGTGTCGCCAGCCGTCGCTTGCGCCTTAACCCTCAGTTCTGGAACAGCAGGGGCGCAAAACCATGGATGCTGCGCCGCCAGGTCTGCCATTCATGGGCCGTGCCTTCCGACTCGTAATAGACGTGCTTGATGCCCTGGGCCTCCAACGCATTGTGGAACGCTCGGGCGCGCTCCGCGTTTTCGGTCGTGCCGATCGAGATGTAAAAAGCTCGGACCTTCTTGTTGAATGCATCGGGATCGGCGAATGCGCCGTTGTATGCGGTCTTCACATCGGTCGTGCCGCCGGCCCCGGAGAAGACGCCCAGCGCCGAAAACGTATCCAGGTGCGCGAGGCCGATCGACAGCGTCTGCCCGCCGCCCATGGAAAGCCCCGCCATGGCGCGGTGATCGCGGTCGGCGAGCGTGCGATAGTTCCCATCGATCATCGGAATGACTTCGTTCAGCAGAATCCGTTCAAACTGATTGCTGAACATTCCCGGTCCGCCGCCGAAACCGCCGCGGCCCGGACCTCCACGGGCGGCCCCCGGCGCGGCGCCCCCCGGGCGCTTGGCGTCGCCCGGTGGCTTGGGCGCCCCCATTCCACCGACGCCGCCTCTCGCTCCCGGCGCACCTCTCACGAAAAGCGCACTGCCGCCCCCGTTTTCCATCACGATGATCATGGGCTTGGCTCTCCCAGCCGCAATCAGGTTGTCCATAATGAAGTTCACGCGCCCCTGGCTCGACCAGCCGGTCTCATCCTCCCCCGCGCCATGCTGCAGGTACACCACCGGATAACGCTGGCTCGAGCCGTCGTAGCCGGGGGGCGTGTAGATAAACGCGCGGCGGGTCGCATTCTGGATCTTCGAATAGTACGGGTGAATTCGGACGATGCCATGCGGCACGTCCTTAGCCTGATAGTAATCGCCTGCGGGATCGGGAATATCGATTCCCGACATCCACTTGGAAGAGCCGAAGAAGGTCTGCGTGCCCGGGTCATTGAAGGCCGCCCCGTCGATCAGGACCGAGTAATAATGAAAGCCGACCGGCAGAGGGTCCGTGGTTCCGGTCCATACGCCACTTTCGTCCTTGGCGAGCGGAAAACGCCGACCGACGGAAACAACCACCGACCGCGCGCCCGGCGCCGTGATGCGAAAGGTGGCCCGGGATTGTGAATCCACCATGGGATACTGATACCCGGGCGCATTGAGCACCGACGGCTTGGCGTCGGTAGCCGGCTGAGTGGCCGCCGGCGCAGCCGCGGCAGGCACGGGCGTTACCGCGATTGCCTCGCCCCCTGTTTGAGGAATGATCTCAATCGCGTTGATTTCCGGGTTCTGGACCTGGCTCTTGAAAACAATGCGGAATTCCCCGTTGGTCACTTCCACGGGCACCGTTTCGATGTAGGCGCGATTGGGGCCGCCGGTCTTGGCCCAAATATCGAAATCCTTGAACTCGCGTCCCTGCACAGTGTAGGAGAACACGCGCTGTCCGGGGCCGGTGATGCCCTCGAACGTCTCCGCGAAGTAGAGCTTCGCGAGATACTTGCCATTGGGAAGTTTGCAGGAGAACGAGTCCATGGAGTAATGCTCGCTCAAGAACAGGCCCGGATCCTTGGTTCCTGCAATCTTCGTCTCCGGATCGCGGGCAATCGTCTCACCTCCCTCGAAGCCCTGCTCGGGCAACCAAACATTGCCGCTGGAATCCGTAAAGGGCGTGGACTGGCCGGCCTTGATCCGGAGGATTTTCGGGGCATGCGCGGTTGCGGCAGGCGCGGCCGGCGCCGGTTGGGAAAGAGCAATCGAATCGCGGAAGATGCGCTGCGAGAAAAGATAGAGACTGTTCTTCCAGTGGGTAGGATCGTGGGCATTGCCGTCGACGTGCCAGATGTGCGGAACGTCGTTGTCCCGGAGGTAGGCGTGAACGCCTTGGCTGATCCGTATCAAGCCGTCCCTCTTGCCGCAGGAGATAAAGAGCAATTTGAGCTTGGCCTTGGCGGCCTCGGGATCGGGCACGAGTTCCTTCGCCGGCTTGGTGTTGGGCGCGGACGAGAAGCCGCCGACCCAGGCGAACGTGTCGAGGTGCGCCAGTCCAAAGTTCAGCGACTGTCCGCCGCCCATCGAGAGGCCGGCAATTGCTCGGTGTTCGCGGTCCGCCTCCGCGGAGTAGCGCGACTCGATCGCCGGGATAACGTCCTTCAGCAGGTCCTGCTCGAAGGCGGCGAACGCGGGAGCGGTGCTCATTACGTTTCCTTCCGCCCGGTCGTTCTTCTGCGCGCGGCCGTTGGGCATGACCACGATCATCGGCGTGGCCTTTCCCTCGGCGATCAGGTTGTCCAGAAGGACGTTGGGCGAGGCGAAGCGCTGCCACTCCGTCTCGTCGCCACCGATGCCGTGCAAGAGATACAGCACGGGGTACTTCTTGTCCTTCGAGTAACCGGGCGGCGTGTAGACCTGCATCTTGCGGGTGGTCCCAACGGACTTCGACTCGTAGGTCACCATCTCCAATCGGCCGTGCGGGATACCTTCCCGCTTGGCGTCAAAGCCGGGAGGCGGATCGCGAAACGCCGGAACGTCGTCCGGGTTGAGCACGATGGGGCCGCCAAACCCTCGTTTTCCTTGGGCCGGGCTTTCAGACGTGGCCAGGGTGAGGACCAAAAGTCCGCTGAGTAAAACCGGGAGCGAACGCGTGAGTCGACCGATCATGGGAGTTCTCCGAGGGGACCGTTTGAGACATGTCGAGCGGACTGGGGCTCCGCTGAATCGAGGACATTGTACACCGGCGTGGTCCGGAAAGGAGAGGTCCAAGACTCTCGAACTCTCTTTCTAACACCAACTCAGACTTACATGGAGCGCCACCAGCGGGGGGTCGCGAGGAATGGGCCCGACGAGCGGCGATTCGCGGGTCTGACGGGTAGGTTACAATGGGCCTGATCGAGACCGCCCACAAACCCCGGCACGCCAACACGAAAGAAGACATTTCATGGCCAAATCGTTCTTGTGCCTCGCGGCCCTGTCTCTCGTCGGCGTTGGCGCCGAGCCCGCCTTGCGCGCCGCCGAGCCCGCGAAGCAGGCCAGAAACTCCATCATTTGGGCCGACGTCCCGGACGTCGCGACCATTCGCGTCGGGAACAACTACTACATGAGCAGCACCACGATGCATATGAGTCCCGGGCTGCCCATCATGAAGTCGAGCGACTTGGTGAACTGGGAACTGATCGGCTATGCCTACGACACACTCGCCGACAACGACGCGCTGGCCTTGAGAAACGGGAAGAATGCCTACGGCGCCGGTTCCTGGGCCAGCAGTCTGCGCTATCACGACGGCACGTTCTATGTGTCCACGTTCTCCGCCACGACCGGCAAGACCCATGTCTATAGGACAAAAGACATCGAAAGAGGTCCGTGGAAGGAATCCTCGTTCTCCCCGGCGCTGCACGACCACTCGTTGTTCTTTGACGACAACGGCCGCGTGTATATGATCCACGGAGGCGGCGATATCCGCCTCACTGAGCTTTCCGCGGACGTCTCGGCGATCAAGCCCGGCGGCATCGACAAGGTGATCATCAAGAATGCTAGCCGCGTGGCGGGCGGCAGGGTCGGCCTGCCAGCGGAAGGCTCCCAATTGTGCAAGGTCAGCGGGAAGTATTACCTGTTCAACATCACCTGGCCTCGGGGCGACATGCGCACGCAAATCGTCCACCGGGCGGACAGAGTCGCCGGCCCGTATGAGGGCAGAGTCGTCCTCAGGGACCAAGGCGTCGCTCAGGGCGGCCTTATCGACACGCCGAAGGGCCAGTGGTATGCCCTGCTGTTTCAGGATCACGGGGCGGTCGGTCGCGTTCCCTACCTCGTGCCGGCGAAGTGGGAGGACGGCTGGCCGGTGTTGGGCGTGGACGGCAAGGCGCCGACGACGTTGAATATCCCCGTTGGCAAGGGAGGGCTCGGCAACATCGTGGCCTCCGACGAGTTCGAGCGGCGCCCCGGCGATCCCGCGCTCCCGCTGGCGTGGCAATGGAACCACAACCCCGACAATGAACACTGGTCGCTCACTGCGCGACGCGGCTGGCTGCGGCTGACCACCGGGCGAGTCGACTCCGGTCTCTTGAGCGCCAGAAACACGCTCACCCAAAGGACATTCGGTCCGCAATGCTCGGGCGCCGTCGCTGTCGACGTGAGCAACATGAAAGACCGCGATTTCGCCGGTCTCGCCGCGTTCCAGAAGAACTACGGACTCGTCGCAGTCAAGATGGTCGGAAATGCCAAATCGATCATCATGGTGAGCGCTGAAACCGGCTCTCCGAGAGAGGTGGAATGCGTTCCGCTCAACCAAGAGAGCGTCTTTCTCAAGGTGGACTGCGATTTCCGGAATCGCTCGGACAAGGCCTACTTCTACTACAGCGGTGACGGCAAGAAATGGATAGCGATCGGAAGGCCTTTGAAGATGGCCTATACTCTCCCGCACTTCATGGGCTACCGCTTCGCCTTGTTCAACTTCGCAACCAAGACCTCGGGCGGCTTTGTGGACTTTGACTACTTCCGTGTGAGCGACAACCTCACCGATGCGAACCGAAGCCCCGGGACGACAAGACCCCAGTTCGTCAGTTTTGCCTCTCACCGGGTAGGTGGTGAGATCAGGCTGCACTTTCCCAAAAAACGGCACTCCGACATCAAGAATCCTCGGGAAATTCGAGGGTCGATCCCAATAATGCCCTTTTCGGGGCTCGTCTTCAGCCTCGCAGACCACCCGAAAGTCAAGAAACCCTGGGAAAACGAGGTTTTCGGTCTCCGATTTTCTGACAAAGTGCAGATCAGGGTCAGACTCTAAATATTCACTTTGGCCCGAGTCAGCCTCTCTTCAATCTCCCCCAGCCGCCGCTGGAGGGCAGCGTGCCCGCGGGCCGCCTCCTGCCGGAACCGGCGTCGCGCCATGCAAACGGCCATCGACGTAATCCCGCCGTAATGTACGCCAATCTGACGCTGGTTCAGGTCCGTCAGCCGGCACGCCAGCTCGATGGCCAGTGCCTTGGCCCCGCCCGCCCGACGCCCGTGACACCGCAGGTCCTCGGGCGCGAGGCCGAAGCTCTCCGCAACCGCAAGGTCGATCGCCTTCAGCTCCACCAGCGGCCGCGGAAGGGCAAGGTCGCGGTCGGCCGGGCCGCCGGTGCGCAGGCCCTGGAGCATCCCTTCCACTTTCTTCACGTAGTCGGGCGAGCCGACCGCATGACGGTTGGCCGCAAGGGCCTCGCGCAGCGGTAGATCGTCTTCCATCAGACAGGAGGTACTGGTCCTCCTCGACGAGTTTCGCGCGGTAGCGGCCCTCCAGCACGTGCCCCGGCCAACGGTGTTTGTAGCGGAAGTAGAGGGCGTAGCTGCTGCCGAGCCGCTGCATGAAGCGGGCCAGATTGGCGCGGCGGGTTTGGACCAGGAGATGGTAATGATTGGGCATCAGCACGTAGGCGTGAAGCAGCACGTCGTAGGTGGCGAGGTTGTCGCGAAGCTGGCGCAGGAAGCGGCGGCGGTCGTCGTCGCCGAGGAAGATCTTCGCTCGGCCGTTGCCACGCGACATGACGTGGTACACGGCGCCGGGGAATTGGAGGCGTGGAGGTCTTGGCATGGACGCGAGGATACCCTGAACCGCGACGCGAGGCAAGACTTAAACTGAATTTTTAGAGTCTGACCCTGATCGTCTGGCATAATCGCCGCCGGCATCTTGCACTGCCCCACCGGGGTCAGTTACCTTGGATGTACCACCCACGGCACGAACCCGGAGGAACCTATGAAATCGCTCGCGCTAGCACTTGGTCTGCTTGCTTTCTTGGTCCTTGGGACCCGACTCGATGCCTTTGGCGCCGATCCGGCCGCGCCCGTATCCCCGGGTGCCAAGATCCCCGTCATCCTCGACACCGACATCGGCGACGACATCGACGACACCTGGGCCCTGGCCTTCCTGCTCAAGTCGCCGGAAGTGGACCTGAAGATGGTCGTGACCGACACCGGCGACACGACCTATCGGGCCAAGATCGTCGCCAAGCTGCTGGAGGTCGCCAAGCGGACCGACGTTGCCGTCGGGGTCGGCATCCCCAAGGGAACCAAGCCCGGCCCGCAGGCCGCGTGGGTCGCCGACTACGATTTGGCCCGCTACCCGGGCAAGGTCCACCAGGACGGCGTTGCGGCGATGATCCAATTGATGATGGACTCTCCGCAGCCGATTACGCTCGTCTGCATCGGGCCGATGCCCAATATCCGCGCGGCCCTGGAGAAGAAGCCCGAGATTGCCCAGCGCGTGCGGTTCGTCGGGATGCACGGCAGCGTGCGCAAGGGCTACGGCGGCAGCCCCAAGCCGGACGCCGAGTGGAACGTGCGCGGCGACGCCAAGGCGTGCCAAAAGGTCTTCACCGCCGCCTGGCCCATGACGATCACGCCGCTGGACACCTGCGGGATCGTCCATCTCCGCGGCGAGAAATACGCCAAGGTGGCCAAGTCCGCCGACCCGATCGCCCGGGCGGTGATCGAGAACTACCGCATCTGGTGGAAGGCCGGCAACCCGAACAAGCCGGAGAAGATCGACGCCAGCTCCACGCTCTTCGACACGGTGGCGGCGTACCTCTCGTTCTCCAGTAGGACGGACATTCCTGTCCGTCAGCCGAGCCTATTGAACATCGAGCGCCTGCCGATCCGCGTGACCGACGACGGCTTCACGCGGATCGACCCGAAGGGCAAGGAGATCGACTGCGCGATGTCGTGGAAGGACCTCGGCGCGTTTGAGGACCTGCTGGTCGAGCGGCTGACCGGCGGGCGGTGAGAATGCGCACTCGCGTTGCGTCCCGGCCCGGTCGCCGACCCCAGGGACGCATCCTGGGCGGCCCGCGCCCAGAGCGGTATAATAGCACCAACGCCGGGTGCGTGAGCAGGGCTAAGTGGAAAGGACATGCGATGTCACGAGTTGACGAAATCAAGACCGAGATCGAGAGTCTTCCGGAAGGCGAAATCGCCGAGATTCTTCGTTGGCTCTCCGAGAAGGACTGGGAGCGTTGGGATAGGCAAATCGAGGCGGACTCCCAAGCCGGGCGACTCGATTTTCTGATCCGGGAGGCGCAGCAGGAGAAAGCCGCGGGTAGACTCAAGGACCTGTGAATGCACCGAACCACTTCGCGTTTCCGTCCTGCATCCGGCTCCGAGACCGCTTCGAAGCCGCTCTATGGCCCAGGACCCCACCGGGCCACGACCTGACGGTTGCCTCTGAAATCGACCGGTCCGTGGTCTAGTTCGCCGCGCTCGCGGTGTTTGAAGAGCACGTGGTGGACCCGGGCGGGAAGATCGTCCACCGTACACGGGGTCCTATACGGGATTCCGTCGGCATTCGTGAGGACTTCGCCGTCCAAGTAGACCTCCGCCTCGAAGGGGTAAGTGACGAAATTGACATGAACGCGAGGCGGTCGAGTGGCCCAGATTGCCAGCACGGCCCCGACAAGCAGAACAAGGAGAGTTCCTGCCGCGGCGACCACCATCCGTCGCGGCCGACCCACTGGCGAAGGGACCGCTTGCCGCTCCGCCGCCAATAGCTCCGCGACCATCGCCCGGGCGTCCTGGAACCGCTGCTGCGGATCCGGCTGGCAAGCACCCAAAGCAAGGCGAGTCAGGAGACACAGAGCCGGCGAACCGGCGATTTCGTTGGCGCGCTCGCCGAGACGCGGAAAGCTGTCGGCCGGCAATCCGGCGATCATCTCGTAAAGCACCAGGCCCGCGGCGTACACGTCGGCCCGGGCGTCCATGCGCCCGTCCGGGGGCATGTACTTCTGGGTCCCAACTCGCGACACCTGGGGGCCGGCCTCCGTCAAGAGACCGAAATCGGCCAGCTTGAGCTCCCCGCCGACGAAAAGGCAGTTCGACGGTTTCACGTCGCGGTGGACCATTCCCGCCTCGTGGAGCGACGCCAGGCCCTCCAAGAGCTGCCGGGCATAACGAGAGCACTCGCCGGGCGGCAGGGGCCCGCCGGCCAACCGGCTCTCTAATGTCGCAGGCTGATACCCCGCCTCCGCCGAACCCGCCGCGCCCGACACGTCGTCCGCCAGGTCCATGACGTAGAACAGATGCTCCGCGGTCTTGCCCACGTGGTGGATGTGCAGGAGATTGGGATGCCGCCGGCGCAAATTGGCCTCCAGGCGCACCAACGAGCTGATCTCGCGGCCGGCCGGGTCGGCAGCGCCCGCGGGCCGCAGGGGAATCACCTTCACGGCGCGAGGCTGTCCGGTCGCACGGTTTCGGGCCAGCCAGACGCGGCCGAACCCGCCCTGGCCGATCGGCCGGAGCAGGTCGAAGTCCGGGATCTCAGGGCGAGCGTGGTCGTCGCCGGATGCGGAAGGCGAAGCAGGATCGGACACGGGGCCAACACTCCTATCGGGATCGCATGGTCTTTTCGATATGGGTCGTCAACATGCGCTCGACCGCCGGCGACGGGAGCGACCCGACGGCCTGCTCGATCCGGTCGCCGAGCTGCCCGCGGTCGCGATACGGCTGCCCGAGTTCGCCGAGGCGCTGGAGGGCGCGCCGTCGGGCCTTGTAGGCCGCATTGCGGCTCAGCCCGGTGATCTTGGCGACCGCGGCGCCGGGCAACTCCTGGATCGCGAGCAGCTCGAAGGCCAGATAATCGCGGGGGTTCATTTCGCGCCGAACCACATCCAGCAGGGTCAAGAGCAAGGCTTGCTCGAAGGCGGTCTCCCAGGCGGCGTCCGGTGGCGGACCGTCGGCTTCGGCCTGGGCGAGCCTCGGCTCCGAGTCGCCGCCCTGGGCACGGACCCGCTCAGAGGGGCGCCGCCGACGCTCCGCCACCTTGTTGCGGACCAAGGTCCCCAGCCAGTCGCGAAATCGGCCGCGCTGGGAATCGTAGTGGAATACGTCCTTCTGCTCGAAGACCCGCAGCATCACGTCCTGCACGATCTCCTCGGCCGTAGGATCGGAGCAGCCGCGGTGCCGGGCGAAGGCGTAGATCAGGCGCCAGTAGCGGTGGAAAAACTCGTCCCACGCAAGCGGGTCGGCCCCGTCGCGGAGTCGGTCGAGCAGTGTGGCGTGGGTTTGGCTACTCATGGCGGCGGGGTGGAAGGATGATCCCTTGGAGCCTCTACTTCGTCGGCCAACTTCGATCTTAACCCGAAACGGGGAATTCTCAAACAAGCGCGGCCGAAAACGGCGCCCCGGCGCATAGACCCAATAGCGGCGGCGGCTCCGCCGTTGCACCAGGAAAGGTCAACGGGTACGTTCTTCAGAGGTGGGCGGGGAAGGTATGCGCCGGCTGCCACCGCGCAGGCCGGCAGCTCCTCCCCCGACTGCCGTGGAAAGGCGAGAAGCATGATCGCGACATTGCTGTCCGTGGCGTCCCTTTGCGCCGTTGCCCCGCCCGTGAACTCAAGCGAGGCCCCCCAGACTCTCTTGTACGTGCGTACGATGCCCTCCGGCGCCCAAATCCTTCTTGATGGGAAACCGCTGGGCAACTCGGACGGCCTCTTCCCCGTCCAGCCGGGCCAGTATCAGATCGTCGTGGATCTGGAGGGCCACCAGCCGCAAAAGCAGGACATCACCGTGCGCGACGGGCGCATCACGCGGATCGAGCTGACGCTTGCCAAAAGGCCCGCCGCCGGATCCGCGACACCGAACTCCAAGCCGGGCAAGGCGAGCGACCTCTCCTCCGGCGTCTCCTTCGGCCCCTGGACCGGAGTTCCCCTCAAGGACCGCGGCGAGGGCTTGGATGAGGTGTTCGACTTCGATACGGGCAAGTGGGGCACGATGAAGAGCACTGGTCGCATCGAGGGGAACACGTCTCGCGAGATGCGAGAGCGAGGCATGGACCTGTTAGTCCGCCGGCTAAAGGAGAGCCCCCCATCGATGGGGAAACCTGAGGTCTGGCTGTTCGACGCGGTGAGATGGGAGGATCCGGACGGTAGCTCAATCCCTACGCCCAAGGCAATCCCCGTGCTCATGCGGTTGAAGCCCGAGACTTCCTCGCTAAGAGTCGTTGGCCCAGGGAGGACGTACTACTACTACTTCAAGACCCGCGAAGGCGCAATGGGCCTACTCTACCTTATCGGCGGAAAGGGAATGGACTTCCCCACCATCCGTTACCGGCTCGTGCAGACGACCGACACGCAGAGTCCCGGGCTGGCCCCGGCGCCCGCGGTCGCCGGATTCGGCCCGACAATCGAACGCGTGGTCAGCGACGATCGCTCCGGGAAAGACTGGTTCATCGACCTGGACAAAGGCGTGCTCTATACCCCGCCTGCCGACGTGGACAAACAAAGGAAGCCGCAGGAGATGCTGGAGTGGGCCCGGCGCGAAGGCATCGATGCTTCCGGGGTCAAGGCCAGCCAAGGAGTCCTTCTCGGCATCGATCTGCAGGTTGCGGCGATCGATGGTGCGTCGTGGGATGACGTGGATCCCGCGCGCGTTGCGTCCGCGATGTACGATGAACCCCACACATCCGTGAAGGATGCGAAGGACCAGCCTCCGGTCATGGTTGGCGGCACAGGCCGGGGAGCCTCCGCGCTCTACGGCTTTCGTACTCGCGAAGGCGGCATGGGCGTCCTGCAAGTCATCGGCGTCACCGACGACGGCAAGGGCCTGAAGATCCGCTACAAGCTCGTACATGGCGTCCCGGTCGAGATCACCAATTCGATCGGCATGAAAATGGTGCTCATTCCGGCCGGAGAGTTCATGATGGGCAGCGGCGAGTCGGCGGAGGAAACGGCTGCTTTCTTCAACATCCACGGCGACAATATCCTGACAGCTTTTTTAAAGAGCGAGCATCCGCAGCACCGGGTGCGAATCACCAAACCGTTCTATCTGGGCACGTACCACGTCACGCGGGGCCAGTTCCGCCAGTTCGTCAAGGACAGCGGCTACAAGACGGACGCGGAGAAGGGAGACGTCTATGTCCCTCCAGGGGCCTTCGGATGGGACCCCGAGAAGAAGTCGTTCTATCACATCAAGGATTACTCTTGGCGGAAGCCGGGTTTCGAGCAGACCGACGAGCACCCGGTGGTCAAAGTAACCTGGAACGACGCAGTGGCGTTCTGCGAGTGGCTCAGCCGCAAAGAAGGCAAGACCTATCGGTTGCCGACCGAGGCCGAGTGGGAATACGCCTGTCGCGCAGGTACGACTACCCGATACCATAGTGGCGATGACCCGGAGACGCTGGCCAAGGTGGCGAACGTGGCCGACGCAACGGCCAAGGCGAAGTTCCCGGACATGGGATGGGCGATCAAAGCCAGCGACGGCTACGTGTTCACAGCGCCGGTGGGCCAATTCAAGCCTAATGCCTTTGGGCTCTATGACATGCACGGCAATGCCTGGCAGTGGTGCGCGGATTGGTGCGGCGCGGACTACTACGGCAAATCACCCGTAGACGACCCCACCGGCCCAGACAGCGGAACTGTCCGTGTCCTTCGGGGCGGTTCCTGGTACATCGGCTTGGTCTTCACCCGTTCCGCCGATCGCTACAGGGGCGTGCCGGGCAGCCGGTTCATCGTCGACGCAGGCTTCCGGGTTGCCATGACTCCGTAGCAGTATGCGCTGTTGCCGTCTTACCCTTTGCGGTCTGATTGTTTGTCTTTTTTGCCCGCCGCGCAGCGGCGGGTGATTTTGTAACTCGCCTTCTGCCGCTTGTGCAGTCGCCACCCCCAGTGTTCCCGCCTACCCCATCGCCACCCACCCACCGACCCAGCCGATCTTCCGCATTTCCCTTGCCGCCTGAGGGTGTGCATGGCGGAGAACAGGCTGTTCGACCTCATCACCATCATGATAACCGCCAGGGGCATTGACCTGGAGTACCGGCCGGCAGACCCCGCCATTGCGCCGCCAGCGAAACAGTGACCCGGAAACACCCCGGCA
>Ga0315279_10003723_pt1 | contig 20950 bp, 28 predicted proteins | sample YL17G06_20_MG_FD_203694 | JGI IMG/M metagenome (GOLD analysis project Ga0315279, IMG submission 203694) | Sediment microbial communities from Yellowstone Lake, YNP, Wyoming, USA - YL17G06_20 | ecosystem: Environmental > Aquatic > Freshwater > Lake > Sediment | place: USA: Wyoming | collected... | reverse complement strand
GTGCCCACTGGTTAAAGGGGGACGCTAGCTGGGTTCAGAACGTCGTGAGACAGTTCGGTCGCTATCTACAGAAGGTGTTGGTCGTCTGACCGGAAGGAGGGATAAGTACGAAAGGAACATCCCTTCGCAGCCTCTGGTACACCGATTGCTATTGCAAAGTCGGGCAGCTAAGCTGTTGATGGATAAATCCTGAAAGCATCTAAGGATGAAACCATCCGGAAATAATAGACAACCATTCGCAATGCTGGCTGGCAACAGTCGGCAGAGCGTCCAAGGCCCTCTTACACTAAGAGTTTGATGGGAGAGGAGTGTACGCTGCAAGCATTCGTGCGAGCAGTTCAGCTCGCTCTTACCAAAAGCCTGAGGTTGTAGACCTTGATTAAAAGTTTGATCCATGAAAAAGTGTCTTACTTTTTCAAAATTCCACAAAATTAGCATCAGCTATTTGTAGGTGAGAAAAATGCAAGAACAAGAAAAAATTCAGATTCAGCCTCTTGCCCTCAAGGGAAAGAAACATGAGTTTGTTGTAAATCCAAGACTAAAGAAAAAAGTTGTGAAAAGCAAAAAGAAAGTTTCTAGAAGTCTGAAATATGATTTGCTGAAAAATTATGGCTTTCATCTTGATGATAATTAATTTCATTGCCAGAACAGGAAGAGAAGATGAATTATCGCAATGATAATCAGCACAATTCCGACAAATTTTGCTAGTTTTCCAACTAAAAGTAAAACTATTCCGAGAATTATTAACAAAATAGGATTTACTGAAGTTAAAAACGAATAAATTCCTTTAAGACTTCCAGAAAATGGAAAAGTCGTTGTTTGAGTTGAAGTTTGGTTTGTTGTGTTTGTCAAATTTTGCGCATAAACAGCGTTTGCAACAAGCAAAATTGTGAGAAGAAAAAGAATTTTTTTCATTTTAATTCCTTCAATGTTTTTATGTCAAGAACTTCGAAATAATCAACATCTTCGCCTTGTTTTATTTTATCTTTTCTTTCTTCGGGAATTTCCATCTCCATTAGAGAATAGTCAGTCAAATCCATTATTTGCGCCTTGTTGCCGGTAATTGAAACGACTTGACCGCGTTTTTTCTCAACAATTGGAACTTCAACATTTTCATGCGATGGTGCAATGACGCTTCTTCTCGTATTGTCAAACAATCCGATTCCATCTAGCCTTACTTTAGCATGCCCGTGCTTGCCACTTGTAGAAACTTGTACTCTTTCGACTCTGCAAACCGCTCCGTCAATTATTACAAAGCCGTTTGGTTTGAGATCTTTTATAACAGCAACAGTTTTTGGCATAAGTTTACCTCACAGCCATTGCAATATCTTCCCTTTTCACAGTAACTCTTTTTGCATGATGAGAGGCAGCGACAGCTTCAACTGCAATTTTATCAGTTAACTCTAGCAAAGTGGTTTTCAATTCTTTGATCGCGGATAATGCAACACGATCAGCACCAACTTCTTTTCCAGCATCTTTCAAAATTTTTTCAAGAGGAAGTAAAGGAAAATCTTTAACCATATCATTTATTGTGAATGCTTTTATAAAAAATTGTTTTAGTTGTTAATTTAGAATCAGATAGAAAGAGATGACTGCTTCATTGAAAATGAGTTTGGAGAATAAATAATTTGTATTCTTAGAAAGCCTTAAATTTTTAACTGTTTAATCACTTGCTATGTTCGAGAAAAAGGTTAGTGGAACTGTAAAAGCAATAAAGTATGTCTGGGGTGGGTGTAAAGGGTTTCCGGCAACAATGCCAGTCACGCTCTACACTATAGAAGGAGACAATGGTAAAACTTACTATGGGGCAAGCTTGAGCCATGCTGGAGTTGTTGATTTATTACGCGATTGTTTTATAGGAGTTAATGATACTGTTCGTATGCATTTGAAAAGAAGAGAAAAATTTTATGTCAGAGATTCTCCACAGACAATGGCTCAAAGAGACACGGAAGTATGTACTGTTTCAGCTAATGTCATAGTGAAAGCACAGAAGATTGCAAAAACATAATTTCAATAAATTGCGACACTTTTTCATCAATAAAATAAGCGACAGAACCCAAAAACGATAACTTTATATGTCTTTCTGTATATCAATTATTAGACTTACTGAAAAGCGTTTAATCCACTTCGAAGTGATAAAATGGCAAGACAACCAACCAAGCAAATGCAAAAATGTCCTGACTGTAAAAGCAATGAATTTATTGAAGATGCAACCCGTGGTGAAGTTGTTTGCGCTAAATGCGGTCTAGTTTTAAAGGAAGAAATGATTGATACTGGTCAGGAATGGAGGGCTTTTGACACCGAACAGATGAGCAAAAGGGCAAGAGGTGGTGCGCCTTTAACTTTTACTAAACATGACAAAGGTTTGACAACTGAAATCGGTAAAGGTTTGGGTGAATTGTACAAAGTTCCTGCAAAAAAGAGAGCTCAATATTACAGACTGACAAAATGGCACAAGAGATTGATAAAAAGCAAAGATAGAAATCTTTCTTTTGCTTTGTCTGAGCTTCAAAGAATAGTTTCATTTTTGAATTTGCCAAGAACAATTCATGAAAGAATTGCAAGATATTACGAAGAGGCTGTTAACAAAGGGCTTGTAAGAGGAAGAAGTATTGAATCAGTTATTGCTGCGCTGACTTATGCTGTTTCAAGGGAGTTTGACTCTCCAAGAACACTTGATGAAATATCTGAAGCAAGTGGAGTTGAAAAAAGAGAAATTGGAAGAACTTACAGATACATTGCAAGAGAGCTTCAAATAAGAATTCTCCCAGCAGATCCAACTAGTTTTGTTCCAAGATTCACGTCTATGTTAGGTTTGAGTGACAGAGTTTTAGCAAAAGCATTGGAAATTTTGAAAAAAGCAAAAAAATATGACATAACTTCTGGTAAAGGACCAACTGGAGTTGCCGCAGCTGCTATTTATGTTGCAACTGTTCTTATTGGAGAAAAAAGAACTCAAAGAGAAGTTGCTGATATTGTTGGTGTCACTGAGGTCACAATTAGAAACAGATACAAGGAACTCATTGAAAAACTCGGCATTGAAGAAGAAGTTGAAAAGAAAGTTAAAGAGGAGTAAAATAAAATGTCATCTCCAAAATATAATAATGATAAAAGTTTGCTATCTTCTTTTGAAATTCTTAAGCACTGTCAAGAAAGGTTAGGATTGGCTTACCAAATTTTTTTGAAAAAAGATGAAGAAACAGCACAAGCAATGATTGCTGGAATTTTTGTATTACACAATGAAGAATTGAATGGATTATCAGAATATCTTCGACCAGGAACACCTGAATATCTATCAGCACTCAACCAATATACTCAAAATATTTTAGATGGTTTTAGAAAAGAAAGTAAAAAAAATTAAAATTCTTTCTTTTCAAGCATTTTCTGATCTATTACTGAAAGCCAGTTTGGAATTCTCCAGAAAAATTCTTTTAGCAAACTAGGAGCTATATGAAATTCTTCAGTAGTTTCCCAAACATCTCCTTTCTTTTCAGTTCTTTGAATTGTTACAGAATTGTCCCAAAGAGTCCATCTGATTCCTTTTCCAACTCCAAGAGGAACATATCCGCTTGAATTTGGTTTTATTGTCTCAACTTTTACTTCATTCATTTCTTTCACCTCGATATTAATATCTATACATTAGTATTTAAACTTATCGGAGGTTCTGTGCCGGTGAACTTTTATCGCTCGGAGTAAGAATAATTTTATGCGATTTTTTACAAGAACTGGAGATAAAGAAGAAACATGCTTGGGTGGAAGAAGAACTTGCAAAAATTGTTTGAGAATTGAAGCTAGTGGAAATTTGGATGAATTAAATTCTTTACTTGGAGTAATAATTGCACAAATTAAAAATGAAAAAATAAAAAATATTTTGCTGCAAGTGCAAAATGATCTTTTCGTCATAGGGGCGGAAATTGCAAGCAATGAAAAAGAAAAAAGAAATTACAAAATTCCTAAACTTACTGCACAACATACGAAAAGGATTGAAAAATTTACAAATGAAATTGGAGCTCAACTAGATCCTTTGGATAAATTTATTTTGCCTGGTGGAAGTCTGAATGCAGCATTTCTTCAAACTGTGCGAGCTGTTTGCAGAAGAACTGAAAGAAGTATTGTTGCCATTTTTGAAAAGAAAAAAATAAATGAAGAGATTTTAAAATATTGCAATCGTCTTTCTTCTTTGCTTTTTGTTTTGGCAAGATTTGAAAATAAAAATTCTGGAATCAAAGAAACTGAATGGAATTCTGAAGAATAATTTTTATAATTTTATTAATTTGATTTTAACTTTTCTATTTTCAATTTCTGCATAAGCCATTTCGCCATTTTTTCCATAGCCAGTATTCACTACAATAGTTTTCCCAATCTTCATTATTCCTCTTCCTTCATGAATATTTCCACAAATCCAAAGCAGTGGTTGATATTTTTTTACAAAAAGTTTCACTTGATCTGTTCCAAGATGTTCACCAAATCGTGGACTTTTTTTATTTGTTATTTTGTCGAGCTTGGTTCCGTAAGGAGGATCATGAGTCAAAACAATTGTATGTTTTGCTTTTTCTTTTGTGAAAAATTGTTTTAATTTTTTGTATTCATAATCACGATGTTTTTTCCAAAACTTATAATATGTAGAATCTTTTGGCTCATGTGGTAACAGGACCTTGCAACCAACTCCATAAATGTAAAGATTTCTGAATTTTTTTGCAGAATAATCAATCAAAGTAATATTTTTCAAATTTTTTATTGTACTTTCCAAAGTATCAGGAGAAATTTTATCAAACGGTTCCGCTTCTCCTACAGCTCTCCATGGATATTTGTCCGTTATGTCGTGGTTCCCATAAGTTATAATGACTGGGATTCCAAAAGAATTTAAAAAGCGAAGAAGTTTCTTTCCTTGTTCAATTCCATGCCTTTCAAGTTGCTGAAGTTTCTTTTTTCCAACAATATCTTCAAAAGTTAATCCTGCGCCAATTTCATCCCAGTGTTTGAACTGCAAGTCACGGAACGCGGCAAAATCTGGAAAATCTCCATAATTTAGAATCAAATCTATTTTCTTTTTCTTTATGAATTTCTTTAAATTCTTAGGAATTTTTCCATGAAAACAACCAGAACATAAAATTTTAATTTTCATATTACTCTTTTTCTTCAGGAATTTCAATATCCTTCAAGACTTTTGCCAAATCATGAATCAATTTTCTTACATATTCCCTCATTTGGTAAACATCTTTGTCTTGAATTTCAGTGATTTTCTTCTCTTGAGCCATTTTCTGCATAGAATCAATTTTCTTCCATATATCCCAGTAATAATTGCCTACTTTTTTTGTATCAATAAAATCTTTTTTAAATGCATCAGCAATAGGCATGTTCACATTCTTTTCAGTTGTTGAAATAATTGTTTTCAAATCAACTTCAGTTTCTTTTGGCAGTTTGAATTTATGAACTGAAGATAGCGCAGTAGCAGCAGCTTTTATCATTACTTCGTGTGTTCTCTCCAAAATTTTTTCTTTCTTTCTTATCTCGAGCGCGTTCAAAAGTGAAAACATTTTGTCGACAAATTTTTCTGCTTTCGCCAACCATTCATCAACAAATTTTCCTTCAACATCCATTATCTCCTTGTGCTCAATTTTTTTTCTTATTTCAATTATTTCTTTTAGCCATTCTGCATATTCTGGCTCTAAAATTCCAGGTTCGACCAAATTAGTTTTTACTTCTTCGTAAGCTTTGTTTGGAACTGGCGGAGGGAGACCCATGAACATTAGAACTGCTTGGGCAGTGTTCAGCATTGCGTAATATACATCTTCAGCAAGCATCAAAAGTTTTACAGTTTTGGCTCGCATCAATTTCTTTGGCGCACCTTCCATGTAATTTTCAATTGCTTCTCTTGTTGCAGGAATTCTTCCCATGTTCAAAAGATTTTTTATCGGCTCGAAGAATCCTGTGTCATAAACTGCAACACCTTCTTTGATAAAATTGTAAATTATTGGATGCGCAACTCTTGCATAATCCCAGAATTCTGTTAAAGAATATGTGGGTTGAACTGATAGGTTTGGAGAAATTTTTTGTGCAATTCTTTCTAATTCCAAATCAATTTTGTCCTGCATTTCTGGAGTGAGTTTCATTGCAGTATCATCTATAATAATGAATAAATCTATGTCGCTTTTAGGTTTGAATTCTTCTCGCGCAGTGCTTCCCATCATCACAATTGCTTTGACAAATTTTCCATATTTTTCAAGAACTTGTTTTGTAAAACTATTTATTTCCTGCATTCTTTGCTCTTTTGTTTCGTGTCTTTCTTCTTTTTCGTCTTTCTTTTCTTCATTTTTTTTATCTTTCATTTTTTCACTCTTCTAGTTCAGGAAGTTCTTCTCCGATTATATTTTTTGGCAAAAGTTTTTTGAAACGATTAATAATTTCTTTTGAAAGAACCAAAGCTTTTTCTAAATGTTCGCTCGTCACTTCTTTGATTTCTTTGTGTTCTATCGCTCTCCACAAACCATCAAGTTCTTTGAATTTTTCAACATACGATTTTTCTAATTTTTTATCTTTCACCATCTTTTCCAAATATTCTGGTGCTGCTTTGTAGTCAGGAGTTGCTTTGTAAAAATACATTATCGTAGCTTGAATGATATCCATAGCTGTGTAGCGAAGTTCGAAAATCATACCTTTGATATCTAGCTTGATTTTTTTGTATCTTGCTTCAGCAGCTCTTGCTTTAAGAGTAATTGTCTCTTCGCTTGGAGGAATTAGTCCGAGTTGAAGCATTCTTTGAACTGGTTTAATGAATCCAGTGTCATAAACAACTAAACCATAACGCAAATAATTAACTAATTCCGGGCTTCCTCTCTTTATCCAATCCCAAAATTCTGTTAATGTTGTGGTTTGAATATGCAGATCTTTCAATTCATGTGCAATCAAATATAATTGCGAGTTTACTTTTTCCAAATCTTCACTCCCTTTGGTCATAGTATCGTCAAGAACTACCCACAAGTCAGCATCCGACCCTTTAACCATTGTTCCCTTTGCAGCAGAGCCGAAAATTAGGACAGACTTGATTATATTTCCGTAGTGTTTTCTTGCTTCGTTTGTGAATTTCACGACTTTTTCAAAAATTTCCTGCGGTGGCCCTGCTGGTTTCTCTTCTTTTTTTGATTTTTTAGCCAAATGGACATCCTCTAATTCTTTTTCTAATTCTATTACCATATTACTCCCTCTTTGCTACATATACAAATGCTTGTTTTAGAACTTTTTCATTAGGTTTTTTTACATCATTACGTTGTACATAATTTTCTTCGAAACCCAAAGGCTTTAAAATACTTGCATAATCGATTACAAGTCTTCTGTTTTCCAACATAACCTTTGCCATACTTTTCAAAGTCTCGTTCAAAAATATGATAGCAGAACTTTCTCCTTTTGTCTTGAAGTGACGTGTTTCACCTAGTTTTAATATGTTTACATAATCTCTAAAACTGCCTTCATCAAGAGCTGTTATTTCTGGTACTGCATATATCCTGAATCTATCATCAGAAATATCAACAATCACACCTCCTACATTAACTGTATCATACATGCGAAGAGGTGCATTCGTATAAATAGCTTTTTTCCAAGCTGGAATATGAGATGTTTGCTGTGATGGATTATTCATGAAACAAGTATTGTTTTGCCAGTATATATAATTTACTACTTGATAGTAACTATCGATACTTCTCCTTTTTCCATTCTTCACCTTTGCCTTTTTCAATAGCAGTTTTACCCAAGAAACCATGCTCTTCTTCAGGAACTTGCAGCATTCCCTTCAAAGGCTCAAATGCGTGCTCGATAATTTGTGCTTTTTGCCTTTCTGAAGAAGCCCATTGACCAGTATCTAAACCATAGAATTCGAGCGGCAGCTTTTCAGGTGGCACATCTGCTTCAAGGAATTTTTTTATTAATTTTAAGGCAATAATGGTCTGTTGCACAGGGTCTTGGCCTCCACCTCGCTCGAAAATCAAGAAAACTTCATTGTCTTTTCCTGTTCCTTTTTGTCGCAGATTCCAATATGTTTTATACAAATATATTTGCTGGTCTGATCCTAAAGGAATTGGGATGTGATGGGGACCAAGTGGTGAAGGATAGCCGCTATGAATGACTCTAATCCATTTTCCCGAGTCTTGCGGCAAAACAGCTAGCGCAGCTTCTACATTCAATCCATCCATTAGCATATGCTGTATGTCAATAGCTACTCCAAACCAGGGAGAATTCATTTGCTTAACAAGATAATATATCTGGCCGGGCTGCGGAAATCTTAATAAATCTTCCATTCCACTTCCAGCCATTGGAGTCTCAAAAATAAAATAAAATTTTTTCTCTTCAAGGATTTTCTTTGGATTTTCAACAGTGAAACCTACATCTGATACTTGTTTTTTTTCATCATAAACAGGATATTTGTCTTTATCTTCAGGACAAAAATGCCCATAAACATACAAAGCAGAAACTGCTGGCACCCAAAGTCTGTAATCTTGCTGGAAATTTTTGTTATCACTTGAAATTTCCATACCTCTATCTCTGAGCCATTGTTCAGGTGTCACTTCTTTTTCTGGTTTCGATTCTTTTTTTGCATAATATTTTATTGTTATATCAATTATCGATCTCCATAAAGGATGATTTGTTTCTTGCATCCATTTTGCCATAACATAATAGGCAATTCTTTCTGGGCCATAAGACAACTGTCTCGATTGAATTAATCTTAGGAAATAGTCAAGTGTTTCCTTGCTTTCAGACTTTTTCCAATCTTCTATTTCGTTTTCCCATAGAGCATTCGCTTCGGTATCAACTGCAGTTTTCTCATCACCAGTAAAAACAATTTCATCAGATTCAACTTTCATTGTCTTTTTTAACTCAACTAATTTCAACTGAAATTTAGTTTCTAAGTCAGGGTTTTTTTGACGGTCTTCCATGCTATATTTTTCAAATTCTTTTGCACCTATTTGGTATGCTTTTTTATTTTTCAAATCGTCTATCTTTTTTGAAATAACAGTCCTTCGTGCTTGTTCACGCAAATTAAGTAATCTGCTTTCTTTCGCTCTATCTAGAATTCCTTGCGGGGTATCGTGCAAAACATCTTTCCAGATTTCATTTTGAGTCCAAAGCCATGTTTCTGTTATATCGGCTTTGTTGTCTTTTTCGCGATATACTCTCCCCTGCGAATCTTTCAAAAAAATTTCTCCATTTCCCCGTATAAAATCTGCTAAATTTCTTCCCCATGGATCAACTAATTCTGTTGGCTGGAATTCCCTGTTCAGGAATTGAAATGGAATTGATTCTGATGAATGAGTAAGAACATATTTTACTCCAATTTTTCCTGCATTTTTCAAAATAGTTATCAATCTTTCATGACCTCTTCTGTAATCAGGCTTAATTGCAGAATCTAAATGAGGAAATTCTCTGCTTCCGAAAGAAACAGTTTCTGAATGAATTGCAAAAGTTATACCAAGTTTTTCAATTTCTTTCATTTTCTTTTCAATGTCATTTTCTTCAAATTCTGAAATAGATTCCAAATCTATTTGAACGAAATTGACTCCTTTGGTTATTGCGTATTGAGCCTTTTTTGCAAGACCAACAGAAGTCAACGCTTGTATCTCTTCTTGGCTTGCTGCTCCGAAAATTCCGCTGCTAATCCCAACTATGTACGACATAATAACTCACAAAAATCTTGATCCTGGAACTTGGTAAGCTGCTTTCAAATAATTTATAACTGCATTGTATGCTTCTGCAACTTCTGGCATAAAATATTTCGAAACTCTATCTCTGAATGCTAGTTCATATGGTCCTTCTCCTCGCAGAAATGCTGATTTAATTCCGAATGCTTCCAATGTTTTCCCCACACCCACTCGCACAGCTTTTGCTTGTCCTTTTGCCTGACCAATTTTCTTTTGAATTTCTGCGGTTTTATTTTTTTCAGTTGTCTCTTTTTTTTCTTCTTCTGTTTTCCATTCAAGTTCTTTAATTAATTGGTCGATAGTTTCGCCCTTTGCTCCAGCTTCGCCAAGCATTTGCGATATATAGTTATCAAGTTGTTTGTCTCGTGCAACAAGCTCTAAATAATGCCCCAAAATAATATTTTGCGTTTGAGCTGCTGCTCGAATATCATCACAGAAAATATTTTCCATTTCCGTTCCACTGGGAAATCTAAGCACAGTTCTCATAATTGGAATTTCCAGGAAAACAAAATAAGGGCTCCATACCCACGTTTCAAATGAACTAGCTGCCTTTGCTGAAGTTTCAAATCGATCTATCATCATTTGTCGCGCAGCCTGCCAATCAATTGCAGTTAATTTTACTTTGTACTCGCTCTCAACTTCTTTTGCAATTGTTCTGAAAACAGAATCAATTGATGGCTCTACAGGAAGCGCTTTTACTGTGTCTTTTCCTAAACCTCCTTCTTCTTTCGTTTTTTTCAAAAGTTCGATTTCTTCTTCAGCAAAACCTGCCAGAGCAAGATGTATTTCATCAAGCGGGTTTTGCCTTGTTGCTTTGTATTTTTCTGCAAAAGCAACAGGCTTCCACGCCCATACTTTTACAAAATCTGAAGACATTGCTTGACTTTCTGGTCTCCAGAATGGAAATTTTCGCATCAGATGCATTGCTTTTTTGTCTGACAAACCTTCGTTCAACATTTTATATCGGGCCATCAGAGGTCGCAACATATTTTTGTATTCATCGACACTTCTCTTCCTTGCTTGCACGAGCGCCACTAATGTACTGTATCTTTCTTCGACAGTCAGCCTAAAAAGTCTGTCTCTCCATTCAACAAACAATTTGTTCTTAGTAGCAAGAATAACTCCTTCTGCTTCTGATATTTTATAACCAGAAGCTATTTTTTTAAAATCAATATCTCCATCTTTCAATTGCATAAAATCGGCAATAATAGTCGGCCACCTGGAAGCGATAGAACGTAGTGCAACTCCTTCGCCTGTGTGAATGTCAACCTGATCAATGAAAATTGATTTCAAAGTTTGCTCTCCGCGATTTTTTAATTCAGTTCCTTGATCCTTTTTGCCTTCTTTGATTAATTTGCTTCCTTTGTCCATCATTGTGAAAAGATCCATAAACTCTCTATATTTTCGAAAATCGTGCGAGACTAATTCCAAGTCTGAAACGGCCTGAGTTGCTGATGCTAATCCTGATTTTATTTGTTGTTCTATCTGCTGCTTTTGCTGAATAGTGAGCTGATAATACTGTTGAAAAGCTGGCGTTACTTCAACCCATTCTTCAATTTTCCATCTTTCAAATCCCCATCTAGGAAACTGAAACATAAGAAAAGTTGTTGTTTCTTGTCCTTTTCCAAATGGTCCTGTGAGATCTATATATTCCTCTCTTTCTACAGGGAATGCATTGATTCCTTCGCCAGGTTTCAGCTTACCCGGTCTAATTTCGCCGTAACTATCAGGGCCTTCAGGATACTTTACTGGCATAATATTAATTAGTTTTTTGCTTGAGTTAAAACTTTAGAATACAATAAGAAGAATTCCCACTCCCATTAAAGCAAAACCAAAAATTATTCCAGTGGCAGCGAACCTATCAGGCTGATAGTCTCTAATTGAAGGGAAAAGTATTGTAATAAGAAGACCTATGACAAAGATAATTCCGCCAATAATTTTTGTGAATAAAGACATCTATTCATTAATTGTTGCTTAAAAAATAAATGTGTCCTCAATGAAAACTAAAATAGCTTTTAAGTCTTGATTTACTAATTATTTAATTAAGTGATTTGATGCCAGTATTTGCAAGAACTAAACTTCTTATCTCTGATGATTGCATGAAGCCACCAGGAGCTGCTGCTTTAATTTTAAAATATTCTGGACCTAATCCGCAAAACATTTATGAGAAGTCAAAGGAGATAGCAACAACTGTTTGGGCGCTTGAACCTGGAGCAATCCAAGAAAAAGAAATGAATTGGGATAGAAGTGGAATGGGAGAAAAATTCACAATTAAAATGGAAATTACAAAAGACATAGATGTTTTCAGTTTCATGCTAATAAGAATTGAAATAGAGGGCGAGACAAAACCCAGCAGACAATTCGGTAAAGAAGGAAGCGCTTCGGCAAGAATTGAGGCAATGATTAGAACGGAATATCCACAAGATACATTGTGGCAGCGAAGTCTTTTCTACGAATTTTTCAGGGTTCTTTATCATAGGCTGATTTACGAAGACACAAGAAAAAAATATCTGCAAGAATGCAAGGAAAATACAATACGCTTCCAAGAAGAACTAAAATCTTTTCTTAACCTTTCACCAAAGATTAAGTAAGTTGTTATGGTTAAATGGACTTTCGAAGATGATTGTTTAGCTCCGCAAGGAAAAATTAAAATAGAATATAGGGGAAAAAATCCTTTTGGAATTGCTCAGAAAGCGGGTGGTATTCTGCGAAGAATTTTTGAAGTTGAAGCAAAAGATTTCTGGGAAAGAGATTTCAGATGGGATTCTTCCAGTGATCCGCGATCGTTTTTTGTTAGAAATTATGTAAACAAGGGAATTGATTTTCGAAGTTCTGTTTTAGCTGAAATAATTTTTCAAGGAACGCAGCCTGTAGATTCAAACAAAGAAGGAGCGCTTATAATTTCTATTGGTGCGAGACTGAAAACAGAATACAACCTAGTCGGCAGAATTCAGAATCTTCCATTCTATAGAGGACTTTTAAGAATCTACAATTTTGCATTCTATAATAAAGTAAGAAGAAAATATTTAGTCTTGTGCAATGATTGGCTTGAAAGAGTGAACAGAGAATTTAGACTTGCTTTAAATTTACCAAATGCGTAGTGATAATTAATGGGATTTTTTTCAAAATTAAATCCGTTTAAGAAAAAAGAAAAAGTTGAAGATATTGATCTAACAGCAAATATTGGAAATATTCCTCCAGAAATGATGCCAAAATTTACTGGAGAAGCTAATGTTGAAAATATGAAAGCAAAAATGGATCTTGTTCTTACCCAAATGCAAAGTTTGAATGTCAGATATGAAACTCTAAATTCTAGATTGGAAAGAATTGAACAAATGATTCAAGAAATTTATAAGGTTGCAAAAGCGTAATAAATATTTTTCAAGGAAATATTTGTTACCAGCCCTCATTGACCAAAAAGTTTGCAATCTTTCTCGTCACATTTTTTTCATTTCGCATTTCTTTCCACCAAATGATGAGTGTACTATAACCATGCTTAGCAAATGTCTCTATTCTTTTTCTTTCTTCTTCTTTTTCATGCCAATGCTCACCAAATAATTCTATAATTAATTTTTGGTCATTGCAATCAATCCAATCTGGATTTAATCCGTTAACTACAAACGATCCGTCACCAACAAATTTGAATGTATTAGGAAAATATTTTTGCAACAAACAACCCAATTTATTTTCTGCTTTATTTGGTCTTGCAAAAGTTAGCATTTTTTTCAAAAGTTCAGGATTATTCTCTATTAATTGTTTTCTTGCTATGCTCTGCTTTTTCTTAAATTCTTCTGACCATGGTCTTCCCTTATTCCATGGAATTCTCCATTTTTTAAATTCTGTTCTAGGAGAAATTCTATATCCTTTCTTAAACCATGTTGTTTGGACTTTTTGCTTTATTTCAGGTCTTTGCATAGCTTTTTTGGTTTCATTTTTTATTTTTTCAATTATTTCAGGATGTTCTTTGTACAACTTTGGAACAGATACTTTCATTTTCTCGGAAACTTTTTTTCTAATCTCAGGATTTTTCATAGGATTTTTATCCCCCTTCCAAAAAGGATTTTCTTTTCCTTTATTCCACGGAATATGATTTCTCCTAAACCATGTTTTTGATATTTTATTTACAACGTCTTCTCTTTGCATTGCTAATTTCGTTCCTTCGGAAACAGCTCTCAATTTTATATTTTCCTTTTTCAATCTGTATCTTATGGAAGATTCTGAAAAATTTGTTAATTTAGATATTTGCGGAAGACTTAGTTTGTTTTCACAATAAAGTTTTTTTAAAAATTCAGTTGAAACATCACCATGAACCACCGCTACCGCCACCTCCACTCGACCCTCCGCCAAATCCTCCACCACTGCCTCCACCAGACCATCCACCACCTGTTCCACCAAACCACAACCAAACAAATGTTCTTCTTTTCTTTTTCTTTTTGTATCCGCATTTTGCACATTCGTAAATTATTCCATCTTTAGTTATGTGTACATGCATTCTTGTCCCATCTTTCGGACATTTTTGATAGAATTCGTCTTTTGCAAAATAAATTATTGCGACAAAAATTGGAAGAAGAAATACACCTAGAAAAGCAAAAATGTAAAGCAAAGTGGTGGTATCAATTTCACTAATTGCAATTACTTCAGGCTGGCCTTCAATAACATTTCCAATTGCTTGAACTGCGCAATAAATTCCAGTGCTATATTGGTTTTTTCTAAAATTATCGACAAAACAATTTCTTCCAATCTCACCAGCTTTCGCATCATTAATTAATCCTTCCAGTCCATAGCCAACTTCAATTCTGTATTTCTTTTCAGCAACAACAACAACAATCAAAAGTCCATTATTATTTTCTTTCTGTCCGACTCCGTTTGCACGAAAAACTTGAGTTGAATAAGTTTCAATATCATACGGTTGAGTTGAATTTACAACAAGAACTGCAATTTGTGCTGTACTATTTGCTTCAATCTGTGTAGCCAAATTATTTATTGAATTAATATCACTTGGAGAAAGAATTCCGGCAAAATCATTAACATATTTTTGCAAACGAGGAAGATTTGGAATAGTTTGCGCAAAAGAATTTACAGGAAAAATTAGAATAAATAAAAAAGCAAGAAAAAGAAATTTTGTTTTCATTTAGAAAACCTATATTAAGTTGTTTGGGACATTAGGCACGTTTTCTGCTCCGGTTGTTGCGTTGAAATATGTTTTTGCTGTAAATCCGAATGAACTTGCAATCAAACTTCCTGGGAAATATTTAATTGCTGCATTGTATCTTGCGACTATGTTGTTGTAATCCATTCTTGCTACTGCAATTCTGTTTTCAGTTCCTGAAAGTTCATCTTGCAGTGCTCTCAAAGGTTCAACTGTTTTAAGATTAGGATAATTTTCGAAGACTAAAAGAAGTCTTGCTATTGCTGTATCTGTTTGTTGCGCAATTTGTATTCTTTGATTCTGATCTGTTGTTGATTGCCACTGACTTCGCAACTGAGTTATTTGTGTTAATGTGCTTTTTTCAAACTGAGCGTATGCTGATGTAGTGTTAACAAGCCTTGGTATCAAATCAAACCTTCTTTGATATTGAGTTTGAACATTTGCCCAAGAATTATCTATTCCAACACTCAATGAAATTAGACTGTTATAAGTTACGATAATCCAAAGTGCAAATACTGCAACTACTACTAATATCCACAGCCACGGTTTCATGTAAAATAGTTTTTTAGTAGGCATCATTTTTTATTTGTTTTAAATAGCATTTAAGCTTTCAATTCAGTTAATTCAATTAGAATCAAAGGTTGAAATAAATGATAATTGGGCTCATAGGCAAACCTTCATCTGGAAAATCGAGTTTTTTCAAAGCAGCGACTCTTATTGATGTAAAAATTACTGGAATTCCTTTTTGCACGATAAAACCAAATGTTGGAATTGGATATGTTATTATTGATTGCTGCGAAAAAGATTTTGGTACCAAGTGTAAACCGAATCATGGCAGCTGCAAAAATGGAAAAAGATTTGTGCCAGTGAGACTGGTAGATGTTGCTGGACTTGTTCCAGGGGCTCATGAAGGAAGAGGGTTGGGAAATCAGTTTTTAGATGATTTGCGACAAGCTTCTGTTTTAATTCACATAGTTGATGCGACTGGAAAAACGGATGAAGAAGGTAAACACGTCGAATACCACGATCCTGAAAAAGATATTGAATTTTTGGAAAAAGAAATTGATTTGTGGTTTGCTTCAGTAATTGCAAAAGCAACATCAAAAATAAAACCGCAAAAAGATCTTCTCCAAGTTCTCGCAGAAAATTTGAGTGGATTGGAAATCGAGAAAAAACATATTGCAGAAGCCTTGGAAAAATATTCTATTTCTGATATAAACAAATTTGCAACTGCACTGAGAAAAATTGCCAAGCCGATAATTATTGCAGCAAATAAAATCGATCTTAAACCAGCACAAGAAAATTTTGAAAAAATGAAAGACAAGCATGAACTAATTATTCCGACAAGCGCTGAAGCGGAAATTGTTTTGAAAAAAGCTGCTGAAAAAAATATGCTTGAATATATTCCAGGAGAAAAATTCACAATTCTTGATGCTTCAAAAATAAATCCTGCGCAACTTGCTGCTCTAGATACAATTCAGAAAGAAGTCATAGAAAAATATGGAAGTACTGGAATTCAGAATTGTATTAACAAAGCTGTGTTTGAATTGTTGGATTACATAGCAGTTTATCCTGTTGCTGATATTAACAAAGTTGCTGACAAAGATGGAAATGTTCTTCCTGATGTTTATCTTGTTCCAAAAGGAACTACGGTCAAAGAATTGGCATTCAAAATACACACTTCTCTTGGTGAAAAATTCATTGCAGGAATTGATGCGAGAACTAAAAGAAGATTAGCTGCGGATTATGTTCTGAAAAATAATGATGTTATTGAAATTGCTCATGCGAAATAAATTTTGATATCCAGATCTCCTTGAATGATGTAGATACCTCAAAATACCTGAAGATATTTCAAGATATCATGAAGGAAGTGTGATTTGAAGCTAATATAAATTTTTTCAGCGGTATATTCTACTTTTTATCTCGTCACCAACGTTACGTAAAAGGAATGCACTACAAAATGTTATAAACCCTGAGTATGCTCCTATAAGTGCTCCTAAAGCTTCTCTGTCGACGTTGGAAGGACAGGAAAAAGGCAGTGACCTAGCAGTATAAACAATATCCTCTAACTTATAATGACCAATAATTGCTCCGGCTATTGTTGGACCTACTATGGTTGCTGCAGAAAAGAGTAAAGGATGCTGTTCTACAAAATTGATAGCTTGTCGAATGCTCATGGTATAACTAAAGATTAATAAATATTTAAATCGTCTTTGGGAGATCCTTCTTGATATGTATATTTCCTTGAAAAATTCTTTTCCAAAGCCAAAAAAGAGTAGGAATTAATATTGGCTCTCACAAAAGTTATAGAGCGAGTGTGAAGGTCTCTGTATAATCCAGAAATAGAGTTACTACTCAAAAGTAAAAATATCAAAATTGGCGATAGAGTAAAGCTAGAATCAAAGAAAGGAACGTATGAAGGAATACTTCTTCCTAGAATAGAAATGGGCGATAGAAGCTCAATAGTTCTGAAACTGGACAATGGCTATAATATAGGCATCAGATTTGAGAAAGGAATGAGTGTAAAGAAGACTGGTCCTTCTACAAAACTAGGTGCAATTCCTTCCATAAAGCTGAAACACAGAGCTGGATTGCCTGAAATTTCACTTATTGCCACTGGAGGAACCATAGGAACGCATATCGACTACAGAACTGGTGCTGTTTTCATGTGCAGAACGCCTGAAGAAATTGTTGCAACTGCGCCTGATCTTGAAAATATTGTTAATCTAAAGGGAGTTCACAGGCCTTTTACAATTGCTAGTGAAGATTTGAATCACATACACTGGCAACAGATAGCTGAGCTTATTGCAAAAGAGCTGAATAAAGGAAGACGTGGGGTAATTGTTACTCACGGAACGGATACGCTACATTTTACTTCTGCTGCTTTGAGTTTTATGCTGAAGAATTTGACTAAACCTGTTGCTGTTGTTGGTGCACAGAGAAGTCCAGATAGGGGAAGTTTTGATGGTATGTTGAATCTTATTTGCGGTGGTTATTTTGTCGGCCATTCGAATATTGGAGAAGTTGCTGTTGTTATGCATGGCAACAGCTCGGATGATTTTTGTCTTGCTCACAGAGGAACTAAAGTGAGAAAAATGCACACTTCCAGAAGGGATGCATTTCGCTCAATAAATGATTTGCCTCTTGCAAAAATCTGGCCGAATGGAAAAATTGAAATTTTGAATGACAATCACAAAAAATTTGAAGACAAAAAGGTGAAAGCTGACACTGCTTTTGAACCAAAAGTTGCAATTGTTAAATTCTATCCAGGTTGTGATCCTGAAATAATTGACTATTACGCAGACAAAGACTACAAAGGAATTGTTATTGAGGCGACTGGGCTTGGACATGTTGCAACTGGGGAAAGCGGAACTTCAGAAAACGAAATGATAAAAAATCTTTCATGGCTTCCGCACATTAGATCAGCAGTTGCAAGAGGAATTGTTGTTGTGATTACTTCGCAGACTTTGTATGGTAGAGTTCATCCTTTTGTTTACAGGAATTTGCGCTTGCTTTACGAAGCTGGAGTAGTTTTTGGAGAAGATATGCTTGCTGAAACTGCTTACATAAAACTTGGATGGCTTCTTGCGCATGAAAAAGATCCTGAGAAAGTGAAAAATCTTATGCAGACAAATCTTGTTGGAGAAATTTCTGCTGAGACTGATTACAGAAGTTATTTGGAGTGAGAAAATGGAAAAAGAAATCAATTACAAAAATGTTGGATTGAAAGTTGGATTGGAAATTCACCAACAGCTTGATACTCAGCATAAACTATTTTGCAGAAGTTCGACTGCATTTAATGAAAAAGAACCAATCGCTCATGTGAAAAGAAAATTGCATCCTGTTGCAAGCGAACTAGGTGAAATTGATATTGCTGCTGCATATGAAGAAATGAGAAATAGAACTTTTGTTTATCAGTATTTCAACAAAGAAAATTGTTTGGTTGAATTGGATGAAGAACCACCACATGAAATCAATTTGGAAGCGCTTAATGTTGCACTACAGATTGCGTTGTTGTTGAATTGTGAAATTCCAAATGAGCTGCATGTGATGAGAAAAACTGTTACTGATGGAAGTAATACTTCTGGTTTTCAAAGAACCATTTTGATTGGAATGAATGGAAATCTTAAATTCAAAGGAAAAAATATTCCGATAACTTACATAAATCTTGAGGAAGATGCTGCTCCTGTTGTTTCAGAAGAGGATGGAACTGTCACTTATCGTTTGAATAGATTAGGTATTCCGCTTGTTGAAATTGGAACTGGATTAATTGAAGGATTTTCTACAAAAGATATTGAAGACATTGCATTCCAAATCGGGATGACCTGCAGAAGTACTGGAAAAGTGAAGAGAGGAATTGGAACGATTAGACAGGATGTAAATATTTCAATCAAAGCAGGCGAAAGAACAGAATTGAAAGGCGTGCAAGAGCTAAACATGCTTGCAAAAATTATTGACAGTGAAATTATCAGGCAACAAAGACTGAATGAAATTAAAAATCATTTGCGAAAGAAAGGGGTGAAGAAAATTTCTTCGCAGCTTCAAAATGCGAATGAAGAACTGTACCAAAGCAAATCAAAAATTCTTCGTTCCTTGCTCGACAGCAAGAAAATTATTTTTGCAATAAAACTTCCGGAATTTTCTGGAATGTTGAAGAGAGAAATTTTTCCAGGGAAAACTTTTGGAAGAGAGCTTGCGGATTATGTTGGAGCATTCGGAGTAAAAGGGATAATTCATTCTGATGAAGATTTAACAAAATACAATGCTGTCGACGATTTTGCAAGAATAAAACAAAAACTCGGGGCGAAAGAAAATGATGCTGTTATTCTTATTGGTGATTCAGTCGAAGGAAAAGTTGCGCAAATACTTGTGAAAAAAATAAATCAAATTCTTGAAAAAGCTGAAAGAGAAGTGCGTGGCGTTCAAGATGATGGAACAACAAAATTCTTGCGACCACTGCCTGGAGCTGCACGATTGTATCCAGAAACAGATGTTATTCCTTTTGTGATTTCTGATGAAATGCTGCAAAAAGTTGCAAAAAATCTTCCAGAAAGCTGGATGAAAAAATATGATAGGTTCAAATCAAAATACAAACTCTCAGAAGATTTAGCAAGACAAATTCTTCGCTCAGAATACTTGGAAACTTTTGAAAAAATCATGGAAAAAGTTAGAATAGATGCAGCAATAGTCGCAAATACTTTTACAAATATTTTAATTGACTTGCAGAGAAAAGAAAAAATTGATGTAAAAAGAATTCCTCCTCACGTTTATCCGGAATTGTTTGAAGCTGTTGCAGACAAAAGAATTATGAAGGAAGCTGTTCCAGAATTGCTGAAATATTTGGCAGAAAAACCTGGGGATAATGTTGCGAACGCAATAAAAGAATTAAATCTGAATGTGATTTCTGCTTCTGAGCTGAACAAAATTATTGATGAGACTCGAGAGCAGCAGCCAAATCTTACTTACGACAAAACTGTTGGCCTTGTTATGAGCAAAGTAAGAGGAAGAGCGGATCCTCAACAAGTTCTTGTTGCTGTCAAGAAGAAAATGAAATAATTTTTTGTTTCAAATCTCGTTGGGAGCAATTAGTATAAGACTTCAATAAAAAATTTACACAATCAATTTGTAATATGTTACATCATTTTCTTTATTAAGACTTTCAAAAATTTTCTTATTCCTCACAAGAAAGATTAAACAATTTTTAATGACATTTAAATTAATCGTTCTTCCAGCAGCTTCATTTACTTTGTAATTAATTGCAAGGGTCGACATTGAAACCATAGATTTTTTTAATATATTCAGAATCATCGGTTCTACAAAATCATAACCAGAAGATATTCCTCTCATGATAATAATTAGTCTTCCAAGCATATAATAAAACTTTACTAGAAAAGAAGAAGTTAAAAATTATTTTAGTGTTTTAATCTCTCTCATTTTTTTAACAAGACGGTCGAACGATTCTTTAATCTCATTGATGGACTTTGCTCCGACACAAACTATTTTTCCTGTGCTGAATATAAGAAAAGTAACACTTCCTTTCATTTTATACACCAAACCTGGGAATGTTGCTGGCTCGTACTCAGAGTTTTTTAGTTCAAAAGCCATCTTATCG
>Ga0315279_10003722_pt1 | contig 20952 bp, 12 predicted proteins | sample YL17G06_20_MG_FD_203694 | JGI IMG/M metagenome (GOLD analysis project Ga0315279, IMG submission 203694) | Sediment microbial communities from Yellowstone Lake, YNP, Wyoming, USA - YL17G06_20 | ecosystem: Environmental > Aquatic > Freshwater > Lake > Sediment | place: USA: Wyoming | collected... | reverse complement strand
CCAAGAAGGCCAGCAGTTACGGCACGTTGCGACTGGGGATCACGCCCGAAAGGGAGCCTCAGGAGCCCGAGGCTGTCGAGGCCGCCCCAGCCACGACCGAGGCCACCCCGGCCACAACCACACCGCCGCCCAGGCCCGAATCTGCCAAGCCGAAACTCACCCGACCAAGACCGGTCGCTCGCCGAGCCGACCCCGCCCCCGCGGTAGTCACCGTTACGGGTGTAATGGGCCGACTTCGGTCCCTGAACATCCAGGACCTCCGCGCGTGGGTCCGCCGGGGCCGATGGGTGCGCTGGGTCAGCCGGCCTTGGGTACTCGCGGCAGCCATCGGCGTGGTGGTGACCGTCGCAGTTGCATGGTCCGCCTTCAGTGGAGGCCTGGAGACCACCCTGGTGCCGCAGACCCCCGCGCGAGCCCAGGCCGCCGCGGCGCCCGCGCCGCCGGCCAGGCCGGCCAGGCCCGAACCGGCCAAGCCGGATGCGGTCGCCCTCGACGGACCCGCCCCGCCGGCGCACCGAGACACGGCCCGCCAGGTCCAGGGTCTCTGGGCCAAGATGGCTTCGTTGCCGTCCTCCTGGCTCAAGCAGATGCGGGAAGCCAGCCCCCACGTCCAGCCGAATCCCTCCGTACCCGCGACCACAGCGGAGCCGCTGGAGCCGCCCAAGCCTGAGAAGGCCGAAACCCCAACCACGCCGACCTACGCCTACGTGCCGTGTCCGCCCGGGTTCCACTTTACCGGCGCGGTCCAGAGTCCAGGCGCAACGTTCGCCAGGATCAACGGCCAGTTCGTTCGCGTGGGCGGGAAGGTGGGCGGGGCCATGGTCGTGGAGATCAACGCGTCGTCGGCCGTACTGGAACGGGAGGGCAAGCGATTCATCGTGGGCTTCGACATGGGGGCCTCGGCACCAGCCCCACAGGACGAAGACGACGACGTCCAGGCAAAGAAGCCGGCGGCGACGACACAGCCGGCGGCCGGAGCGGGCAACTCGGGGGACTGACTCCCTTCGACCCTCGGACCTGCCGGCCTTGGGCCGGGAACCTTCGCGGCGCTTGCGTGAACTACGCGGCTGTGGTCTGATGGCACGCAGGCCGCCCACACCGGGCGGACGGGCAAACCAAGGGACCGCACCGAAATGCGTGACGCGCTGCTATCGGCAGAGGACAACCGAGCGATGTTCGACCGCATCGCGCGGCGCTACGACCTGATGAACACGATCCTTTCGCTCGGCCTGCACGCCCGCTGGCGCCGCCGGGCCGTGAGAAAAATGAAACCACGCGAGGGCGGGCGATACCTCGACGTCGGCTGCGGGACCGCCGACGTGGCGATCGAGATCCTCCGCCAATGCCCCGGCTGTCGGGTCGTCGGGATAGACCCCGCCGAGGGAATGCTGGACCTCGGCCGGCGAAAACTCGCAGCCGCGGGCCTTTCCGACCGTGCCTGCCTGCAAACCGGCGACGCGGTAAGCCTGCCGCTGGAGAGCGACACTTTCGACGCCGCCATCGCGGCGTTCTGCCTGAGGAACGTCACGGACCGCGTTGATGCCCTGGCGGAAATGGGCCGGGTGGTCCGACCCGGCGGGCTGGTGATGATCGTCGAACTGACCAGGCCCCGCAAGCGTCTGCTGAGGCTCGGCCACAGGGTATACACGCGGGCCCTCGCGCCGCTGCTGGGCGCGATCATCGCTGGCGACCGCGGCGCCTACAGGTACCTCGTGGACTCCGTGATGGGCTTCCCAGCCCCCGAGGCCGTGCTGGAAATGATGACCCGCGCCAACCTGGCCAATCCCCGCCAAACACCCATGACGGGCGGGGCCGTGACCGTGTTCGTCGCCGAAGCGAAGTGATTGCGGACCTGCCTGTCGAAGGCAGGTTCCGCCGTTCTCTTTTTCACTGACTACCGGCTACCCTGCTTCGCCAGAGGGTACGCAGGGCTGCGCCGGCTACTACCCATGTTTGTGCGGGCAAAATCCGCTGGAGCAGGAGTTCGCGTGGGCGCACCCGGCCGGCTGGCTCGCCGAGCCAACCTGGGCGGCGAAGGTCGAGAATGCCTTGTCGGTCTTGCCCGAGCCGCACTTCTCGCACTTGTGCGGGCCCTTTGCACCGGCCTTTTCCAGGAAACCCGTCACGTGACCGCATTGACGGCACTTGTATTCGAATATCGGCATTCGTTCACTCCTCGTCGTCGCCGAAACCTTTTGTCGTAACGACTGTCGTAACAACTCTAACAACTCCCCCGCCGCCCGCGAAGGCGCTTTTTCGGCTCGCGCATCTTCCCGGCCGCACCGCCACGGGCGCCAATGTGCAAATGGACTGGAACCGAGCGGCCTTCTTGGGGTATCCTCTGGCCGATTCGCCCGGACGCCACGCGGGCCGCGACCGGGCAAAACGCCGCTGAGAGCCCCCAGGCCGGAATTGGACCGGGCATGTTGCGACTGGTTGTATGCGACTGGAACGGAACGCTGCTCCGGGAAATGCTCGAGGAGACGTTCTTCCTGGGCATCTGCCGGCGGGCCGTTCTGCGCGCGATAAAACGCGGGCAGGTCGGCAAACTCGTTCGCATCGCGGTAGCAGGGCTGCGCGGCTTCCGGGAATACCGCGCCGCACTCCGCCGGCCCGACCGCGTGCCGCACCACATCACCCGCATTGTCGAAATGCTCGATCCGCTCGCGTTCCGCGGCCTGTCGCGAGAGGAACTGGACGACTACACCCGCTTCTACGCCCGCCGCGCCCAGCCAATGCTGGACCCGCGGCTGCTGGCGCCGCTGGAACTGGCCCGAGAGCGCTTCGGCCTGCCGGTCGGAGTGATCTCCTCCGGCTGCCGATCCGGGATCGCGGCGACGATGTCGATGGCGAACTACCCCGTCGACTTCATCTGCGCAAACGACTTCTGGTGGGACGGCGACCGCACGGCCGGCTTCCGCTTCACGCTGACCGACAACAAGCTCCAACTGCTTGACATGGTCCTGGCCGAGCACGGCGTGGATGCCGCCGACGTGATGTACATAGGCGACGGCCCGCTGGACGCCGAATGTTTCCGCCGGGTCGGCTGGCCGGTGGTCAGCTTCTTCGCCTCGCCGCGCCACCGCGCCCGCTTCGCCCAAAGCTGCGGCGCCTTCGCCCCGCCCAACCAGGCCGCGTTCCAGCAACACCTCTTCGACGCCTGTCAGGGCCAAGAAAGCGGGAAAGGCGGCAAGGATTAACCGCAGTCGAACTTGAGCCTCAGGCTCACCCGAGAAAACGGTGGGGGTGGGATTCGAACCCACGGTACGCTTCCGCGTACAGCGGTTTTCAAGACCGCCTCCTTCGACCACTCGGACACCCCACCAAGAGTGCCGCACCAATTGGTATTGTGCGGCATTTTCGCCGTGCTTGCAAGGGTATGATGCCGGCTGGGCCGTTGCGGGCGAGGGGCGGCGGCGGGTAGAATGCGGCCACGGAAAGTTCGGAATCCCTCTTGGGAGACTCATCGATGGCCAAGGTAGCGGTGATAGTGCCGGGGGCGGGGGCGGGCAAGCGGTACGGCGGCAGGCAGAACAAGATATTCGAGCGGATCGGCGGCGACCAGCCGGTGTTCCTCCGCACTCTGGAGGCCTTCACGTCGCGCGAGGACGTCTGCCAGACCATGCTCGTGGTCAGCGAGGCGGACATGCCCGGCCTCAAGAGCCGCTTCGGGCCTAACCTGGGATTCATGGGCGTCACGATCGTCCAGGGCGGCGCCACTCGGACGGACTCCGTCCGCGCCGCGCTGGCCCTGCTGGACCCGGCGGCGGAGCTCGTCTGCGTGCACGACGCCGTCCGCCCGTGCGTCGCCCAGCCGTGGATCGACGACGTATTCGCCGAGGCCGACAAGACCGGGGCGGCAATACTGGCGTATCCCGTACACGGCACGCTGAAGAAGGTTTCCGCGGCCGGCATGATCGACGAGACCGTCAGCCGGGACGACCTGTGGGAGGCCCAGACGCCGCAGGTCTTCCGCCGCGACGTGCTGCTGGCCGCGTACGAGGCCGGCAAGCCTGCGAGCGACGACGCCGGCCTGGTCGAGGCCAACGGCCATCCCGTCAGCGTGGTCATGGGCGACCCGAGGAACATCAAGATAACCACGAAGGCGGACCTGGACTTCGCGGCCGCGGTCATCAAGACGCTGCCCAAGCCGAAGGACACTGGCTACCACCATCCGTTTGATGAGCCAAGGTGGTGAAGGCGCGGGCTTCGCCCGCAAATGACAAATGCCAAATGCCAAATGTCAAATGCCAAATGACGAATGCCAAATGACGAATGCCAAATGACGAATGCCATGAATGCCAAATGCCATGAATACCAGGGCAGCCCATGTATTGTCGGAGGGAAACGGATCGTACCTTTTTACTCCGCGTTCTTTGCGTTCTCCGCGTTGCAATGCCCTTGTCAGCCACGAGTTTCGGGTTTCATGAGAGGCTGGAAGAATGAAATGGTCTAACCGTGCTTGGGCCTTCCTGGCGGTTTCGGCCGTGTGGGCGGCGATATACCTGCCGCGCCTTGGCGACTGCCCGCTTCGCGGCGAAGAGCCCACGCGATGTTACCCCGCCGCGGTCATGATCGAGACAGGCCGTTGGCTGGTTCCATCGGTGGATGGCCAGGATTTCTTCAACAAGCCGCCGATCGTGAACTGGCTTGTCGCGGCGTCGTACCTGATCACCGGCGTGAAGAACGAGTTCACAGCCCGCCTGCCTTCGGTGCTGATGATCCTGGCGTTCGTGTCGCTGGTGGTGCTGATGCGGTCAAGGTGGCTCGAACTGCCGGGGCAGGTTGTCGTCGCGGTCATATCGCTTACGACGCTGCTGATGGTGGAGCGGGGCAGGCAGATCGAGATCGAGGCGACCTACGTGGCCTTCACCGGCATGGCGGTGCTGTGGTGGCTGAACGTCTGGTCGGCCGAGGGCTCGCGATGGTCGCTCTGGCTCGTGCCGGCGCTGTTTCTGTCGGCCGGGGCGCTGGCCAAGGGGCCGTTCCACGGCCTGGTGTTCTACAGCGTGGCGGTCGGCGTGCTGCTGTACGAGCGCCGGCTGAGGGAGCTTGTCTCGATCCAGCACATCTGTGCGGTCGTCCTGATCTGCGTGATATGTCTTGGCTGGGTGCTGCTGGCGAAGATGGATTCATCCGCCCGGCAGATGTCAGGCCAGTGGTCCAGGCAGCTTGCTCCGCGGGTGATTCCAAGCCTCAAGACTTTTTCCCTGCACCGCACGCTGCCGGGGGGACTGCTGGATTTCCTGCCGTGGTCGCTGTTTCTGCCGCTGCTGTGGGCCAAGCGATTCACCGCCCTTATCCCGCCGGAGCATCTGCGAATGTTCAAGGGCTGCCGGCTCGGGATGGTTGTGGGGTTCTTCCTTCTTGCCGCTATGCCAAGCGCGATCCCGCGTTACGTCATGCCGATTCAGCCGGTGATGGCAATGCTGGTTGGCTGGGTGCTCAGCCGCCATCGCGAGCCGGTACCGTCCGACCGCGTCTGGCTATGGGCCATACTGGCGGCCTTCGTGCTGGAGGCGGTGGCGGCATGGGTGATATTGGCGGCGTCGGGCCTGGGTCTGGAGGCGCGGTTGACGGGCCTGAAGGCGGTGTCAAACGCCTGCCATGACTGGTACGCCTGGACTGCATGTGCGGTGGCGGTGCTGGCGGCGGCGCTGGCGTTGGCATGGCGGTCGAAGCTTGTCGGCGGCGTGAGGCTGTCGGTGGCCACGTCGCTGACGGTCGTGGTGGGCATGGCGATATACTTCGGTTTCGGCGTGCCCCTGTTCGCCGCCACCGACACATATCGCCCCGTCGCCACCGGGATCAACGCGTTTGTGCCGCCCGGCCAGACAATGTACGTGTTCCGGCCTATCCGTGATGCCGCCGTGGTCAAGCCTGTCGGCGAGGTGTTCCTGTTCCACGTCAATGCGCCGATAAGGTACATCCACGTGCCCGACAAGCTCGGGCCGTCCGTGCGGTACCTCCTCGTGGCACACCGGGATCGCGACATTCGGGGCCTGGATGAGACCCTGGCCCGGAAGGGCGCGCGTGCGCTGGCCCAGTTCGAGTGCGAAAAGGGCAAGTTCGACCTGATGGAGCTAGGCCCCGGCCCGACGTCCGCACCGGCCTCCACACCGGCGAAATAGAAGAGAAAAGGCCGGACACCCCCGTGTGCCGCTGACCGGCAGTTCCTTCGCGCGTTGAGAGAATTGCTTCAAACGCAGAGAGCGCGAAGATCGCCGAGACAGATAAATAGAACTACTTATCTTCTCCTCGTTCTCCGCGCTCTCTGCGCCTGCCTGCCGGCAGGCAGGTTGATATCTTCTTCTTTTTGGTTTCGCACGAAGCCCGCGTAGCGCCCTCAGTGAGAAGCCGTTTTTTGTCTTACTCTGCCGGCGGCTGGGGCGCCGCGGCCTGGGTCGCCTGGGTCGTCTTCATCTCGGCCATCTGCCTGTAGAGGTTCTGGCGGTCAATCACGTCCTTCTGGCCCTTGGTCAGGAGGTCCTTGGCCACCTCGGGGCTCATCTTGGTGAGCATCTTGAATCGGGCCTCGTTGTAGGCGTACTGCTCCAGAGAGATGGTCGGGGGCTTGGAGTCGATCTGGAGGGGGTTCTTGCCCTCGGCCGCAAGGCGGGGGTCGTAGCGATAGAGGATCCACGCGCCGCTGTCCACGGCGGCCTTCTGCTGCTCGAGGCCCTTTCGCATGTCGATTCCCTGGGCGATGCAGTGCGAATAGGCGATGACGAGGCTTGGCCCGTCGTAGCTCTCGGCCTCCAGCAGCGCCCTGACGGTCTGCGCGTCGGAGGCGCCCATGGCGACCTGTGCGACGTAGATGTTGCCGTAGGTCATGGCGATCAGGCCGAGGTCTTTTTTTGGCCCGGGCTTGCCGGCGGCGGCGAACTTGGCGACCGCGCCGCGGGGCGTGGCCTTGGAGCACTGCCCGCCGGTGTTGGAGTAGACCTGGGTGTCCATGACCAGGACGTTGATGTTGCGGCCCTGTGCAAGGACGTGGTCGAGCCCGCCGTAGCCGATGTCGTAGGCCCAGCCGTCTCCGCCGACGGCCCAGACGCTCGAGCACACCAGCGCGTCGGCGACGCTTGAGAGCAGTTTGGCGCGGGGGTTGTCGGAGGCGGCGAGTTTGCCGCGCAGTTCGGCCAGGCGGGATCGCTGGTCGGCAATGCCCGTCTCGGCGGACTGCTCGGCCGAGGCCAGGCCGGCGGCGAGGTCCGCGCCGATAGAGTCCTTGAGTTCGCCCACCAGTTCGCGGGCGAACTGGGCCCGCTTGTCCAGCGTCAGGCGGAAGCCGTAGGCGAACTCGGCGGCGTCCTCGAAGAGGGAGTTGTTCCACGTCGGCCCACGTCCGTTGGTGTCGGTGCAGTACGGCGTGGTCGGCAGGTTGCCGCCGTAGATGCTCGAGCAGCCCGTGGCGTTGCCGATGTAAGCGCGGTCGCCGAAGAGCTGGGTCATCAGCTTGACGTACGGGGTCTCGCCGCAGCCGGCGCAGGCGCCGGAGTACTCGAAAAGCGGCCTGCAAAGCTGGCTGCCCTTTATCGTGCGGAGGTTGAGCTTCGAGCGGTCGTAGTCCGGCAGCGAGAGGAAGAACTTGTAGTTATCCCTTTCGGCCGCCCTCAGCGGCGGCTGGAAGGCCAGGTTGATCGCCTTCTTGCTGGGCTCGGCCTTGTTCTTGGCCGGGCAGGCCTGGACGCACACGCCGCAGCCGGTGCAGTCCTCGGGGGCCACCTGGATGGTCCACTTCATGCCGGCGAATTCCTTGCCCTTCGCGTCGGCGGACTTGAAGGTCTCGGGCGCCTTGGAAAGGGCGGCAGGGTCGTAGACCTTGGGCCGAATGGTCGCGTGCGGGCAGACGACGGAGCACTTGGCGCACTGGATGCAGACCTCGGGGTCCCAGACGGGGATCTCCAGCGCGATGTTTCGCTTTTCCCACTGGGTGGTGCCGACGGGCCAGACGCCGTCGTCGGGCATCGCGCTGACGGGGAGCTGGTCGCCCTCGCCGGCCAGGATACGCGCGGTGACATTCCTGACGAAGTCGGGGGCCTCGTCCGGCACTGTCGGCGGCTTTCGCAGTTGGCTGTCGGGCTGGCCCGGCAACTCGATGCTGTGCAGGTGGGCAATGGACTGGTCAACGGCGTGGTAGTTCATCTGGATGAGCTTGTCGCCCTTGGAGCCGTAGGTCTTCTTGATGGCGTTCTTGATGGCGGCAATGGCCTCGTCCTGGGGCAGGATGCCCGAGAGGTAGAAGAAGCACGTCTGCATGATCGTGTTGATCCGCGCGCCCATGCCGGTTTCCTTGGCCACCTCGTAGGCGTTGATCGCGTAGAGCTTGAGGTTCCGCTTGATGATGATCTGCTGGATCTTCAGCGGAAGCCTGGCCCAGACCTCGCCGGTCGGGAACGGCACGTTCAGCAGGACCGTAGCGCCTTCGACGGCGTTGTCCAGCACGTCGTACTTCTCGAGGAAGCTGAACTGGTGGATGCCGATGAAGTTCGCCCGGTCGACCAGGTAGCTCGACACGATGGGCTGGGGGCCGAACCGCAGGTGGCTGACGGTGATGGCGCCGGCCTTCTTCGAGTCGTAGACGAAATAGCCCTGGGCGTAATTGGGGGTGTTCTCGCCGATGATCTTGATGGAGTTCTTGTTGGCGCCGACCGTGCCGTCGGAGCCCAGGCCGTAAAACATCGCGCGGACCACGCCCGCGGGCTCGGTGGAGAACGACGGGTCGTAGGCCAGGCTGGTGTGCGTGACGTCGTCGTCGATGCCGACTGTGAAGTGGTTCTTCGGGGCGGCCTTGGCAAGCTCGTCGTAGACGGCCTTGGCCATCGCGGGGGTGAAATCCTTGCTGCCAAGGCCGTAGCGACCGGCAATGGCGCGGATGCCGCCGCGCCCGGTCTCGGCCAGTGCGGCCACCACGTCGAGGTACAGCGGGTCGCCGCCGGAGCCGGGCTCCTTGGTGCGGTCCATCACCGCGATGCTCTTGACGGTCTTGGGCAGGGCCTCGGCAAGGTGCTTGATGCTGAAGGGCCTGTAGAGCCTGACCTTCAGCACGCCGAGCTTCTGGCCTTCGGCGCTCAGCCGGGTGATGGCTTCCTCGCACGCGCCGGCGCCGCAGCCCATGATGACGATCACGCGGTCGGCGTCCGGCACGCCGACGTAGTCGAAGAGCTTGTACTGCCGGCCGGTCAGCTTGGCGAACTTGTCCATCGTCTTTTGGACGATGTCCGGGCAGGCCAGGTAGTATTTGTTGCACGTCTCGCGGCCCTGGAAGTACACGTCGGGGTTCTGGGCCGTGCCGCGGATCGTCGGGCGCTCGGGGTTCATCGAGCGGTCGCGGTGGGCCTGGACGAGCTTCTCGTCGATCATCGCCCGCATGTCGTCCTCGGTCACTTCCTCGACCTTGGCGACCTCGTGCGAGACGCGGAAGCCCTCGAAGAAGTGGACGAACGGCACGCGGCTGTCCAGGGTCGCCGCCGAGCCGATCAGGGCCATGTCCATGGCCTCCTGGACCGTGCCGCTGGAGAGCATGGCGAAGCCCGTCTGGCGTACGGCCATCACGTCGCTGTGGTCGCCGAAGATGCTCAAGGCCGCGCAGGCGAGGCTGCGGGCCGAGACGTGGAAGCATGTCGGCGTAAGCTCGCCGGCGATCTTGTACATCGTCGGGATCATCAGCAGCAGGCCCTGGCTGGCGGTGAAGGTGGTGGTCAGCGAGCCGGTCTGGAGCGCGCCGTGCACGGCCGCGACAGCCCCGGCCTCGGACTGCATCTCCGCCACCAGCGGCACGGTGCCCCAGAGGTTCTTCTTGCCGGCGGCGCTGAAGTCGTCGGCGTGCTCGCCCATCCCGCTGGAAGGCGTGATCGGGTAGATCGCGATTACCTCGTTCACCTTGTGCGCCACGTGAGCAACCGCCTGGTTGCCGTCAATCATTACCATCCGTCGTGACATCGTTCTTGTTCCTTCAGAATCTCGGGTTGCCTTGGTTGTCGCTCCGATTTCGGCGGCCTGCCCGTTCGGCAAACTGCCGCCAACCGCGACGAAGGGGTATGCCTTCGGCGCGAAGTCCGGGATTGCTTATTGTGCACAATCCCGGGCACTTTGCAAAGCCTTTTGCGGACGGTTTTGCGGGGCGGTTTGGGAATGTTCAGCCGAGCCGGAGGCGGTTCTTGTTCGCCAATTGGGGATTGGCCTGGCTCATTCGATCCGCGGCTCGAGCCAGAAAGCCCAATCGGAGGTGTAATCGCCTTCATCGTCGACGATCAACTCGAGCGTTCTTGTGCCTGGCTTGATCCTGACCTTGATGCCGACCAAGTCTTCCTGTTTGATTGATTTGCTTTCATAAACCTGGTCGCCGTCCAGCTTGACGATGAACTTCACACTTCCTTTCATCAGCATGTACCCGTAGGCCGTAAAGGTCTGCGGCAGCTTGATCGCCGGTAGCTCGAACACCACCGTCGAGGGGGCATGGGCGAAGAAATACCTCTTGCACTCCTTGCCCTTGATTCGCAGCACCCCCACCTCCTCCGGGGCCTCGTTGACCATGAACTTAAAGTACCCCACTTTCGTTGACTTCGGCGTCCGCGTCGTCAGGTCCAGCTTGAGGGGCCTGTAAGTTCGAGCTTCCGCCGCCTCGATTGCCTTGACCAGCTTCTCCAACAGCATCTTGCCCTTCAGAAGGGCCGCATCCTGGGCTGTGTGGAGTTCCAGATACCGCTCGCAGTACTCCTTGGCCCTGCCAAGAAGGACGATCTCGCCCGTGGGAGATGACTTTTCGGCGACCGTCATGAGCCACCCCGCCAACTGAATGCACGCGGCCTCCTTAAGGTCCGAGGCCTTCTGGGCGGCAAGCGGGACGTACGTGCGAAAGCCTTCATCCACGTCGGGCGTCAGGAGCTTGACCGCCTCGGCGGGGCTGTCCAGTTCGCCGAGGTAGGCCATGATCAACGCGGTTCGCGCCGAGGCGTCCTTCGGGTTGTTCTCCAGCCGGGCCTTGAGGGCGGCGATCCTCCTCTCGGATTCCTGTGCGTCCAAGACCTGCTTGATCTTGTCATTGATCTCCGCAGCCCCGTCGGACTTCAACGCCGTCGCCAATATCAGCGCCTGGCGGTACAGCGCGAAGGCCTCCGCATGCTGCTTTGCTTCCTCCTTGTCGTCCCCGAAAGCTGCCAGCACGTCCACCAACTCCAGGCCAAACTTTTCTCGCTCGTCCTTCTTCACGCTTCTGGAGTAGCGAAGCTGATGAATCTTCAGGAGTTTCTCCTGGGCCTCGATCTTCTTTTCGGGCGCCGTTTCAATCAGAAACTTCGTGGCGTCCACCGCCGTTTGCCAGCCGGCCGGAGTCTTCATCCCAAACTCGTAGGCCTTCTCGCAGAGCAGTGCCTGAAGATCCTTCTGCCCGCCGGTGGACTTGGCCGCGTTGAGCAGCCTGCCCGCGAACTCGGCCGAGGCAACGGCGCCCTTGGATACGGCGGCCTTTTCCTCCTGGCCGAAAAGCATCTCGTAGTCCGAGGCCGCGTCGGCCAGCGCCTGCGAAGAAAGGCAAAGAACCCCGAGTCCCATGACAATAAGAGCGACTCTGGACTTGTTCACTATTACGCTCCCTTTCATATCACCGGGGCCGATAAACACCCCCGGCCCCTCTCGGCCACAATATGGCCTAGGCCGGGTCTTTCGCGGCAGTCGTGGCTTCCGGCTCCGCCGGACAAGTCGCCCTTGGAACCCCTGGAATTGTAAAGCGTAAGAGGCCAAAGATCAAAGGGGCATTTCGAGCCAGCCTGACCGGCAGGCAGGCAGACGAAGAGGTTAACAGGAATCAGTTCGCGCCGGCATCAACCACCACCCGGAACCCGATGATGTCGTACTGGGTGCCGGGGGCTTTGTTGCTGCGGTTGGCAGACCGGCAGGAGTTTGGATTGTCGAGCCACCATCCGCTACGCAGAACGCGACCCGAGCCAGAAGCCGGTCCTTGCGGATCCTCGTTCTTCGCATTTGCGTACGAATCGGAATAATAGTCCGAACACCATTCCCACAAGTTGCCGTGCATGTCGTACAGGCCCCAGGCGTTGGGCTTCTTCTGGCCGACCGGGTGGGTCTGTTTTCCACTGTTGCCCTTGTCGTAGCCCCACCAAGCGTATTCGCCCAACTCCTCGTCTTTGTCGCCAAAACCAAACTTGGTCTTTGTCCCAGCCCGGCAGGCATATTCCCATTGCGCTTCGGTTGGGAGACGCACCGTCTTGCCAGTCTTGCGTGACAATGCCTGGCAGAAGGCAACGGCGCCGTTCCAGGAAACTTGCTCCACGGGATTCTTCGCCCCTCTGAATTTGCTGGGATTCTTGCCGATAATCTGCTCGTACTGCTCCTGTGTGACCTCGAACACCCCCATGTAGAACGGCTTGCTGATCGTTACCTCGTGCTGGGGGCCTTCGTCTGCCCGACGGTCCTTCTCGCTGTCCGGGCTGCCCATAATGAACTTGCCGGACGGGATCAGCACCAGCTTCATCGTCACGCCCTTGCCCAGATCCAGCGTGAGGGTCTTGGAACTCGAAGTCGAAGATACGGCCTTGCCGATCGCCTTCGCGATCTTCTCCAGCAGTATCTTGCCCTTCAGCCGCCCGACATCCTCGGCCGTGTGGAGTTCCATATATCGCTCGCAACACGCCTGGGCCTTGCCCAGCATGACGCCCTTATCCGCGGCGGATGATTTCTCGGCGACCATCATGAGCCACTCGGCCAACTGAATGCACGCGGGCTCCTCCAGGGCCTCGAGGTTCTTGGCGGCAAGGGGAACGTACGTGCGAAAGCCCTCATCCACGTCGGGAGTCAGCAGCTTGACCGCCTCGTTCGGGTCGTCCAGTTCGCCAATATACGCCGTAATCAACGTCTTTCGAGCAAATCCGTCCTTCGGATCCTTTTCCAGGCGGGCCTTCAGGCCGGCGATCCTTCTCTCGGATTCCTGTGCGGCCGCGAGCTGCTTGATCTTGCCCATGATCTCCGCGGTCCGGCCGGACTTCCACATCGTCGCAAACGTCAACGCGCGGCGGTACAGGGCGACGGCCTCCACCTCATGACCGGCTTTCGCCTTCTCATCCCCGAAAGCCGTCAGCAGGTCCACCAGTTCCAGGCCGATCTTCTTGCGATCTTCCGTCGCGCTCCTGGCGTAGCGAAGCTGCTGAACCTTAAGAAGTTTCTCCTGGGCCTCGACCTTCTTGTCGGGCATCTTCTCGATCAGCAGTTTCATGGCGTCCGTGGCGGCCTGGTAGCCGACCGGTGCCTTTATGCCGAACTCGTAGGCCTTCTCGCAGAGCAGGGCCTGGAGGTCTTTCTGCCCGCCGACGCTCTTGGCGGCGTTGAGGAGCCTGCCCGCGAACTCGGCCGACGAAACGGCGCCCTTGGCTACGGCGGTCTTTTCCTCCTGGCCGAACAGCATCTCGTAGTCCCCGGGCGCGTCGGCCCAAGCCCACGACGACAGCCAAAGAATCCCAATTCCCACAAGAACAAGAGCGACTCCGGACTTGTTCATCCTTATCCTACCTTTCATGTCACCGGGGCTGACAATTCCAATCACGCGATAGCTGCCGACAAGACACACGACGTGCCCAACCACATAAACACCCGCAAGTTATTGTCGATATTCTACTGCCAAGAGCTTCCGATGTCCATTCTGCCTTGCCGCGGAGTTCTTCTGGTGGGCTGCGGGTGGTCTTGCCCGATCGTCGCGGCACGACTGCCCCGGCGGGCGCTGGGCCTCGAAAAGCGCGAAAAGCTCTTGCACGGCCGGGCTATGCGCGGAGAATGGGTTTGGCTGCCGCTTGCGGACGTCGCCGGCGGTGGGCCATGGGGGCAGTTCCAGCGGACAGGGAGTGTTGCGATGGATACGAATGCGAATCATGCTTGCGAGGACGGCGGGCGTCACCACGGTTGCTGCGGATGCGACGGTCACGGCTCGGCCGGGCCGGGCGCGATAGCCCGGCGGGACTTTCTCAAGGCCAGCGGCGTGGCGCTGGGAGCCCTGGCCATGACCGGCCTGACGTACGAGGCCCTGGCGGCAGAGGCGCCGGCAAGTCAGCCCGCGGCCGCTCCCGCGCGCAAGCCGCTGGTGGTCAAGCCGATCCTGAGTTACTCGACTCCCCGGCGCCGCCCGCAAACGAGTTGGCGGAACTGGGGCGGCATCGAGACGCAGCAGGACGCCGACGGCGAGGTCCAGCGTATCACCGGCGAGCTCAAGAAGCTCTCCGCCGAGGCGGACTTCCCCGTCACGATCCTGGACGTCTCGGCCGTACGCAGCCCCGCCGAGGCTGACAAGGCCCTTGCCGACGCCCCGCAGGCCGATGCGGTGATTATCTACGCGGCCGGCGGCAGCTCAGGTGTTTTCGACGCGGCCGTCAAGTCCGGCAAGAACGTGATCTTTTTCATTCGCCACCGCTCCGGGCCGGTGTACCTGTGGTACGAGATCATATCTCCGCGCTACCTGCGGCAGCACACGGACAAGCTGGCCTTGCCGGAGATCGACAACCGCGACGTGGTCGTCGACTCGATGGATGAGCTCACGTGGAGGCTGCGCGGGCTCTGCGGGCTCAAGAACGCCCTGGGCACGCGCATCGTCGCCATCGGCGGCGCGGCCGGGTGGGGGCCAAACGGCGGGCTGGCCCCGGAGCACTCAAAGGAGAAGTGGAAGCTCGACATCCGCACGGTTGGCTACCCTGAGTTGAAACAGCTCATCAACTCGGCCATGGCGGACGCCGCGGCCGTCGGCGACGCCAGGCGCCGCGCGGCGGCGTACCTGGACGACAAGTCCGTCGAGCTAAAGACCGACAAGGTCTTCGTGGAAAACGCCTTCCTGTTAGAGGACGTGTTCCGCAAGATCATGGCCCGGGCCGAGGCCGGGGCGATAACCGTCAACTCCTGCATGGGCACCATCATGCCCATAAGCAAGACGACCGCCTGCCTGACGCTCTCGCTGCTCAACGACGCCGGGTACATGGCCTTCTGCGAGTCGGACTTCGTGGTCATTCCGTCGGGCATCCTCCTGACGAGCATTTCGGGCCGGCCTCAATTCCTCAACGACCCGACCTACCCTCACGACGGCCTTATCACGCTTGCCCATTGCTCGTCCCCGCGGCGGATGAACGGCCGGGACCTCGAGCCGGTCAAGCTCCTGACGCACTTCGAGTCCGACTACGGCGCCGCCCCCAAGGTCGAGATGCGCAAGGGCCAGAAGGTCACGATGGTCATACCGGACTTCGCTTTCGAGAAGTGGATCGGCCTGGGCGGCGAGATCGTCGAATCGCCCTTCCTGCCCATCTGCCGCTCGCAGATCGAAGTGGCGTACAAGGCTTCGGACGCCGCCGTCGCCGACGCCATGCCGGGCTTCCACTGGGAAATGGTTTACGGCGATTATCTCCGCGAGGCCGGCTACGCCCTGCGCAAGACCGGCATCGGCTGGCAGGTGCTTGGCTGACAGCCCCGGCGGCGTACAATTACGTTCGAGCGCCATGCGGGAGTCTGCTCATGAGCAACGCGGCAGAGGCAATCAGGCTTTACGTCATTCATCCCGACCGCAACGGGCTGCACCTGCGGCAACTGGCCGAGAAGATGGCCACCGACGAGCCCGGCCCGAAGGGCTACATCACCGCCGAACTGCGCGAGCGGAAGGTCGCCCAGGCCGCGGCGGTCATCGCGCGGTTCATCCACATGGTCTGGGGCCAATCGTCCGGGCCGGAAACGTACGCGCCGCGGATCTACGAGATACTCCTGAGCCTCCAGGGCCGGATGAGGGGTATGCCGCCGCACGACGCGTGGGAGTACGCCCTGGCGGCGATGGGCGAGGACATCCGCCTGCGACTGAAGAAGGCCTGCGGCATAACCATCGACCCCGACATGGAAACGTCGCTGATGCACCGCTTCTTCGACAGCCAGGAAGAGCATCAGTACCTCCACGACGTGGCAGAAAAGGTCATGGACCTCCACTGGCGCCGCCGGCACGGGCTCGGCGCGATCACGACCGAGGAGGTCGGCCGGGCCCGCAAGACCCTCGAGCTTCGCGGCGAGGAGAAAATCGAGCGGCACCTCCAGCAGGTGGCGCGGGAGGGCCTGGCGACGTACATCGAGCAGGCGAACATCGGCTGGGGCAACATCGACCACCCGTACGACCCGGTGATCGTGCTTCGCGACCGCATCGAGATACAGCTTAACCTCGGCGGCAAGAACGCTCACACGTGGGAGGAGTCCGCATGGCGCCTGGCGGACCTGATCGAGCGCCGATTCGGCACGTCCGCCGCCAGAAGGGAAGCCCGCGCCGCCCGCGCCGCCTGGGGCGCCCCCGATACCTCAGGAAGCGGGTCATAAGCCATTTCGTGTCGTACTCCAGGTGTCAGGTTCTTGTGCAGCGGGAATTCAGGCAACTCCACCTTCAACGGGCAACTTGCATGAATTCCGTAAGCCTTTGGCAGCAAAGGCTTATACGCGATCAAAAATGGCCAAACCGCACGCTCTCAGTTTGAGGGTAATGCCTCAGTTACGGGAGGCTTGTAGCGCCGCCGTAAGGCGGTTTTTCAAGAAGCCCCCCTTGGGGGCCCAAGGCCTTACGGGGCCGCTACAAACGAGCTTGATCATGCTTCACGGTTCTTTCTCCCCCCGTAACTGAGGCATTACGTTTGAGGACATAAAACGATTGACTTGCCCTGCTTTCGAGGTAGAATAATGCAAGGCAGGGGTGGTGAAGGGTGTAGTCTGGCGGGAGCATCTGGCAGCCCGGCAGCTTGGTGTATCGTCGGCGGCCCTTCGGATAATGCAAAGGAGGCTGCTCCATGAAACGCGCTCAATTCATGGTCGGCGCGGTGATGTTGCTTTCGTGCGCGCCCCTCTCTTCGGCCGGCACCTGGAAGTTCCTGGTGTACGGGGATTCGCGGGGCTCCGGCGCCGGGGGGATCAACACGGCCATTCTCGCCGAACTGGCCAACCAGACGGTCAACGAGCATCCGGCATTTGTGCTTTTCCCCGGCGATCTGGTCACCACCGGCAGCCAATCGAACTTTAACACTTGGAAGAGCAGCATGCAGCCGGTGTACAATGCGGGGATCGGCGTCTGCCCGGTGGCGGGCAATCACGACGCGCCCGATCTGACCGACTTCAAGTCCATCTTCATCAGTCCGCTGGCCAGCAGTCCTTTTTCCGGCGCCAGCAACGTGGTGATCGATTCCACGGGGTCCGACGGGCGTTCGTATTCATTCAATTACCGAAACGCCCTGTTTTTGGGCTTGGACAACTATGCCAACGGGAGCACGGGCACCCACGCGGTCAACCAGACGTTCGTCAACGCGCGTCTGGCGGCCCGAAACCCGGTCACCACGCCGCTGGTGTTCGCCTTCGACCACGAGCCGGCCTTCAAGCCCGGCCAGGATACCGGCCTGGAGAACAAAGTCAGCGCGCGGAACACCTTCTGGCAGAGTCTCAAGAATGCCGGCTGCCGGGAGTTCTTCGCCGGCCACGACCATTTTTACGCCCATGCGGAGTTGCTGGACAACCCCAGCGACGGCAAAACTGACAACGACATTCACCAGGTCGTCGTGGGCACGGGCGGGGCGCCTCTTTATTCGCTCACCTACGGAGGAAACACGGGCAACTGGACGGTCCTGCCGATCTCATGGGAAAAGAATTACGGCTACGTGAAAGTGGTCGTCGACGAGACGGCCCGGACGGTCACGCAATCGTGGATTGCGTACAACAATACGACCCACACATTCAACACCGCCGGCGCCGACTTCTTCACCTACTCATACGTGCCCGAGCCCTGCACGCTGGCCCTGGCCGCGGCGGGGCTGGGCTGGCTCCTGGTTGGCCGGCCCCGCAAGGGCGCCCGCCCCGATTAGACCATCAGTGCCATTCCAATCTGTCCCATCAACCTTGCACATCGAGACAACGCGGCGCTATGGCAGTGATAGTGGCTAGCTTCCAGCCGGGGTCGTGGTGTTTGGCGCAGTGGCGGCCTGCGTTGCTCTCGGCGCGTTTGCCCGTGGTCAGCAGGCCGGGGGGCGACGGGGACGATGCGCTGTCCCTATTGACCGGCCTGGCGAACTTTGACGTCTCGGGCTGTCGGCCTTCGGCCTGCCGACTCCGAGCCAGCCACACCAGGACCGGTCCAATGGTTACTCAGGGACGATAGTGCGAAAGGAGCCGGACGCTACCGGCTTAAGCTTCGCTTCAGGCGGAGTCTGTAGCCTATCCTTTAGGAAAGGCTGCTTCGGATGGATACAGAGTCGCCCAATAACAAGCTGGCAGACCTGTTGGTCGCCCAGGAGGTGGGCCGTGTCGCGCCGTGGCACGTTCTGGTGCTGACGGGCACGGCCCTGCTGCTGTTCCTGCTCAGCGCGCACAGCTTGCCTCTGGCCGACCCCGAAGAGGCGCGGTGCGGGCTGATCGTTCGGGACATGCTTGAGCATGGGCATTGGCTCGTGCCTCACCTCCAAGGCAAGCCGTACTTCGACAAGCCGGCGCCGTTCTTCTGGCTGGCCGCGGCGGGCGTGAGCCTGACGGGCAGCGCCGAACTCGGCGGCAGGCTGATACCCGCTCTGGCGGGCCTGCTGGCAGTCCTGGTTACCTATGGCTTCGCCCGTCGAGTGTTCCGCAGCAGCTTGGCCGGGTTGCTGGCGGGGCTTGTCCTGGCCACCAGCGGCGAGTTCCTCTTCATGGCGCGCTGGTACAGGATGGACATGCCGCTGGCCGCCGCAATGTGGGCGGCCATCTGGTGGTTCTGGCGGTCCGAGGACCGCCGGCTGCGAGGCGAACCGTACAGCAAGATAAAGACCTGGCTGGGGTTCTATCTCTTCGCCGGGCTCGCCACGCTGTTCAAGGGGCCTGCCGGCCTTGGCTTGCCGGGCCTTGCCCTGCTGAGCTATTTCCTTCTTAGCCGCCAGTATCGGCGGATCGCGGAGATGCTCTCGCCGCTGGGGATCGCGGTGTATCTCCTGGTGGCGGCACCGTGGTACGTCGCCGTCAGCCTGGCTGAACCGGGCTATGCCAGCGAGTTCTTCCTGCACCAGAACATCGAGCGGTTCACCGGTGCGGTGGACCTGGGGCACAGTTGGCCCGGAATACTTTATGTGCCCATCATCCTGGCGGGCATGGCCCCCTGGACGATCTTCCTGCCGGGCATCGCACTGAGATACTTCCCGCGCCGGTGGAAATCACGGAATGACAGACCGGCCTTGTCGTTTCTTTGGCTCTGCGCCCTGGTCTGGCTGGTGTTCTTCTCGTTTAGCGGCACGAAGCTGGCCAGCTACGTCCTGCCGGTCTTCCCGCCGCTGGCGGTCATGGTTGGCGGCCTGCTGACCTCGTGGATCGCATCCAGCCAGCCCGACAGGCTCATGGATCGCGGCGCGCGGGCAATTACAGTCACTGTCTTGTTTCTCCCAGCCGTGCCGCTGACTATGGAACTTGGGCTCCGAACGGACAGTGCGTGGCTTGCAGTTCCGTTTGGCATAGCCGCATCGGGATTTGTCGCCATGCTGTACGCCATCAAGGGCCGGCACAGGGGACGGTTCGTCGGGGTGGTTGCAGCCGTGATGGCGGGCAGCTTCGTCTACCTGATCCTTCGGGTCGCTCCGGCCGGCTACAAGCTAATAAGCACGAGGGACCTCGTCCGGTCGGTCGATGCGTCCGCGCTGCGAGCGGGCCGGTTCGGTTTTTGCCCCAACAGCAAGCCTTCGTTCCTGCTCTACGCGGGCATGGAGGATGCCCCGACCATCCATGTCGCCGGGAATGGAAACTCGGACAGCCTTGTGGAATGGCTGCGGTCGTACAGGCCGGTGTGGTGCCTGGTCAGCGGGGAAAAGCACTTGTCTCAACTTCGCCAGGGGTGCCCGGGCGGGTTTCGGATTGCGGCGGCCGAAGGAGATTGCTGGTTGATCACAAACGATAAGACGCCCCGTGCTTCCGCCACCTCCACCGGCGCGGTCCCGCCCGCGGAAGCCGGCAAGTGAAGGCTCGAAACGGACCTTGCCTGCCATGGTCAAAATGTCATAATGTTTAACCTTCGTTTAATGTGGGCGATGGATAATACCGCTTTTCGGCGACGGCGCGTTCAAGCCGTGGATGTCGGGTTGCGAGGACGAATATGCGGAAAGCTCAGTGGGGCCTGTTGTTGCTGGCGGCGGCCCTGGCCGCGGCGGGCTGTTCGGCGCCAAGGCACGGGCTGCCTCTGACGAACGAGGCCATCGACGCGGCGCTGACTTCGCCGGCAATGGACGTGCTTCGCGTGCAGGCAAGGTCGATCCGTCACCCGTTGCTGGCGCCTTTGGAGATCAAGGAGGGCGACGGCGTCTCGCCCGATGAGGCGGCCTTGCTGGCCGTGCTGGCCAACCCGTCTCTGCGGGCGGTCCGCGACGCTCGAGGCCTTGCCGCCGCCCAACTCCTCCAGGCGGGCCTGCTGCCCAACCCGTCATTGTCATGGGGCAGCGAGTTCCCCTATGCCGGCCCGGACAAAATTGTCGCATACAACATGGGCTTTAGCTGGGACATAAGCGCCCTGGTCAGCCACGCCGCCAAGGTCGACGCCGCCAAGGCCCAGGCCGCGTCGGTCGATCTGGACATCGCATGGCAGGAGTGGCAGGTCGCCCAGTCCGCCAAGTCCGCCGCCTGGAAGCTGCTGTCGCTGCAAGCGCAATTGGAGATGGCTGTCCAGGCCGACGGACTTCTCCAGGACAACCTCAAGACGGTCCAGCAGGCCGTTGAGCTCCAACACAAAACGGCGGTGGACCTCTCCGCCGCCCAGGCCGCCCGGCAGGAAGCGCACACGACCGTGCTGGAGTTGGAGCGGGACCTGGACAAGCAGCGGCTGGCGCTGAACCGCCTGCTGGGCTTGCCCGCCCAAACACAGGTGAAGATGCGCAAGGAGGATTTCCCCGACGGGCCAGGCGAGCCCGCCGCGACGGACCTCCAGAAAGGCCTGGAAGACCGGCGGCT
>Ga0315279_10003721_pt1 | contig 20954 bp, 17 predicted proteins | sample YL17G06_20_MG_FD_203694 | JGI IMG/M metagenome (GOLD analysis project Ga0315279, IMG submission 203694) | Sediment microbial communities from Yellowstone Lake, YNP, Wyoming, USA - YL17G06_20 | ecosystem: Environmental > Aquatic > Freshwater > Lake > Sediment | place: USA: Wyoming | collected... | reverse complement strand
GAAAGCACGTCGAACTCCTGCCGAAGTGAACGCAGCAGGTTCTCTTTCTCCTCCAAGAGTTTCGTCGCCTCCTCGAGGCTGGCGAGTTTCTGAGATTCCGCCTGCGCGGCCATGCTCGGTTGAGCAGATCCCGTGGGGGCCTGGCGTGGTTTCTCAGCCGGCGCCGGCACGCGGGAGGGGACTTCCGCCGCCAGGCTGGCCGGGGCGGCTCCTTCGGCGCGTCCACCGGGCGCCGGCGGAGAGGCGGAGAGCGCCCGAGCGGGCTTGGAGGCTTCCGCGGGCTGAAGGGTGGCTGGAAGGCTCGATCTCAGAGCCCTAGGGGTAGAAACCGCTTCGGGCGTCGCTTCAACCGGGCGGACACCAACGCTGACGGGACCGCTTCGCTGCCAGTTCTCGGGGGGGAACTTAACACCCCAGACATTCTGAGCTTCGTTCAACTCAACCCCAATATCGAAAGGGTCCTCGGGATAGCGCTTCTCACCCACGCGAACCACATGGGCCTTGCCGGTGCGTCCCAGGACGGGGTTTTCGATCGTGACTTGGTCACCGATCCGCAATTCGTAGAACGTGGCGATTCTCGCCCCTTGCTTGTTGACGCTAATCGTCCAGGTGTTCTCCTTGAACGTCTGCCCGGTGGCGTCCACGCCGCGCAGAATAATCGGTAGGGAAGTGGACAAACGTGCGCTCCGTCGGCCAACCACGACCGGTACGTCAGAGTCGTCTTCTTTGGGCAAGGGCGACATGCTGTTCCAATTATGGACAAAGCCTGGACCTAAGTCAACTCCTCTTAGCCCCTATGGACTGCAAACGAAAAGAAATACACTGTCCCCCTTGGCCACGCTTGGTGGCCCGCTTCGCCGCGTCCCTCCTCTCCATCCGCGTACAAGGCAAATCCTCCTCTTTTCAGGACCGCGTTTCAAGACCCGGGAGTACTGGTACCAAGGTACCGGAACTCACGGCGGCCGCAAGGGAAGCCGCTGAGCTGAGCGGCGAAAGAGCGTCATGAAGGCGCTCTCCTGCCAGGAGCTCTTGGCGCGCGAGCAACGGCCCGGCCCCGAAATGTGGCATAATCATGTTTTGGATTCGACGCGCCATGGCTTGATGTCGCGAGTGGCTTTGCCCTGGAGACGGTATCCGTGACCTGTCCTATTTGCCGGAAACGCAAACCGAAGCGATTCTGTCCCGCCAAGGCGGAGACTATTTGCGCCGTGTGTTGCGGCACGGAGCGCGAAGTGACCATTGATTGCCCGTCGGACTGCGCTTATCTCGTGGCCAGCCGGTCGTACGATCTCGACCGCCGGGAAATCGACTGGTCGAAAGTCCCGTTTCCTGAGACGAAGATTCCCGCCTCTTTTGTCGTGGCACACGAGAAGTTGTTGCTGGCGCTCTCTTACGCCATTTGCCTGCAGGCCCGGGACAACCGCCTGGTAGTGGACGCTGACGTGCTCGCCGCGCTTCAGGCGCTGGCGGAGACCCACCGGACGCTTTCCAGCGGCCTCTACTATGAAAAGCCTCCGGATTACCGCGTGCAGCGCGAACTCTACGAGAAGCTCAAAGCCACGGTGGAAGATTTCAAGAAGGTCGAGGTTCAGCAGGCGGGTGTGAGCAGCGCGCGGGACGCGGAGATCCGCGACGCGGCGGTTTTCCTGGCGCAACTGGGTGCGACGCGCACCAATGGCCGCGCCAAAAGCCGCGCGTACCTCGATTTCCTGCGCACCCAGTTCAAGGCGGAAGAATTCTCCAAGCCCGCGTCAAACATCCTCCTGCTGCCTTGACGAGCAGGGGTTAGGGATTCGGGGGCCAAGCGCAGCGAGTTTTGACTTTCAACTGTTGACTTTCAACTTTCGACTGATCTCCCATGAGCCAGGTGGACGAAGTTCGGGCTGCGGCGGACATCGTCAAGGTGGTGGGCGATTACGTCAAGCTGCGCAAGGCGGGCGCCAACTTCATGGGTCTGTGCCCGTTTCACCAGGAGAAGACCCCTTCCTTCGCCGTGCATCCCACCAAGCAGATCTTCCACTGTTTCGGCTGCGGGGTAGGCGGCGACGTTTTCAAATTCGTGATGCTCATCGAGAACCTTTCCTTCCCGGAGGCGCTGCGGCGGGTGGCGGAGAAGGTCGGGGTGCCTCTGCGCGAGGTCTTCCGGGACGAGATTTCGGATGCTAACGCGCGCGAGCGCGCCGCGCTGCACAAGGCCCACGAAGCGGCGGCCAAGTTCTTCGCCTCGCAACTGGGAGGAACAGCGGAGGGCCGAGCCGCACGGGCTTACCTGGCTGACCGGGGCCTGAGCGACGAAGTGGTAGGGCGCTTCCGGCTGGGCTATGCGCCGGCTGACGGCCAAGCCCTGACTCGCTGGCTGCTGGATGCAGGCTTCAAGCCGGAGATGCTGGAGAAGAGCGGACTCGTCCTGCGCGATGCCGAGGGTAAACGCCACTTCGACCGCTTCCGGCGCCGCGTCATCTTCCCCATCGCCAGCGAGTCCGGGAAAGTCGTGGCCTTCGGGGGCCGCGCCCTGGGCGACGACCAACCCAAGTATCTCAATTCACCTGAGACGCCTATCTACACCAAGGGTCGCGTGCTGTACCACCTGGACCACGCCGGAAGCGCCATCCGCAAGCTCGATTACGCCATCCTGGTGGAGGGCTACATGGACTGCATCGCGGTGGCGTCCGCGGCTATCGAAAACGTGGTCGCCACTTGCGGTACTAGCCTCACCGAGGGCCAGGTGCGGCTGCTAGCGCGATACTCGCGGCGGGTGGTAGTGAACTACGACCCGGACTCGGCCGGCGTCGCGGCCACCGAGCGCTCCCTGAATCTGTTGCTCGAGGAAGGCTTCGAGGCCAAGGTGCTGGCGTTGCCTGGGGGCCTCGACCCCGACTCGTTCATTCGTCGCCAGGGCGCTGCGGCGTACCGCGAGCGACTGTTGGCCGCGCCGACCTACCTCGATTACTTGACGGACCGCGCCGCCGCCCAGCACGATCTTTCGAGGCCCGAGGGGAAAATCGCGGCTGCCAATGTCGTCATGCCTTACCTGGCAAGAGTTCCCAACGCTATGCTCCGGGCGGAGCTGGCGAATCGGCTGGCGGAAAGGCTGCGCCTGGACGAGCGGTTGCTGCGCGAAGAGGTGAGGCGCGCGGCGGGGGAAGGCCGACCAGCCATTCAAACCCAGGCGGGGACAGCGACGGCGAAGGCTACCCCAGCCGAGAAGCAACTCCTGCGAGCGTTCATGGAGAGCGAAGAATTGGCCGATGAGTTCTTGGCCAAGTTAGTGGAAGAGGGTGACTGCGCGGGCTTGGTGACGGAGGCGGTTTTCAGGCAATTGCTGGAGGCGCGTCGGCGCGGGGAGAAAATCGAACTCTCAGGATTGAAGGAGTGGCTAACGCCGGAGGCCGAGCGGCTGGTCTTTGAGTGTCTGTTTGATGCCGGGGAAGTGCCTGAGCGCGAACAAGCCTTGGCCTGCTACCGGGCGCTGCGGCGAAGAACGGCGGAGCGGGAACGCGATAGGCTCCAGGCAGCCATCCAGGAGGCGGAGCGTGCCCAGGACCAGAAAAAGCTGGCGGAGCTGTATGCAGCTAAGGCTAAGACCGAAAAGGAGTTAAGAGAACTGGGGAGGGGCTGAATTTTTTTCTCGCAAAAGCGAACAAGGTCGTGCAATAATACATCTAACTATTGGAGCTGTGGGAGATTGGGGATTTTCCGCAGCGCTTCGTTGAGGATACCGGATGCGACACTTCGGGATGGGGGTGGGGTGTTGCCGGAGGCTTTTGCGTCCCTCCTAGAGTTCTCTCCCGCAGGGGGTCACGACCCTTGGCCTTTGATGAGAAGTTTGACCAGGTAAACAAACTAATAAACATGGGCAAGGAGAAGGGTTACCTTCTCTATGACGAGGTCAATGACCTCCTCCCCTCCGACCTCCATTCCGCCGAGGACCTCGACGATTTGCTCTCCATGTTTGACAGCGCCGGGATCGAAGTCCTGGAATACCCGCGCGCCAAGTCCGCCGAGAAGCTGGCGCTCGAGAAGAGCGAAGAGGGCAAGGCTGAAGAAGGCGGGGAAGAGCCGGAACTTGACCTGACGCCCGGCGCCCTCGACAAGACGAATGACCCCGTCCGCATGTATCTGCGCGAGATGGGGACCGTGCCCCTGCTCACCCGCGAGGGCGAGGTGGAAATCGCCAAGCGGATCGAGCGAGGCCAGTTGAACGTCCTCAAGGCGCTCTCGCGTTCGCCCATTGTGGTTCGGGAGATGCTCGGTCTGCGCCAGGAGCTGCAAGCCGGGCGGAAATCCGTCAAGGAAGTCGTCACCTTCAATGACGACGACTTGGCGGAGGGCAAGGTCGAGGAGCGCATAGGTGAGGTGATCGCCCAGATCGACGAGGTCGAGCGCCTCAACAAGCGGCTGGCGCAGTTGAGGGCGAAACGCGACTCGATCCCGCGGAGCAAGCGCCCCCGGGATTTCCGCCGTTATAGCTGGACCGTAGCTCGCCTCTGGATCCTGAGTTCCCAGTTGATCCGCTCGATCGAGTTCACCCACCTGGAGCGCAAGCGGCTGATCGAGAGAATCCGCCAGGCGGCGGACGAAGTCCGGCCCCTGGAGCGTGAGGCCAGCCGGCTCGAGAAGCGGCTGGACAGCGCCCGGGGCAACGGCAACAAGGACCAGCGAAAAGAACTCCGGCAGTTGCGCGCGCGCCTAAACGAGATCGAAGCCCAGACGGGATGCACGGCGTCCGAGCTCAAGCGCACCTTCCAGACCATCGTCAGCGGGGAGATGGAGGCCGAGGCGGCCAAGCGCGAGCTGATCGAGGCAAACCTCCGGCTGGTGGTTTCCATCGCCAAGAAGTACACCAACCGCGGACTCCAGTTCCTGGACTTGATTCAAGAAGGCAACATCGGCTTGATGAAGGCCGTGGACAAGTTCGAGTACCGCCGGGGATACAAGTTCTCCACCTATGCCACGTGGTGGATCCGCCAGGCGATCACGCGCGCCATCGCGGACCAGGCGCGCACCATCCGCATCCCCGTGCACATGATCGAAACCATCAACAAGCTCATCCGCACCTCGCGGCAACTGGTGCAAGAGTACGGACGCGAACCGACTTCCGAGGAGATTGGCAAGCGGATGGACATCCCGGTGGTCAAGGTGCGGAAGGTGATGAAGATCGCGCAGGAGCCGATTTCGCTCGAGACTCCCATCGGCGAAGAGGAGGATTCGCACCTGGGAGACTTCATTGAAGACCGCGGCGTGATCTCGCCCGCCGAGGCCGCCATCAACATCAGTCTGAAGGAACAGACCGAGTCGGTGCTGAAGAGCTTGACCCCGCGCGAGGAGAAGGTCATCAAGATGCGCTTCGGTCTGGACGACGGCAGCGAGCACACGCTCGAGGAAGTGGGCCAGAGCTTCGCCGTGACGCGGGAACGGATCCGGCAGATCGAAGCCAAGGCGCTGCGGAAACTCCGCCACCCCTCGCGGAGCCGCAGGCTGCGCGCTTTCCTGGACGCCGCAGTGCGGGAGCAGTCTGCCTAGTGCCGTTGCAACTGTCTGGGGCCGTTTAATGGGACACCACGATGCCGGGGAGAGAGTTGGAACGGGAGGCGGTGAATTAAGTTGGAACGGTGCTAGCCGGCAGGGCGCATCCCCGCGGAGCGAGTTTCACGGTCGAAGGACTTGCCTGGCCCACGGAGGCCCAGCCCATGAAAGACTGTCCCTATTGCGGCTACGCAAATCTGGACACGGCCACCGCCTGTCGCAAGTGTGAAGCGTCGTTCGTCCGGCAAGAAGTTCAGGTTCAGTACAAGTCCTATTGGGTCGGCCCCGAGAAGGCGCGGGAAATTCGCAACAAAGCTCTTTCCGCCATTATCCTGGGGCTGCTGGTCAAGGTGTACTGGGGCGGCTACGGGCCCTGGCCGGTTATCGATTATCCTCCCTGGGCCAACATCCGGCCCTGGCTCGAGCCCCTGCTTCTCATCGGCGGAGTTCTGCTCTATCTTGCGGGTTGGGTTCTGAAGTGGGTCTGAGCGGGCGCGCGCGGCGCTGTCACCTCGCCCGGCTCAGTCGGCTCGCGTTTGGCAGTCTCACGACGTATCCCTTCCTACCAGCCCTACTTCCCCCGATAGCCGAAGGCATCCTCTGCAGAGCGCGGCCCGGATGATGTCTTGTGGTGAAGAGCAGAATCACCCTCTCGCTACGGGCAGTCGGATTGGTCATCGCAGGGTCCGGAGACAGGTGACGATCTGCCACAGTCGTTGGTCGGCCAAGCGGAAGCCAACATTTGAAGATACGAGTCTGCTGCCCGGTGAAAGGCCGGGACTCGAGGGTTTCAGCTTTCCAAGGCAAAGTGAGGCCAAGAGCTTACTTTGGGGGTCTCAAAGTGCAGGATTCGGACGCCCACACCCACTCCCGTGGCACGGGGTCCTTCCGGGTCAAGGCGGATGACCTCGGCTACACAGCGGATCTCGAGTGCGGACTTACGGTTGAGTTCGGGGGGAATGTTCCAAGTCAAGTGGAGGGATTGGCCAAGGTGAAAGGCGCCGCGGGCCCAGAAGTAGGCGCCCTTGTTGCTGACGTCGCGCGTCCGGCCTTCAATGACCGCTGGAATTCCGCCCGAGCCGGGGTTCAGTTCCACCCGCAGGGGAAGGTCGAGGAACTGCCGGGCAGGGTTCCTTCGTTCTGAGGAGCCTGGGAGGTCAGTCATTGGTCAGGGCTTCCCTCTGTTGGTCTAAGTTGGGAACAGCTTTCGGACCTTCCAATGAGCTGGTGCGAGCAGCGACAAGAACAGATGCGAGCCGGAGGAAGCTAATTCAGCCGAGCCGGCTGCGCAAGTCCCTGAAGCGTCATTAGCATTATGTATAAAGCGCCTTTCTCGCTGGCTTGGGCGACGGCCGGGGGAAGTAGCGCTAGTGGCATTCGCCGCAGGCTGGGCTTCACACATGGTTGCTTGGCATCTGGCTGGTCTTGCCTCAGCCCCCACAGTGCGATAGCCTCGCTTGGACCAGAGGCTGACAGTGTGAGCCACCACTTTCAAAGAACGAGGAGGCAATGAGAATGAGCAGTCCTGTTTCTATGCCCCCGGAAGCCGAATCTCCTCCCGTGTCTTTTCCCGCGCGTTTCATGGGTGTCTTCATTTCGCCGGGTGAGACCTTTGAGGACATCGCGCGCTGCCCCGGCTTCATCGCCCCTCTCATCGCGGTGGTCGTGGCCTCACTCGTAGTCCTGGAGACGATGCTGGCCAAAATCGGCATGGAGCGGATGATTCGCCAATTGCTCGAGCAGGGTGGCCAAGCCGCGAAGATGAGCGCCGACCAGTTGGAACAAGCTGTCCACGGCGGCGCCACCCTGGGGACAGTCATTGCTCACGTAGGCGTCTTGATCTTGGGTCCGGCTGCGCTCCTGATCTGGGCGGGCCTGGGCCTGGGGATCTTGGTTCTGATTCTTGGTGCGCAGGCGAAGTTCAAGGCGGTATTCTCCGCCACTTGTTACGCCAACTTGGTGGGTGTTCTAGGCGCGCTGATGGCCGTCGCGCTGATTCTGTTTGGCGACCCTGAGCACTTCAATCCGAACAACCCTGTGCCCACAAACGTGGCATTCTTTCTGAATCCTCTGGAGACTTCGAAGGCCTGGTATTCGCTGGCCGGTTCGGCAGACATTCTGTGGATCTGGACAATGGTCCTGATGGCGATGGGCTGGTCGCGCGTGGCGGACCGCAAAGTGAAGCCCCTCTCCGTTTTCCTGGTTTTCGTCGGCCTTTGGATGGTCTGGGTTCTGGGCAAAGTAGGATTCGCGAGCTTGTTCTCGTAATGTCCGGAGAGGTGGGGGCGGCCATTACGGCCGCGGCTTCCGCCCCCGGGTGGGCCAGAGCGAACGAACCCCCGCCGCGGCCTGGGCAGGGACCTAATCTCTTCTTGCCAAAACTCCGGCCTTTCCTCTACGCTTTGAGTCATCCATGGGATTGAAGTTTGAGATTGCGGCCCGGGATGCGGGCACGCGGGCGCGCGCCGGACTGCTCTACACCCCGCATGGCGTTGTCGAGACGCCCACCTTCATGCCGGTAGGCACAGCGGGCACGGTCAAGGGCATGACCCAGGAGCAACTGGAGCAACTGGGTGTGCAGATGCTGCTCGCCAACACCTACCACCTCTATTTGCGGCCTGGACACGAAGTGATTCGCGACCTGGGTGGGCTGCACCACTTCATGGGCTGGCCGCATCCCATCCTTACCGACAGTGGCGGCTTTCAGGTAATGAGTCTCAGGGGACTGGGCCGCGTCACAGAAGATGGAGTGTGGTTCCGCTCGCATCTGGACGGCTCGTCCCATTTCCTGACGCCTGAGCGCGCGGTGGAGATTCAACTGGCGCTAGGCGCCGACATCATCACGACGCTGGACGAGTGCGTCGAGTACCCCGCCAGCCACGAGACCCTGCATCGAGCCGTGAAGTTGACAGGGCGCTGGGCGCGCCGTGCCAAGGAGTTCTATGAAGAACAGCTTTCAGGTGTCGGGTGTCAGGTGTCAGACAGCCTTGAAATCTGTCACCTGACACCTGACGCCTCGCATACCCCCAGTCCCCAGCCTCTAGCCTGCCGCCCCGCTCTCTTCGGCATTGTGCAGGGAGGAACCGACAAAGCTCTGCGGCGGGAAAGCACGGAGGAAATCCTGGGGATCGGATTTGAGGGCTACGCCATCGGGGGCCTTTCGGTCGGAGAACCGAAGAGCGAGACCTACGAAGTGGCCGAGTACACCGCGGAGTTGCTGCCCGAGGCCAGGCCGCGCTACCTGATGGGTGTCGGGCTGCCGGAAGACCTGGTGGAATGTGTGGCGCGCGGCATTGACCTGTTCGATTGCGTGATGCCCACGCGGAATGCGCGGAACGGTTGCGTGTTCACCTCGGAAGGGAAGCTGGTCATCAAGAACGCTCGCTACGCGCGCGACGAACGGGCGCTCGATCCGGCCTGCGCGTGTTCGGTCTGCCGGCGGTACTCGCGCAGCTACCTGCGCCACCTCTTTGGGGCGGGCGAGATGCTGGCCGGCATTCTCGCCACGCATCACAACCTCTACTTTTACCTTGACACCATGCGCAAAATCAGGCAGGCTTTGCTGTTCGGCCAGTTTGCAGGCGTTTGTTCTAGGGTGCGTGGGGGGCCTTGAACGGCTTCACCCGTTCAAGAGGTGGTCGCGGAAAGCCATACCGACGAACCCTGCTGATCCCGCTCCTGCGGAGCGGGGTTTCTCATTCTTAAGCTGAATCCTTACAGCCCGACCTTGAACGACTGTGTGTTCATCAATCCTCCTGTCTTGGCTGCCGACCCCGGCGTGGGCGGTGGCCTAGTCCAGCTTCTCCCCTTCGTGCTCATTTTCGGGGTCTTCTACTTCCTTCTGATTATGCCGCAGCAGCGGCAACGGCGGAAGGTTCAGGACATGCTGGCCAACCTCAAGACCGGAGACCGGGTCATCACCAGTGGCGGAATCTACGGGACCATCGTTGCCTTCCGGGACACCAACATCGTCCAATTGCAGGTGGCAAGCCAACTCAAGATTGATGTGGCGCGTTCGGCGATCGCTAGTCTCCAACCTTCCGGGGCCGAAGCCGGGGGCTCGGCCGGGCGAGAGGAGGCAACCGGCAAGGGCAAGAAATAACCGGGGCAGAAGATGTGACCCCAGCTCGGTAGTGCTGGCTTATGGGAATCAAGATTCGGAACCGGGTCATCATCATCGCGGCGCTGATCGTGCTGTGCCTCCTGGGCATTATCTGCTATCCCGCGAGCGAGCAGGAAACCGTAGGCTTCCCGAAGACTTTCCAGCGTCTGAAGGAAAACGTTCGCAATCGCATCCGCCTGGGGCTGGATTTGAAGGGTGGCACGCACCTGGTCCTGCAAGTCCAGGTTGAGGATGCCATCAACGTTACCGTCGATCTGGCGCAGGAACGCTTGCGGGATGAGCTGCGAGCCAAGGCCATTCCGGCCAACGTCGAGAAGAAAACGGAAGACCACAAAACCTACCTCGTCATCACGGGAATTCCGCAAGACAAGACGAATGAGTTGCAGACGTTGGTGACCGAGCAGTTCCCCGATTGGGATTTGACGCGCCGGGCAGGAGACCCGTCAGCCCGTGAGCTCTCGCTTAAAGCCAGCGCCGCCGCCGCCATCCGTACCCAGGCGTTGGAGCAATCGAAGAGCACCATTCGCAACCGCATCGATCAGCTAGGCGTGACCGAGCCGACGATCGCCGAGTACGGCGGCCAGACCGATTACGAGGTGGTGGTTCAGCTCCCCGGTGTGGATGATCCCAGCCGTGTGAAGGACATCATCCAATCGACCGCGATGCTGACCCTCAAGATTGTCCAAGATGGGCCGTACACGAGCCGCGAGGCCGCCTTGGCGGCGCACGGGGGGATCCTGCCGCCCGACTCGGAGCTACTGCCGGGGCGGCGGGAGACAGGCGGTGAGGGGCAGGGCGCGGAGGCGTGGTACCTTGTGAATCGGATTGCCGCCGTCACGGGTCGCGACCTGCGCGACGCCCAGCCTCGGCCCGACGAGAATGGACGCCCCAGCGTCAGTTTCAACCTGACCCGGGACGGCGCCGTGCGGTTCGGGCGGGTGACCGGCCAGAATGTTGGCAAGCAACTGGCCATTATCCTGGACAACCGCGTCGTTTCGGCTCCTGTCATCCAAAGCCAAATCACGGACAGCGGTAGAATCACCGGATCGTTCACCGCGCAGCAGGCGGCTGACTTGGCCCTGGTGCTCCGCTCGGGGGCCTTGCCTGCTTCCATCAAGTACCTCGAAGAACGCACCGTGGGGCCGTCGCTCGGAGCAGACTCGATCCGCCACGGGGTTGTGGCTTCCATCGTGGGCCTGCTGGCTGTCATGGGCTTCATGCTCGTGTACTATCGGGGTGCGGGGGTCAATGCCAACCTGGCGCTGGTTCTGAACCTGATTATGCTGGTGGCCGCGCTGGCCTACTTCGGCGCCGTCCTGACGCTGCCTGGCATTGCGGGAGTTATCCTCACCGTGGGCATGGGTGTGGACTCAAACGTGCTGATTTTCGAGCGCATCCGCGAGGAATTGCGCATGGGGAAGACCGTAGGCGCGGCGGTGGCCGGTGGCTTCGAGCATGCCTTCGTGACCATTATTGATACCCACGTCACGACGATCGTCTCGGCCCTGATCCTTTTTACCTTTGGGACAGGCCCGATTCGAGGCTTTGCCGTAACTCTGACCATTGGCTTGCTGGCGAACTTGTTCACTTCGGTCTTTGTGTCGCGGGTGATCTTCGACTACATGCTCACCAAGCGTGAGAAAGGTGAAGCGATCAGCATCTAGAAAATCCTGGAACATCCGGAAGCTCTCCGGTGTCCATTCGGTTGGTAAGGTGTGGGGCTAAGCGATGGAGTTCTTTCACCAACCCAAGATTGACTGGATGGGCAAGAAGTGGTACCTCATCGGCCTGTCCCTGATCCTGCTTGTGGCGGGGCTGGTGTCCATCGCGGTCCGCCGCGGCCTGGTTTACGGGATCGATTTTCGGGGCGGCACGCTCGTCTACGTGAAGTTCTCTAAGCAGCCGGACCTGGACGCCATTCGAGGTGAACTAAAGCGGGTGAACCTAGGCGGAGCCACCATCCAGCGTTACGGCGCGGCCCTGGACAATGAGGTCATCATCGGGCTGGATGTGGGGACGACCGCTTCGACAGACGCCCTGGATGCTGGCAAGCGGGCGATTGTTGGCGCGTTGGCGGGTCAATATGGCGTGGGTCCCGCGGGGAAGGTGGACTTCAACAATGCCAGCCCGCAGACGGTGGCCGAGCACTTGGTGGTGGCCGATCCTCTCCGGCTGGCCTACAAGGGTTCCGACGAGGTGCTGAGCGGGTATCGCCAGCTGGCCGAGGCGCTGGTCAACTTCCGAAACAGCCCGCCGCACAGCGGGCTGATCGCCGATTTCCAGGAGCTGCGCGGGGTGGCTGGCGTCACGCCCGCTGTTTTGGACACCCTGGGGAAGGATTTCTACCTTTCCCAGTACGCCGTCCGGAATACGGAGATTGTAGGCCCCAAGGTGGGGACTGATTTGCGTCGGCAGGCGATTTACGTGACCCTCGCCGGGCTGGCCGCGATGCTGGTTTACATTTGGTTCCGCTTTGAGTTAATCTATGGCGTCGCGGCGGTCATCGCCACTTTTCACGATGTATTGATTACGCTCGGAATCTTCTCCCTGTTGAACAAGGAGATCTCGCTGACTGTCATTGCCGCCTTGCTGAGCTTGGTGGGCTATTCGATGAACGACACAATCGTGGTGTTCGACCGGATTCGGGAGAATGTGCGCCTCACCAAGCGCGAGAATTTCCTCGACCTGGTAAACCGTAGTGTCAACCAGACTCTGAGCCGGACCATTCTGACCTCGGGGCTGACCTTCCTTGCGGTGCTCTCCTTGTACTTGTTTGGGGGGGAGGTCATCAATGGATTTGCATTGACCCTGGTCATTGGGGTTATTATTGGCACGTATTCTTCGATCGCGGTTGCCAGTCCGATCCTGGTGTTCTTTTACCAGCGGGCAGGGCAGAACCGGGTGGGGATGAAGCCCGGGGTCATTGAACGCGGGGCGGCGGGCGCGCGGGGCTAGCCAGCCGCAGCAGCTGCAGGGTTTGTGGGCACGGCACGGGAAGTCGATGTTAGGAGGTAGGATCCATGTTTGACGACACGTTGCTGGATTCCTCGCCGTCACGTGCGCCGATTCTGACGGGCACGCACTGGGCCATCTGCTTCGGGGTGGGGATTGTGGGTTTCCTGGCCGTTTTCTTTGGGCTGCCTATTCTCTTTGTGCCCCCGGAGACCAAGGTGCTCATCGCCCAGTCTGCCATCCTGGGGGTCATTCTGTTCTTCTATGCGATGATGCTCTGTTATGTGTATGCGGATTCGCGGCACCTGGGGCTCGGCACGTGGGTGTGGATGGTGATAACGTTCTTACTGAACGTCGTCGGATTCTTGTTCTACCTGATTTACTCCGCGTCCAAGACCGGCAACTGGACGCGCGCCACCATCCCCATCGCTTACGTTATTGAGTGCATCATCGTGGGCGTGACGATCCTGGTCCCGCTCATCTACACCGAAGCGCTTCCCAAGGCGCAGTTGATGACTTTCCTGGTGGCGCCACCACCACCTCCTCCTCCACCGCCGCCGCCCGCGGCGGCGCCGCCGGTGCGAGTGATCCGGCGGGTGACTGCAGAAGACATCATGCGTGCTCCCACCGTCATTCCTAAGAGCATCGCGCAGATCAAAGACGAGCCCCTTCAGGCATCCTCGGTGGGCGTGGTGGGAGGGGTTCCGGGTGGCATGCCGGGTGGGACTCCGGGCGGGGTTTTGGGCAGCATCATTAGCAGCGCTGCCGCCGCTCCGCCGCCTCCTCCTCCTCCAAAGGCGGCAACGCCCAAGCGCATTCGCGTCGGCGGCCAGGTAGAAGCAGCCAGGCTTATCTTCCAGCCCAAGCCCGAGTATCCCCCGTTGGCCAAGATGGCTCGTATCCAGGGGACAGTGCGGCTGGAAGCGATTATCAGCCGGGATGGGACGATTCAGGACTTGAGAGTGGTGAGTGGCCACCCGCTCCTGGTGAAGTCGGCCATCGAGGCGGTGCAACGCTGGCGGTATCAACCCACGCTGCTGAACGGGGAGCCGGTGGAGGTTGTTACGGAAGTGGACGTGAACTTTACTCTGGCGGAATAGTGGTGTTCGTATTGGAGATGCTCAAGGGAGAAACACAGCAGGAAAGAAGGGGTGAGATTTCTTGCCCTGAGCCTGTGGTTTTCCCAGCAAGAAGCCGTCGGTTTCGACCCGGTCAGCCTGTGGCGAGCCGGGGGTTGGCCCGCCCGGCTGGTCGTGATCCTGGTTCTCATCATGTGCGTCTTGTCAGCTGGGGCAAGGGTCGATCGCTGGCGGACTAGGTAGCCAACAGATTTCGTAAATCTTCGAGGAGGAAATAATGATGTTAGGGGCAAAACTCATGACCCTGAGCTTGTGGTTGTTTCAGGAGGAAGCTGTTGCCTTCGACCCGATTAGCATGTGGCGAGCAATGGGTTGGCCTGCCCGGCTGGTCGTGATCCTGATGTTCGTGATGTCGGCTTGGTCCATCGGCGTGATGATTGACCGCTGGATTGCCTTCCGGGCCGCCCGGAAGCAGTCCCGCCTGTTTGCTCCCGCCGTGGCGGGCGCGCTGAAGGACGGCAAGATCGACGAGGCGATCGCTATCGCCGAGCAGAACAAGCGGAGCCACTTGGCGAAAGTGGTCACCGCCGGACTGCAGGAGTTCCAGGCTCACCAGGCGTCGGCGGAAATCTCCGGCGAGACCATCGAGGCCTCCCAGCGGGCTCTGGAACGGGCAGGCGCGATCGTCCGCGCCGAGCTGAAGCGGGGCATTTCCAGTTTGGCTACGATTGGCTCCACCGCGCCCTTCGTGGGACTGTTTGGGACCGTGCTGGGCATCATCAACGCGTTCCACGGCATCTCGACTGCGAAGTCCACAGGTCTGGCAGCGGTGGCGGGCGGTATCGCGGAGGCCCTGGTAACCACCGCTATCGGGCTTTTCGTTGCCGTGCCGGCCGTTTGGGCGTTCAACTACTTCACCGGCAAGATCGAGGCCTTTGATGTGGAAATGGACAACTCCTCTTCGGAGTTGATCGACTACTTCATCAAGCGTTCTGCGCGAGGTAGGAAATAATGGCTGCCAAGCAGAAGTTGGCTAGACCGGTTTCCGATATCAACGTGACCCCCATGGCGGACGTCATGCTGGTGCTGCTGATCATTTTCATGGTCATCACACCCATGCTCCAGAGGGGGGTCAGCGTTGACATGGCCAAGGCGGCGAATCCGCGGTCGATGCAAGATGCCGAGAAAGAAGATGCCGCGGTGCTGGCCGTCACCCGGGATGGCAAGGTCTATTTCGGCTCGAGTCAGATCCAGCTCGGGGAAGTCACCGCCAAGGTGAAAGACCAGATCTCGATCAAGCTCGACAAGACCGTCTACGTGAAGAGCGATGCCCGGGCCAAGTACGGTGATGTCGTCTCCGTGGTGGACAACGTGCGAGCGGCGGGGGTGGACTCGCTGGGTCTGCTTACCGAGAAGCTCGAACGACGCCCGGTGCCGGGGGCCGCGGGTGAAGCAGCGACGCCCTGAGGGCGGGCTCGGATTCTGACAGCCTGAGGAGGGTATCACTATGGCTATGGCCGTCGGGGGTGATAAGAATGTTATGGTGGACATCAATATCACCCCGCTCATCGATGTTCTGCTCGTGTTGATCATCATTTTTATGGTGATCACTCCGTTGACTCCCAAGGGACTGGATGCGCTGGTTCCCCAGCCTAATCCCAACGCCCAGATCAGCCCGGACATCCAGAGCCGAACCGTCGTCGTCTCGATCGATGCCCAGAGGCAGGTCAAGATCAACCAGGACGCGGTGGACATCCGCATGCTGGGCTCGCGCCTGGAGGATATCTTCAAGACGCGCAGCGAGCGGGTGATGTTCGTCAAAGGCGATCTCACCCTTCCGTTTGGCGAGGTCGCGGAGATCATCGACATCGCCAAGGGAGCGGGGATCGACAAGATCGGGTTGATCACCAGAGAAATGGAACAGGGCCAATAATTCCCCGTCTTTGGTCGAGGGAGGAACCTCAATGAAACCGCACAGGGTTGCCGTGCTCGCCGCCATCGTGCTCTTGGCGGTGGCAGCGAGCGGATGCAACAGGCTGAGGGCACGTGACCACCTGAATAAGGGCGTCGCCGCTTTCCGCAACGCACAATTCCAAGAGGCGATTGTACACTTCAAGACCGCGGTCGATCTGGATCCGAGCCTACTCAACGGGCGGCTCTATCTCGCCACCGCCTACTGGCAGTTATACGTCCCCGGCGGGGAATCTCCGGAAAACATCAAGGTAGGCAAGCAGGCGATCGAGGCGTTTGAAGACGTGCTGAAGATGGACGCCAACAACCTGACTGCCATCGCCAGCATCGCCCAGATTTATTACAACATGAGGGATTTTGACAAGGCGAAGGAGTTCCAGAGGCGACGCCTACAGGTCGACCCCGACAATCCTGAGCCTTATTACTGGATCGGCGTGATCGACTGGGCCATCTGTTATCCGCGGCGCATGCAGGTTCGCAAAGACCTGAACCTGACCATGTCCAAGGACCCGGCCCGCCCTGATGTCCTGCCTTCGCTTCCGGAAAAAGCCCGCGCCCAGTTGGAGGAAGACAACGGCAAACTGGTGGAGGAAGCCATGCAGGCGCTCACCAAAGCGATCGATCTGAAGCCGAATGATGCCGACGCCATGGCCTACTTGAACCTGATGTACCGCGAGCGGGCTGATTTCCAGAAAGAAGCCGAGGCGCGGGAAGCAGACCTCAAGATGGCTGAGGAGTGGGTCGAGAAAGCCCTTGACATCAAGAAGCTTGCGGCGGAGAAGGCATCGGCCGCCGTCAAATAGCTCTATTTCTTGCCGCTCTTCTATTCTTCGTGCGGACATCCCGCCTTGGCGGGGCGCGGAGTTCATAGCCCTGGTCTTTCAGCCAGGGCTATTTTGTTTTGTGCCTTGCCAATGCGCGTTCAGAGAGGCTTCCGGCGCTCGGCGGCCGCCGCCTGGAAGTCCGCGAGGTTGGTCTTGTCCACCACCACAGTTCCAGTGTCCACGCGTGTGGGCAGCGGGGAAACTGGAGCCGTCCGCCAGTCCTTGGCGAATTCGTGGACGATGTTGTGGTGCAGGTCGTCCAGGAACTTCAGGCCATAGTAGGCCATCGTGTACGACTTCTGGGCGATGGTTGCCGAGATCACGCCCCGCGCGATCCAGTCCAGCGTCTCCGGAGACTTGTCCATCGCCACGATTGGGATCTTGCCATCGAGGTTCAAGCGATGCAGAGCTTCGGCCGCGCCGGGCCCGCCAGACGCTTCGAGGCAAAGAATTCCGTCGAACTTGTCCTGGGGATTCTTGCTCTCCAGCAGCGCTGAGATCTGGTCGTTGGCCACCCGGGGGTCACCCTTGTCGTCCAAGGTCCGAACGATCTTGATGTCGGGATACTTCTTCAAAGCTTCTTCGACGCCACGCCTGCGTTCCGTCTGATTGAACTGGCCGGAGACGACGATCAACACTACCTGCCCTTCCCCGTGCAGCACGTCGGCCATGCGCCGACCGCTCTCCATGCCCGCCTGGAAGTTGTCGGTCCCGATGAAGAGAACGCGGCGCGATTCGGGTGCATCGGAGTCCACGCAGATTACCGGAATTCCCGCCTGGATCGCGGCGTCAATCTCCTTGGTGAAGGGTTCCGGGCGCGCGGGAGACACCGCGATCCCCGCCGGATGCATGTCCACCGCCTTACGGAACACCTCCAATTCCTCGTCGGGATTGTAAGTGTCGGGCCCCTGGAACTCCACTTTCACGCCCAAGGCACGGCCCGCGTCCTGGAAACCCGCTTGCGCTTCCTGCCAATAGGACAGGGTGATGTTTGCGGCGATAAAGAAGTAGCGTTCGTTCTCCTCGTGAAACGGTTTTTGGCATGACAGCAGTACCGCCGCTAGAGAGATCCCCAAACCCACCACCACGATTCGCTGCGGTTTCATGATTTCCTCCCCTCACTGGGGCCGTTTTGTTGTGGCCTACCTGTGATTCGATAGGCAGACAACCCCCTCCATGTTTCGCTGTAGAGCAAGGTTACCACAAAATTCCAAGGAGGGTGATTCCAGCCGACCGGCATACCGGGAAGAGCCATAAGGGCGACTCTCTATTCCTGCGGACCTGGCCGGGGCACTCGCCCTAGGGCGGGTGTGGGTCGGGAGCGTTCCCCGGGGGTTCAAAGATTTATCTCGTGGAGGATCAAAGGCAACTGCGCTACAATTAGCAAGTAGGAGCGTCTTAATCTTATGCTGTTCCCGCAAACGGGAACACACGCGACCACACGAGGAGGTATTTCTCCATGACTTCGCGAACCAGAGTTCTGCTGCTAGTTTTTTTGGCTGGCGTGGCAGGCCTCGGGGCTCTGTACGCCCAGGCCCAGAAGAAACCCGCCATCCCTTTTCCGCTCGGCTACCGCAAGTGGACGCACGTGAAGACCATGGTGATTTTCAGTAAAGAGAACAAGCTCTTTGACAGGTTTGGAGGGCTCCACAACGTTTACGTGAATGACCTCGGCTGGCTTTCGCTCCAGCAGGGCAAGACCTACCCGGATGGTTCGATGCTTGCCATGGAAGTCGATGAGATCCGGACCTTCCAGGGGGCGATCGAACCTCGGGGGCGGAAGGCCCTTTACGTGATGAAGAAGAATTCCAAGCTCTACCCCGCGACGGGTGGCTGGGGATTTGAAGTTTTCCCGGGATACCAGGGAGCGGGATCTTTGAAGGATATGAAGGAGTGCTTCGACTGCCACTCATCTCAGAAGCGCAAGGACTACGTCAATTCTTATTATGTGGAGTAGCTCCGGCAGTCGGGGACGCGGACTAGGCTCCCGCTTCGCCCCCAACCCCCGGCGTCTGCGTGCAAACGCGGGTTCGGAATCGGTGGCGGCACTGTGTGAGCACCCCAGGCTGCGCGCCCCCAGGATCGGCGGCCACAGACTGCCGCCAGAGGGAGAGGGGGCGTTGAGGCGGGCAGCCTCAACCCGAGTGACAATCGCGGCGCTAGAGTGGCGGGTCCACAACTCTGGGACAGCGTTGTGGGAGCGCCGAGGGGGTTGAGGGTTCGGGGGCGGAGGCCATCTCGGCCGGCGCTGGAGTTTTCTTTTCGCCTCGCGCGGCGGCCGCCGCAAAGCGGGGCACCCTGCGTGCGCCATAACGCGTGACGCGCTTGAACCGCCCTTCCGCACTGCCCTAGAATGCTTAGCAGGGCCATGGTGCAATTCGCACAACTCCTCGAAAAGGTCCGGGCTTATCGGCCCGGCGAGGACGTGGAACTGCTGCGCCAAGCGTACGAGTTCAGCGCCGCCGAGCACCGGGCGCAGAAGCGCCTTTCGGGCGAGCCTTTTGTTTCCCACCCGCTGGCAGTAGCCAACGTGCTGGCGGACATGAAGCTGGACGTAGTGTGCGTGGCGGCGGGCATCCTGCACGACGTGGTCGAAGACACGCCCACCTCCATCGAGCGTGTTGGGGAGGCCTTTGGCCCGGACGTCGCGCGGGTCGTCGAGGGCGTCACCAAGATCAGCCGCCTCGAGGCCCTGAAGCCGGAGGAGCGCCAGGCCGAGAACCTCCGCAAGATGGTCCTCGCCATGGTGGACGACATTCGGGTGGTCTTGGTCAAGCTGGCGGATCGCCTGCACAACATGCGGACGCTTCAGCACCTGCCGCCCGAGAAGCGCGAACGTATTGCGGCCGAGACCCTCGAGATCTATGCGCCCATCGCGCACCGCCTGGGCATGGGCAAGGTGCGAGGTGAACTGGAGGACTTGGCGTTTCGGTATCTTGAGCCCGAGGCCCACGCGGACGTGAAGAAGGCCGTCGAGAGCCGGCGCAAGGTCAGCGAGGAATTCCTGGCCGAAGTACGCGCCCTGGTGGAGGCCAAGCTGAAGGAGCACGGCATCCCGGCGCGGATCGAGGGCCGCATCAAGCGCCTGTACAGCATCTGGGGGAAGATGAAGCGGCAGCACGTCACCATCGAGCAGGTTTACGATCTGCTGGCCATCCGCATCATCACGGATATCGTCAAGAACTGCTACGCGGCGCTGGGCATCATCCACAACACCTGGCGTCCGGTGCCGGGCCGCATCAAAGACTTCATCGCCATTCCTCGTCCCAACCTCTACCAGTCGCTGCACACTTCGGTCATCGGCCCGCACGGCCAGCCGTTCGAAGTGCAGATCCGGACGGAGGAGATGCACCGGCTGGCGGAAGAGGGCATCGCCGCGCACTGGAAATACAAAGATGGCCCGCCGCTGGCGGAGCAGGACGAGGAGCGCTTCGCTTGGCTCCGCCACCTGGTGGAGTGGCAGCAGGACATGCGCGATTCCGGGGAGTTCCTCTCCACGCTCAAGATCGACCTCTACCCCGAGGAGGTTTACACCTTCACGCCCAAGGGCAAGGTGATTGTCCTGCCGCGCGACGCCACCCCCATCGATTTTGCCTACGCCATCCACACGGAGGTGGGACACCACTGCGTGGGGGCCAAAGTGAACGGCCGGATTGTTCCGTTGAAGTCCAAGCTGCGGAACGGCGACATCGTGGAGATCACCACCCAGGCCAACCACGCCCCCAGCCGTGACTGGCTGGCCCTAGTCAAGACCTCGCGGGCGCGGAACAAGATCAAGCACTGGATCAACGTCGCCCAGCGGCAGCAGGCCATCGAGATCGGCAAGAAGCTGCTCGAGAAAGAGGCCCGGAAATACGACGTGATATTGAAGAAGATTTCCGCGGAGGACTTTCAGCGGGTGGCGCGCGACTACGGCTGCACCCAGGTGGACGATCTCCACGCCAGCCTCGGTTACGGCAAGTTCGCGGCGCGGCAGGTACTGGCCAAGCTTACCCCCTCGGTGGCGCTGGAGGCGGAGCAGCCTTCGCGCCCGACGACCGGCGCGAAGCGAGCGCTGGGCCTGGTGCCCGACCTGGCCATCCAGGTCCACGGCCTCGACGACCTGATGGTTTACCGGGCCAAGTGCTGCAACCCCATCCGCGGGGAGGAGATTACCGGCTACGTGACCCGTGGCAAGGGGATCGCGGTGCACGCGAAAAGTTGCCCCAACGTTCAGAACCTCCTGTATGATGCCGACCGCCGCATCGAGGTCGAATGGGCGGGGCCGAAGTATAGCCTCTACCCCGTCCAGCTCACCCTGTTCACGGCGGACCGCCAGGGGTTGCTGGCCGATGTGACCTCGGTGATCAGCGGGGTGCATTCCAACATTCAGAACATCGAGGCGCGCACCGGTGACAATCAGGCGTTCATCGACGTCACGCTCGATATCGTGGACGTGGAGCACCTGGAGAAAGTGGTCTCGTCGCTGCGGAAAATCGA
>Ga0315279_10003720_pt1 | contig 20955 bp, 23 predicted proteins | sample YL17G06_20_MG_FD_203694 | JGI IMG/M metagenome (GOLD analysis project Ga0315279, IMG submission 203694) | Sediment microbial communities from Yellowstone Lake, YNP, Wyoming, USA - YL17G06_20 | ecosystem: Environmental > Aquatic > Freshwater > Lake > Sediment | place: USA: Wyoming | collected... | reverse complement strand
CAATCGTCCCGTATATCCGGAAGAATGTCCGCCATGCAGCAAATTTATCAAAAAACCCGACCCGGTTGGTCTTGATCGCCATAATCGGACCATAGAAGATGATATGATCCTCCCAGAGTTTCCTTGTGTGAATATACCAGGCAAAAAAAGCGTAGGCTAGAACAAGAAAAATGAGAAGAAGAATCCAGTCCATTCATATTTCATGGAATGGCGAAGTACATAAAGGAATGGTCACGTCTATAATTTTGGTCAAAGGGTGCCCGCAAGACTGCCACGCGTATGCCAGATCTCCTGGGAAATGTCACAAACAGGCGACAGCTATTAAAAAAACATCGATGTCCGCATATGGATTCGAGACCCATATGAGCGGGATCACGTCAGAAAAATTGTTTAAGATTACTCTGCTCTTTTTGTGCGAGCATCGAGATCACTGTTTTCCAGCTCTTCCGGGCGATGGGCGGGGGACGCCCATGCTTGTCAATGTAAGAAGAGAGATACGTGACGGTAATGGGATCGGACGGGTACCCGGTACCGATTGTGCCGTATTTTTTTGCGAGTTTTATGATCGCCCGGTCACGGGTGACCTTTGCGATGATGCTTGCTGCCGATACCACTGGATAAGTCTCGTCAGCGTGATGTTCCGATACCACCTCGCAGGGATAGTCGAGATGGCTTTTAACTGTCTCCGCGTATCGTAACGGGTTCACATCGCAGGCATCGACATATGCAACATCAGGAGCAAGCTTTCGGATTACATCAGCATGGGCATGGGCTACACAGGAGTTCATCGTCATCTGCTGCCGGATCGTATCAATCCCGGCTGCATCAATAATGACCGTTGCTATTGTGCACCGTTTCCGGATCAGGACATAGAGCCGTTCCCGTTCGGCAGGGGAAAGCAATTTTGAGTCCCTGACGGGAATACCGGAGAGAGCCTCATCTGAGGGTATCCCGACACCTGCTACCACCATCGGTCCCAGCACAGACCCCTTTCCCGCTTCGTCAACTCCGCAGATCACGAGGATATAGTTGATGCACAAAATATTTCAATGCCGATGATGGTAACCTGTAATGATGTACATCATTATCGTAGGGCTCGGGGGTATCGGGAGAAATCTGGTCAAACAGGCAGTCGAACATAGCAATAATGTCGTTGCAATAGACCAGGACGAGTCCCGGTGCAGCGAGATCCTTGAGCATTACGATATATTAGCCGTGACTGGCAATGCCACTGACAAGACCATTCTCGAAGAGGCGGGAATCGATCGCACGGATGCGTTTGTCGCCACCACGAGCGACGACTCGGTCAACCTCATGGCATGCTGGCTCGCGAAACGTTTCCATGTCCCGAACGTTGTTGCCATAGTGAACCAGCCGGCGCACTCCGACTTTTTCAAGGAAGTGGGTGTACGGATCAGCGAAAACCCGGACGAACTGGTCGCATCACGACTCTACTACTGGACCGAGAACCCGCAGCTCCAGCAGCTCGCCTCCATCCCCGGGGGCACGATTTTCGAGATCGTCGCAGAGGAGACCGCACCTATCGTCGGTCACGAGATCCGCGAACTGAAGGTTAAGGACTTTGTCTTTATCGCCATCCGGAGAGCAGGGGGTGTCCTTATCATCCCGAGCGGGAATGTAAGGATCCAGCCCGGTGACATCTTTACCGTATTCACCAAAAAAGAGGCAGAAGATGACTGCCTGCGGCTCCTGAACAAACAGCTCAAAAAATCATCGGAGTGAGGCAGCAAGTGCCCCAAGTTCCACGAGGAGTTTCGGGTTCGCCCTGATGATCTCCTTGATCAGGGTGAGGGTGGAGAATTCCTTCAGGTTCAGTTTTGCCACCGAGTGGATGATCGCATTTAGTTTCTCATCCGGCTGCTTGATGAGATATTCCTTGATAAGGTAATTGCGTTCGATCGCCTTCCCCATCTTTGAGGCACGCCAGCTTTTATCATATGCCATGAGTGCCTTTTTCGATACATCGCCTTTCATGATACATTCAGCGGCGACGTTGGCTGCCAGTCGCCCGGTAAACATGCCGTTGTAGATCCCCCCACCAGTGAGCGGGTCGACCACTCGTGCAGCGTCGCCGGCGATGACAAGCCCGTCTCCCACCGTGCATTCGAGAGGGCGGCAGACCGATACACCGCCAACAATGCATTCAATGGTCTTTCCATGGGGGAATGTTTTTTTGACGAACCGGTTGAGGTAATCCTTTGCACGGTGCCCCTCGCCGCTCTTCTTTCCGGAGATGCCGATGCCGACATTTGCCGCACGATCGCCTTTTGGGAAGACCCAGAGATACCCCTCAGGGGCGATTTCATTGCCCAGGTAAAAAAGGGTCGCGTGCGGGTCGATGTCGATGTCAGTCATCACGTACTGCATCCCGCTCATGATCTCCCGCACCGGAACGGTCGTATCAATACCGCACCAGCGGGAGAATTTCGATTCAACACCATCAGCGGCAATGACAACGTCGGCTTTGACGTTCGAGACCTGCCCGCAGTATTCGATCCGTGCCCCTTTTACTGTACCCTCCTCAATTATCGGCGCTGATGCACGGGTCTTCACGCAGACATCGGCACCGGCATCTGCTGCCTGCCAGACCAGTTCGCGGTCGAAGACCTTACGGTCGAGGATATAGCCCACTTTTGATCCTGCCATGGCTGATTCAAGCTTCATAAAAAATCCGTCAGGAGCAACGATCCCGGCTCCTGTCATCTCTGCCGAAATCCAGCGCTCGTCCGGTTCCATGAACTCGGCAAGGGCTTCTTTCCCCAGCCCTTCAGCACAGCGGACAGGAGCGCCGATTGCCGGGCGCTTCTCGACAAGGAGTGCAGTAAGACCCATCTCCACTACCGTCCGTGCAGCGAGCGCCCCTGCCGGACCGCCGCCGATCACGAGCACGTCATACTTACTTTTCATGCACGACCTCCAGTGCGCCAAGCGGGCAGACCTTGGCACAAATCCCGCAGCTCGTACAGTTCTCTTCTACGGAAAGATACGCATCGATCAGTTCAAGAGCTCCTTCGGGGCAGACTGATACGCAGCATCCGCAATATCCACAAATATCCCGGTGAACGTTGAGCATTGAGTGAATATGTTGGATGGCACTTTCATTAATCTTTACGCATTAAAAGGTGGAATACTCTGCTACTGTACCGTCAGTAGGAGAATGTGCCGAATTTCCCCCCGCCACCAGGATGCAAGGTTACGCGGTTTTGCCGCAGGGCATCAATCGCTGCTGCAACACCGGGGTGTATCGCGGCAATTTCGCTGACCGGTGCATTGATCAGGACGTCGATCTCGTTCCCGAATGTGGCGATGAAGGCATCATAGACCGAACGGCACTTTTTTGTGAGCGGGGACGAGGTTCGTTCGACAGTCTGGATAATCTGCCCGAGCGGGACGATGTGAAGATACGGTGGACGGTTGCGTACCTCCGAGAGCGAGAGTTCACGTGCACGATCAGACACGCCTTTTTTGATGATGCCGCCATCCCCCGGGCACCGCCATTCATACCGCACCGCCTGATCATATGAGTATTGGGCGAAACACCGGACACAGGCAGTCCGGTTGTACTTCCCCTCTTCCGGGAAAAAACCGGCATTCATCTCAATCGCCCCCTTACGAATTACATCAAGCACTCCCTTAACAGAAGGGATGTCAAGCCGGAGCCGGTTGAACTCACGCCCAATTTTTTCCGGCTGCGGGCTGTGGGCATCTGAGTTTGAAAGGAACGGAACGTTGTAGAGATCAGGGATGCCGGCACCATAGGAGCTGTCCGCAGAAAGCCCGAGTTCACAAAAGTCAATCGGCTCGCTGCCATAACAGTCTGCGACGCTGTTATGGTATGCATACATGGAAGTCCATGGAGTAAATGCATGCGCCGGACCGATATATACATCCACCTCATGCGCCATCCCCGCGATCTCTTCACCTGTGAGGGCAACATGCGGTCGCCCGTTTGTAAGGATCGTCCGGGCGTGGGGGAGCAGGAGTTCCTGCAGTGCCTCAAACTGGAGAAAATCTTCTGCAAGGATCAGGTGATGCACTCGCATTGTATCCTCGACTTCACCGGTTGGCACGATGATGATCCCTGCTTTGTTCTCCAAAAAAGGCTTCCAGCGTTTCCGCCATTCAGGGTGCAGCGCGTCACCAGTCCCGAGGATATTGATGCCTTTTATAGTGCAGGCAGTGAGCAGGTTCTCCGGCTGCATCGCGCCTGATACCGCCATGGAGAAAGGGGAGTGGATGTGCAGATCGGCGTTTGCGAGCATGTTAACCGATGTATCTGAGCTCATCGTCACGCTGGATCTTCTCGCCTTCGATCAGCCCCTCGACAACCCTCTCCATTTCGGCAGCACGGTCATTGAGCCGCGTGGGATCGACCGCGACACCGATCAACCTGGAGAGGACGGCAAGCACGTTTGCCGCACTCATGGGATCCACCAGATACCCGCTGGTCTCTCCCATGAGACAGATTGCATCGATCCCCCGGATACCGCCAAGTCCAAGAAGGAGCCCGGCAGCACCGATAATGCCCCCGCCCGGCTCGTCGCGCTCGAACGACACCCCCGCTGCCTCAATCTCCGCACGCAGTTCCTCGCGGTTTACTGCACCGAGCACGCGGGGACCATTCACGAGATGCCCGACACCAAAACCACCGAGCGTGTAGATACGTTTTACGCCAAGTTCCTGTGCGATATCGAGATATGCATCGGAGAGAAGGTAGTGCCCTTCATTTGAAGTGCTCTGGAAATCCCCGACCAAAAAGAGGATGTGCCTGTCGGGAGCCTTGTAAAGATAGATCTCGTTTCGCGGCAGCCTGGCGATTCCGTTCTCCTCCAGGATTACCTGCGGGGGGAGATAGATCGAATGAATCTCACCTATCTTCTCCGCGCCCAGCATGTGGATCATGTATTCGGCGACGAGCTTTCCTACCTGACCGATGCCCGGTAGTCCCTCAACAAGGAGTGGATCTACAAGATTTTTGCCCTGAAAACTATCGAGATAACGGATACTGATATCATCGATCATTTTGCCATTCTCCGGTATTTTCCGAGCCGGTCCTGCACTGAAAAACGGGCGGGATGGGCAGTCGCAGTCGGTCTGTCACAGACAGGACAGCGTAAAGAAAGAGTATAGGTATGATCTGCTGTGCAGCGACGGATTCGACCGCTCATTGACTCTTCCCGGACTTGGGTTTTTTGATGAGTCTGCCTTCGCCACCGGCTTTTTCTACGATTGCAATCGCGGAGTTAGCCGCCTTTTCAAGCGCCTTTTCCGCTTTCTTGTAATCCGGTGCGGTCACTTTGATCCGGTAGGTCGGAGCGCCAAGGTAGAGAAGCTCGATATCCACACTAGCGATCTTCGGCTCGGCACTCTTGAGCGCTTTTTTGATCACTGAAATGCCATCGGGCTGGGTTGAGGTGAGGATAAGATTCCCGATCACTTCAACGCGGGGAACTTTAACACTCTCGTGGGCAATGTGCAGGAGTGCATCCCCGGCTTTCTTCGAGAGCCCTAGTTTTTTGATGACCGTATCGCCATCGGTGACAATATCTTCAAAGACCGGATAGAGCGCCCCATACTGGTTTAGAACCGCATCTTCGATCGCGATCGCAGGTTCGCCTGAGGTTTCTGCGACAAACCCGATCCATTTCCGCGCCTTGGACTCGTTCTTCCATTCACGGATCTTCTCGCGGCGCTGGTGTTCGTTGACGTCTTTTAAGGAGAGATCGATATGACCACGGTTCCGGTCAACGTTTAAGACCTTGCAGACGATCTTCTGCCCTTCGCGGATGTGGTCACGGATATACTTGATCCATCCGGTGGCAATTTCAGAGATGGGGATGAGCCCCTGCCTGCCCCCGTACTCGTCCAGCGATACGAATGCGACAAAATCTTTCACGTTCTCTACGGTGCAGACAACCAGTTCTGATTCCTGGGGCCACTCTCTGTCCTGCATGGGCTCTCTCACTTGAGCTCTGAGATGATCTCAGCTTTTATGGTCGCCTTTCCGCCAGTGGAAACGGCAAGCTCTCGCCCGCAGACGATACACTTCACATTAGTGCTCGCCTTGCCGAATATTGTCTGTTCGTTCTCGCAGTCCGGGCACTTCACTTTATAAAAACTGCTCCGGTTCACTCGTGCTTCACGTACCATAGTATTTACTCCGTCAACTCAAATTTGGCGACACGGTATCCCTTGCGCAGGTGTGCTTTTCCACAGGTAACACAGCGGTACCGGACATTGATCTTCTTTGTCGGCTTATCGCCGCCGGGCACTTTTGAGAATTTTCCCATGTTGCCCACCGTACCCCTGCGTGCTTTCTGCCGGTCAATCCAGTGGAGACCCGTGGTCTTCGCCTTTTTGACCTTTTCCACCTCATGGATCTGGTGAGTTCTGCAGAATGGGCAGTAGGTATTAAATTTCGCTGGCATTTTCATGATATTTTCACCGATTTTCCGGATATAGAATCCCAATATTATTTACAGAGGTTCATATTTAACAGTATGGCAGTACGGGTAATACCATATGCCACTTTTTTCATCCCGTTTCTTCAAGAGATAAAAAAGTCTTAACTCATTACGTTTTTTGAGATTAAAAAAGATGGGGTGGGTCACTAACACAAGTAAAGTGTGTGTGTGGGGGGCTTTTCAATGCGCGGGCGGACAGCCAATTACCGGATAATTTTCACCGCATGTGGTGGAATACCCATCACCATGGGACACCCCCTCCGGTTCAGACAAGGAGGGGGTATAATCACTCTTCATAAGTACGCGGAGATACCCCCACCTACTCAGAAAATGTCAATTGGCGGCGCGAAATTCCTCACTTTCTGTGATTTGAGATCCCCGTTCATGTAAGAACAGGGACACGCTAACGCGATCGAAACCGACAAAATGATCTCCCGGAAAACTGCGCCTGCCGTATCGCATATTGAGGAATATCAGATCAGAATCTGTGTGAAGGTAAACCAAAACTCATGTTATGGTTGATGATTTGAGATTGAAAACGATGTTGCGGTCACTCAGCACCGTGGCGTTCCGTTCAGGAAGTGTCACGATATCCCCCTTTGCGAGCGAATAAATCCTGCCGTCGACGCCCATAAACGAGTCCATGTTCTCAAGCACCTGCACGAGCATGTAAGGCGGGGAAAGGGTGGGGGATGCACCAACAGCAGCGGGTTTAGGCATCGAAGGGACTGCATCGGCAGCTGGCAGGTCCTCCCATTCGCCCATCTCTTCTTCCGGGGCTGGCGGTGTTGCAACAGGCACAATATGGTGATGCACATTGTGCAGGAGGATCCCCTGGCAGGCTTCGATTGCGGCGGTGGTCTGGTCAAACATCTCCCGCTCGGCAGGGATCATCCGCTTCACTTCCTCACGGTCATAGTAATTCCCTTCCGCGTGCATGATCGTGAGGGCAAGGATCTTGCGCGAGCGGATCGCAAAGAGTTCGTGGAGCGTCTCTTTTATCGCGATCGTCTCCTCGATCAACACCCGTGCCTCGTCCGATAGCGGGTCTTCGATCGCGTAGATCTTCTTAAGGAGTGCGGCGATCTCGGCATGCGTACGGGCGAAGAGATCCGGGGCTACCTGTATGAGCTTGCCGGTCTCCCGTTCGGAAAGCAGAATGCTGCGCAGATCGTCAAATCCCATCGTTTTTCCCTTCAGGCAATTTCCGCTATGCCGCGGCAGCAGAGGAAGACCGCGACGGCTTCTGGTACTGTAGAGATCCCTTTTTGGAGTTGATAAGTGCTTCCGAGCATCGGCATGATGAGCGGGAACCGGCAATCCACCCTGACATCCCGGGTCGAAAAGACCACCGCGTCCACAAGAGGATCAAAGGTGTGGAGGTTTCGTAGTTCAATCGGCTGCACCCGCATCCCGCTCCCGCCGTGAAGCGAGGTAGGCATCCGGATCAGGCGCTTTGTATCCGTTGTCACCGGTTCATCAGCAAGAGCTGCACGGGCATTCAGCCGTTTTTTGAACTCCCCACGAGGCTCGTGAACGAGTGCCTGTATCACCCGGTTTTTGAGAAGCGCGGGTGAAGGCCCGAGTTCAAGTTCCCGGATGAACTCCTCCCGCTGGTTCAAAAAATGCGTTGCCGATTCTTTTCCCACACCTTCGATGGAGGTCAGGTTACTAAACGCTTCTTCCCCGCTTATACTCCCCAGCCAACGGAGATAGTCGAGGAGTGCATCACGGAACCTTGCCTGCCAGCCGGATAACGCAGCCGGTTTACCGGAGAGGAGCTTCTGCGGGTCAATCCCGATCCCGCAGACATAATCGACGACTTCCCGTCGCTCCCCGCTTCCCCACCCGCGAAACGCGAGGTCTTTTACGTGAACGTGGTATCCCCTGCCCCCGGAAAAGACCAGTTCAATCTGTTTTGGATCCATCCCCAGCTCGTCGGTTAGCATCCCGAGCAGCTTCTCCACCTCAACCTTCACACGGGCAAGCATCTGGTCATAGGGTCCCTTCATGATATGATCCGCATCGAGGTCGAAGATCAGATCGGCGCCGCACCAGCCTTTCTCCCCCATGGTCGCCGCATCCGGTTTTTCGTAGTACGCACTCGAATAGTAGGCATGAGAGGGGACGAGGTTTTTGATGTACTCAAAGAGTTCCAGGCGACCGGCAAACGCGATATGCCGGCGCATCCGCACTTCTGTTGTCCCCGGGTTGAACAGCACAAACCCCCACTCGCGCTGCTCAAGTGAGGAGGGAGCGACAAGCACGGTCCTTTTGTAGTATTCGGTGAACCGCTGCCGTAAGAATTCGGTGGTGGATGGGTTCATCTAGAGCTCCTTGATCATATAAGGACCCCGGCGCACATAGCCCTGTCTTTTGTAATACGGTCGGACACCGATCCCGCTCATGATCGCAAGCCGGAGAGACCCTGCCGCCGCGGCGATCTCCTCTGCCCGGGAAAGCAGTACGCGCCCGTAGTTCCGGTGCTGCCATTCCTCGGTTTCCCGTGCATCCACCCCAACCGGCACAAGACTCCCGTAGACATGGAGTTCGCGCACGAGCGCTGCATCAGTAAGTTCGGGGCGATAAACCATTGACGGGAACCGGAGGCGGGCAAACCCGATGAGCGAATCGCCGGAAACCGCTGATATGAAATGCTCGATCCCGTCACAGCATTCGTACGTGAGCACATGCATATCGGATTCTGTAAGGGAAGGAAGCCGCCCGATCTCCCGGCACCGGATACAGCGGCAGTTCTTTCCCTGCAGGAGAAGCCGGTTCCGGGCGAGTTGCCGGAAGTTCGAGTGCTTTGATCCCGCAACGATCAGTTTTGCCGGGATATCCCGCTGGATCCGCGAGAGCCGGGTGTATTCGGGAATAAGCGACTTTGCATACGCGATGAGATCGATCAATGCATCCTCGTCATAGGGAGCATACTCCCCCCGCTTCCAGAGGTCTTCGATCTCGGAACCCGGGGTCACGAGCGTCGGATAAATCTTTAAAAAGTCCGGCTTGAACCGGGGATCAGAGAAGATCGTCTCAAACATCCGCCGATCTGCTTCGATGCTGGAGCCGGGAAGGTTGGGCATCATATGGAACCCGACCTTCATGCCCGCATCCCGCAGGAGCCGGTTTGCCCCGGCGGCATCCGCCACGGTGCAGCCACGGCGGTTAACGGTGAGGATCGCATCGTCAACATGCTGCACTCCCAGTTCCACTTTCGTCACGCCAAGGTCAAGCATCCGGTCGATGTGTTCCCGCCTGCACCAGTCAGGACGGGTTTCAAAGGTAATAGCAACGCAACGGACTGCCGCAGTCTCATTCACTTCTTCGACATCTGCAACTGCCGGTGCCATGACTGCCGGGCGGTTGTCGGGATACGTGTTCATCGCCTCAATGCACCGGGCAACAAATGTATCCTGGTAATCTTCCGGGCGGGCAGTCATCGTCCCGCCCATCACGATCAGTTCCACTTTCTCTACCCTGTGCCCCAGCGTTTCAAACTGCTTGAGCCGGGCATGCACCTGTGCGTATGGATCGTACCCATGCTCGCGGGCACGCTTTGCCGCAGGTTCCTCGCCCGTGTAACTCTGGGGAGATTTGAAGGGGTGATCCGGACCCCCCGGACAGGGCAGGCACTTGCCATGCGGGCAGGGATAAGGCGATGTCATAACGGCAACGGGTGCCACACCCGAGAGCGTGCGGGTAGGTTTGACGAGCAGGATCTTCCGGAGTGCTTCCCGCTCTTCCGGCAGTGACGCGGCAAGGATCGTAGAGTTCTTCGGTACGGCAGGAAGTGCATACTTCCTGCACACGTCGATTTTTACTGCAACAATACCAGCGTCGCCGGGGGGGAGGGAGAGGATGCGGGAGATGATCTCCCGGAATGCCAGCACCTCATCCATGACGGTTAATGTTCAACTGCAACCTGCGTTGAGGCAGCAGTGGTTTCTGCAGAATAGTTCACCACACGCACGCGGTGGTGCCCGTGGATATGATCAACAATCTCTTCACCCAGCGTGAGAATAGCTTCTTTATGGGCTTTTTTATCTTTATGGATATGAACAGGAGATATTTGCAATGTGTCATATCGGTCTGTTCCAATTTCTTCGTTGGTGATGCCCTCGTAATACTTCTTAATGTGTACCATTAACATGTGTAAATGCAGCAACTCTTCCTTTTGCACACTATCACCTTCTCTCTGAAAAGTTATTCTTTCTGTTCAACAGATATAGCTTATTGGTGAGATTTATATCAGGAAATGTGCACCCATTGGGATCGCTTGCAGGACTCGCAATTGGGGACGCGTTGGGTGCGCCCCTTGAAGGATCTCCCCAGCCTGAAGCGTGGGTGACCGAACTGCTTCCCGGAGGGCGCCATTCCCGGAAAGCCGGGCAAATTACGGACGATACTCTGCAGGCACTTGCGGTCGCAGAATCGCTCGCTGTATGCAGGGGATTTAACCCATCTGACCTCTTGAAGCGGTTGCTTTCCGGGTACGAAGAACGTCCGGAATGGTACGGTCCGACATCATCCGTATTCTTTTCCCTGATCAGACTTGGCACCCTGCCGCACCGTGCTGCATGGCTCGTGCACCGTCGATTGAACGGAAGCCGGACGAACGGCAGCGTGATGCGGGGCTTTCCTCTCGGGATCTTCTACCCCGCCCCGGAAGTATATGGAGTAAGTCTCGTGTGCTCGCAGCTTACGCACTATGATATAGTAGCCGCACACTGCTCCGCGTGGCTCAACGTGATGGTGAGCGATCTGTCCCGGGGAATTTCACGCAAACGGGCATATCGCCACGCCCGCTCTCTCTGCACGAATGCTGAAGTGCATGCGGTGCTGGGCAGTTATGAGAGATATAGTCCTGAACCTTCGCTGGACGCAGTGCTCCTGTCACACGCTGCACTATACTCGTTCATGAACGCCAAATCCTTTGAGGGGGCAGTCCTCAGTGCAATCAATATGGGGGGAGATGCGGACACGGCAGGTGCATGTTCTGGTGCGCTCGCCGGGGCTTATTGGGGGCTGTGTGCAATCCCGGAACGGTGGAAACGCAGACTGGAACGATATGATGACCTGATCCGGATCGCGGATGCACTCTGGCAGGTGCGCATGGACCGCAAAAAAGTTATGCAGGTTTGATCTCAACAAGTTTCAGTGCCCTGCCTTTCTCGCAGATATCAGGAGCATTGCCGAGTACATCCGCGATGATGTACTTCTCCCCTTCTACGACCCCATCAGGGCGGCAGAGCGGGTAACTCCTGCATTCCGCTTTGTTGCAGGAGAACTCGATCTTAACCTTGGAGTTCGTCATCGCCATATCCGCATTGATGAGCATCGTTATCGGGGCATCCATCACTTCGACAGCGGTTGCCCCGTTCAGGTGAAGTATACATTCATGGTGGGTGCTCCTGACGGTAACGATACGGTACCGGTGACCCCTGGTGAGGTTGTTGCACGCCTTTTTTACCTTGCAGGTGCTGCACTCCGCAGATTCTCCTTCGTAAATGAATTCAATTCCTGGTCTCGCGAGTACTGTCCCGACAAGCGTCACTTTGGTCTTTGTTTCTGTCATCTGCTTTCTCCAGGTTAATCCTTGTACAGCATCTGCACGAGCAGCTCTGCTGATTCCCGAGTGATCCCCATATCAAAGATGGTAAATCGTTCCGGACGGATAGTCTTTGCCATGAGCAGCGCTTCAACAGCAGTCTCATCATCGATCCCGACATCGGCAGGTGTTACCGGTGCACCGATGCTTTTTAACGACGTGCGGATACTCCGCCAGTCCCCGCCGTGCAGGTACATGGAGATGATCGTGCCAATCCCACAACTCTCCCCGTGGAGCGCCTTGCCCGGTGCAAGCCGGTCAAGCGCGTGCGAGAACTTGTGCTCCCCCCCACTCGCGGGACGGGAGGAACCGGCGATACTCATCGCGACCCCGCTTGAGACGAGCGCCCGCGTGACAAACCACGCGGACTCTTCCTGGTGCGGTTTTATGAGATTTGCATTGTTCACTAGTATCTCTGCCGTCATCTTCGAGAGTGCAATCGCATATTCGCTCATCGGTTCGCCTTTCACCCGGTGGGCGAGCTCCCAGTCAAGGATTGCGGTATAATTCGAGATCACGTCCGCACACCCGCTCGCGAGCAGCCGGTGCGGGGCAGAGGCGATAATACCTGTGTCCGCCACGATCGCAATCGGGGGGTGCGCCTCAAGCGACACGTTTCCTTTACCGGTGGGCACGGATGCACGGGCGGAGGCAATGCCATCATGGGACGCCGCTGTCGGGACGGATATGAACTGGAGATTGGTGTTATAGGACACGATCTTTGCAGTGTCGATCACCCGCCCGCCCCCGACTCCTATCACAAAGTCCACCGAGCGTGCCGCTTTTTCTGCTTTTTTTATGACGGCCAGGTTGATCTCTTCAGAGATAAAGGTCGTCACTTTACAGGTGGCAGAGAGTTGTTCCCGAACCGTCTCTCCTGCCCGTTCCATCGTGCTCTTTCCTGAAATAAGAAGCGCGGAGTGCCCGAGTTTTAAGTCTGCGCAGATAGCCGGGATCTGCCCGAGCACGTCATGCCCGATGACTACATCACGGGGTAACTGCATCCACTTGGACTTGTCAAAGACTTTCTCTTTGAGTACTTTTATGTTATCCGCGCTCATTCCTAATCATGAATGATTAGTGAGTTCATCTACAAATATTACATCGATCCCGTGAAATATGGTGAACCTTACAATGTGGTGGAAACCCTTACCTATGCGCTCATACTCGTTTTAGCGGTATACCTGCTCTACCGATGGATGTCTCAGTCCACGTGGCTTTCCGATAGCGGGTTCAAATTTGATGGCTCTTTTATCCTCGCAACGCTTCCCTATGTTGTACTTGGGGGAGTTTTGAGGGTTATCCAGGACACCGGGATGATAACAGGGGGTCTCCAGTTCCTTATCGTTACACCGCCGATATACTTTGTGCTCTTTTTCTTTACCATCGGCATGATTTTTCTTGCCCTGTATCTTCAGGTGCAGGGGCTAATAAAAAATTTTCTCACATTCTATGCCCTCGCCGGATGCATGGCAGTATTTGTCATCGTGCTCATCCTCGCCGCATGGGGGATCAACCACACCCATATTGACCTCGTTGTACTCGGTATCATTCCGCTCATGGCGATAACGGCAACGGTGCTCGTCTGGGCGTTTATGCGTTACGTTCTCAGATGGCACTATGTCACTGATCCACTCTATCTCACGCTCATTTTCGGGCAATTGCTCGACGCGAGTGCAACCAGTTATGGCATCGACATGCACCCCAGCGTCCGGTATATTGAACAGCATGTGGTTGGCTCAGGACTGATCAACCTCACCGGCACCGCATTTATCATGTTCCCGTTAAAACTTGTCGTGCTCTTCCCCGCCATCTACATCATGCAGCTGTACAGGAAGGAAGCAAATCCCGTATTCTGGCATCTTGTACTGCTCGCGATGATCATCGTCGGGCTTGCCCCGGGTATCAGGGATATGACGCGGATGGTATTGTATGTCTGATGGACAACAGTTGAAAAACGCCATCATTATCACCATCATCCTTTTTTTTACCGCGCTTACAGCAGGCTGGATCTGGACTGCGCAAGACCCGGCGATTGGAGAGAACCTGATGAAACTCTTTGAAAAAGAGGTCGTCGGGCAGCTAAAGGGAGATAACCCGCATGAGATGTTCGTCAAGCTCTTCGCGAACAATTTCGAAACCTGCATCCTGCTCTTTTTGGGCGGGGCCTCCTTTGGTATCCTGACCATGTTCATCCTGGGCCTGAACGGGATAGTGATCGGCTCGATCATGGAGATCATTCACCACGACCATTCTCCTGAATTTGTTGCAGCTGCCATCGTCCCCCATGGGATATTTGAGATCCCCGCGTTTATCATCGCGGGTGCGCTTGGCATCCTTCTCGCCCAATCGCTGATTGCCGAATGGTATGGCGGGGCAGATACGGCAATCGCTGCAGGGCGATATGCCCGCCTCTTTGTCATGTACGTCCTGCCTCTCGTCGCGATCGCGGCGTTTGTCGAGGCTTTTATTACGCCGGTTGTCATACATTTAGTAGCTTAGATGGTTTTTTATGGACGAAGATGCGGGCGCCCTGCCGAAAAAACAGGATTTTTCCGAATGGTACAACGAACTTTTGTGGCGAGCGGAGATTATGGACGTCCGTTACCCGGTCAAGGGGCTGTACGTCTGGTTCCCGTACGGGTTTGCGATCCGGAAATTCGTGTATGGACGCCTCCGTGAACTGCTCGATCGCGATCACCAGGAGACGCTCTTTCCCCTTCTCATCCCCGAGCAGGAGTTCATGAAGGAGGCAGAGCACATCAAGGGCTTCGAGGACGAGGTCTACTGGGTCACTCACGGTGGAAAGACCCCGCTCGATGTGAAACTTGCGCTGCGCCCGACCAGTGAAACCGCAATCTACCCGATGTATGCCCTCTGGATTCGTTCCCATGCGGACCTGCCTTTAAAACTCTACCAGATTGTGAACACGTTCCGGTACGAGACCAAGCAGACCCGTCCTTTAATCCGGCTCCGCGAGATCACCTCGTTCATGGAATCACATACCGTGCACGCGACATGGGATGATGCAGAAGAGCAGGTGGAATCTGAGATCGCGCTCACCCGCGAGTTTTACGATGGGTTGTCTATCCCTGTCATCGTATCGAAGCGCCCGGACTGGGACAAATTCCCGGGCGCGGATTATACCATTGCTGTGGACGCTGTCATGCCCAACGGGAAGACACTCCAGATCGGGACCGTGCACCACCTCGGGGAGCATTTCTCCAAAACATTTTCCATTATGTATGAGGACAAGAACGGCGAGCAAATCTTCGCCAACCAGACCTGTTATGGGATCTCGGAGAGGTGTATCGCAGCACTCATCAGCGTGCACGGGGATGATAAGGGGCTGGTCCTCCCCCCTGTCGCTGCACCGGTTCAGGCCGTGATCGTCCCTATCACGATTGGAAAACGCCACGAGGATGTGATGGCAGCGGCACAAAAACTCCACGAGACCCTTACCTCCGCAGGATTAAGGGTGAAACTGGACACCCGCGACATTCGTCCCGGGGTGAAGTATTACTGGTGGGAACTACGCGGCGTCCCTCTCCGGCTTGAACTGGGACCAAGAGATCTGGATGCGGGGAAAGTGATGGCAGTTAAGCGTACCGGTGAGAAGATATCGATCGATCTTGCAACGGCAGCGACGGGTGTCACCCGGTTATTGGGAGAGATCACGGATACAATCCGGACAAAAGCAGAAGAGCATACAAAAAGCCATCTCTGCACAGCAGCAACGATGGACGCACTGGACGGGGCACTGAATGAGAGTAAAGTCGCGGTCGTTCACTGGTGCCAGGATAAAGCATGCGGGGATATAATCGAAGAAAAGACGAATGCGAGTGTTCTTGGTACTGACGTGCGTTCACCTTACGTTAATGTGAGTGAGGGGGTATGTGTTGTCTGTGGGAGACCGGGCAAGGCAACGCTCATCGGAAGAACGTATTAATCCCCATACTTTTTTTGCATAGCATCTATTTTCGTTACCACCAGAGGCAATGGACAAAACCGGTTCGTGACGAATAAGTGATGGGGATGATTCCCCCCAAATCCCGGCAGGGTAACAGGCGCTCACACCAGCCGGTTGATAGATCTACGAACAGAAATCATTTATCAAACCGGGTCATTCTGATCAGTAGACTATAATGCCGTTAGGGTGAATCCATGAGATCCCAAAAAAATTTCGTCGTGATCATTTTTATCCTCATCCTCATCCTGCCGGCATCCGCCACCATCACTCCGGTAACCAGCCTGTATGATACCATTGTCAAGGGAGACACGGCAACGTTCGTCGGCACCGGAGCAATGAACGGCACGGTTGCTGTCTGGGTGATGGGACGGGATTACTTTGCTATTAAAACAGTTCAACCGGATAAAAAGGGAAATTTCACATTTGAGATAAAACCGGAAGAGACCCGTACCTATCGCAGTGGGCAGTATGCATTTCTCATCGTGGATCCCGGATCTGATAACGCAATCGAGATCGAACCTCTCATCTGGGATGAGGGAATAAAGATCGCTGACCGGGGAAAGATTGTCACGGATATCGGAAAAAAAGAGGACCTCCCGGCGCTCATCGAACCGAAAGTCGATGTCATTATGACCGCTGCAAAGCGTCCCGCTGTTGACGATATCATCACACCACATATCTTTTATGTTGAAGGCCCGAGTGTTCATTTCGATGGATTGAGCGGGGTGGATTTACAATCCCGGCTGCCAGACATGACAACTGGTGAAAAAATTGAGATCACAGGCACAACGAACATGGGAGTTGAAAACCAGCTTCATGTTGAGATCCGTAACATAAGCACACGTGTACTGATCACCTCTGGTAATATACAGGTAGTCCAAGGAGCGTACCAGAACCGCTGGTCGTACACACTTGCGGTACCGGGTCTGCCAGCGGGGGATTATTCTGTCACAATCGGGCGGCAGAGCGGGGTCACATCTGAAACCGGCACTGCGTTACATATAGTCGAAGGGCACAGTTCACCCCCGTCACTGAGCGAGGGAGGGATCCCGGGGCTCGATCAGGATGCGGGGGTTCTCGTTCCCATATTCATCAGTATTGGTGCGATGGGGGTCATCGGTATCATTATCATAGCGTCCATGAAGAGTTGAATGATGAGATGGGTTCGTTTTTTTGTAAACTGCGTCCAGACGTCGTGAATGATCACCCGTATTTCCCCTGACGAGGGCACGAGAAAAAAGACAGGGATCCTTGACAATAAAACAGCATCCCAGCACGAAATAATTGGAACCGATGATCAAATATGGGGAGCCCGGGATATGAGTATTCAGCACCGGTCACAGATATATTGGATATTCACGTTCGTGTGACGCATATCCCCTGTGATTCGCTTCTTTGCACCATTCAGGAAGATCTTCTGGCACCTGGCACACCGCTTGGGCTTAATCCGGTCCCAGACGGTCATTGGAAGTTCAAGAGAAAAATCAGTCTTCGTCCACTCTTCCGGGGGTTTTTCCGCGTTCTGTTCGTAGGTCGCAACGAACTCCATGATCTGGTGCGGGGGCACGCCCAGATCGACAAATTTTTTAAAGACAAAATAATTGAAGATCAGCCAAGAGAGGTCAGACCGGTCGAGGATGCCTTCATACTCCCCGAATGCCTCATCGAAATCTTCCAGTGAACAACCGCAAAGCGGGCACTTGCCTCCGACGAGTTCATCCAGAAAAACCTCTTCCTGGCACCCCGGACATGTCGTGTGCGGGGCGTGCATACGTGATGTCATTCTCTCTCCAATAAATAAGGATACTGTATTTGAGAAATACCGGAAAATACAACTGTTGCTCTGTTCCGTTTTATCGGTCAGCTATTGAACGGGAGGGCACTTATAGGTATCACCAGTACATGTCAAGGTCGATAAAATCTTTATGGTGAGAGAATTATTGGCTCAATTAGAGTCTAACTCTTCCCGCTCCATAACAAGCGTCCCGAAGATCACTTTTTCGAGTACCTGTGCAACGAACTTGATCTGCATCGCTTTTTCGAGATCCTCGTTCCGGTGGATATCCGCGTAGAGCTGGAGCCGCAGGAGCGCAAACCGGAACCGGTCGAGCGTCTCGTCATCGAGTTTCATCGCTTCGCGGTACACCGGTTCGAGGAGATCAGGAAATGCCTGCGGGTTCTTCAGGCACTCGATGACACCGTCATAAATCGGGAGGGGATCCTGCATTCCGGCAAGAATCCGCATATAATCCATCGGATTATCCCTCAACAACCCTGATAAGTTGTTCCATCACGGCATCAACACTTGCCCATGTGGCATTGCCAGCCGTATCGCCAGCCCGGCGGATGATGAACGGGCGCCCCTCGTCTCCCGCCTTGCGCATGTCGATATCGAGCGGGATCGCACCAAGGAACGGCACAGATAGTTCTTCTGCGATCTTCTTCCCACCGCCTTTTCCGAAGAGATCGATCTCCTCACCGCAATGGGGACAGCGCATGCCGCTCATGTTCTCGATGATCCCGATGACCGGGAGCCCGAGCTTCTGGACAAACTTAGCCGCTTTCCGGGAATCGAGTGTCGCGACATCCTGCGGCGTAGTCACGATCACGGCACCCCGGACATTTGGGGCGATCTGAGCGATCGTGAGCGCCTCGTCACCAGTACCGGGCGGGAGGTCAACGACAAGGTAATCAAGCGACCCCCAGTTAACATCGGTAAGGAACTGGTTGATCGCCGCCATCTTCATAGGACCACGCCAGATGATGGGTGTGCTTGTATCCGGGAGCAAAAATGCCATGGAGATTACCGAGAGCGTGCCGGTGACGTGAACAGGCTCAATCCTCTCGCCGAGTATAGCAAGTTTGTGGTCTTCGATTCCCAGCATCTTCGGGATATTGGGGCCGTGCATATCAAGGTCCAGCAAGCCGACATGGTAACCGTGGCTGGAAAGCGCAAATGCAAGGTTCACCGAGACGGTGGATTTCCCCACGCCACCCTTTCCTGACAGGACCATGATGACATGCTTTGCATCAATGTCTGCCTTGGGGGGGAGCCCTGGTTTGGCATCCGCGCAGTTCGCGGCACTGGCGCACCCTGAACATTCGTGATCGCACTCGTCATCTTTCTTTTTCGTGCTGGTATCGGGTATGGAATTTTTCTTTGCCATAGTTGCCTCCGGATTATGCGGTGCACAGGTAAATGTACTCTTATCAGTTCTTTTTTAAAGACCATAAAGATGTAGAGTTCGTGGCAGAGTCCTTGCCAAACCCATAATTTTAATATATCCGCCGGATATGTTGCCTGTACAGGAGTGTGTGTGGAATGGAGAACCTGAACGTAAAAATTTCTGTCCTGAACCTGCCCAGCGCATACACCGCTGATGGCGAGGATAAATCCCCTGAGATTGAAATCGGCGGCGTGAACACGAAAATAACCAAGACGCTTGCCATTATTTGTAACGACCCTGACGCCCCCGGTGGAGGGGGATTTATCCATTGGCTCGCGTGGAACATAGAACCCGTAAAACTCATTCCGGAGAAGATCGAAAAGACTCCTGTAGTGTCATTTCCCCTCAAAGCGGTACAGGGTAAAAACAGTTTCGGGAAGATCGGCTATTACGGTCCGGCACCGCCACGCGGGCAGACGCACCGGTACTTCTTCAAAATCTACGGGATCGACACCGAACTCAAACTTGCACCCGGTGCCACAAAAGACCAGTTTGTAAAGGCAATGACAGGACATGTCGTCCAGTATGGTGAGACCTACGTAACTTACGGGAGATAATGTTCTCATCAGGATTTATCTCACATATAGTTGCATGAACCTCCTTGCCCAGATGCACCCCGATGAGGCGTCGCGTCGACCCCCATCAGGAGGTGGGGATTATCATAGTACGAAGTAACGACTTCTTTATCCTATTTAATCCATTTACTCCCATAAGAAAGACAAGCATCCCTCTCCAAAACACCCTGTCCATCACCTTCCGGCACCCACGGTATCGTCATCATTAATATCTTCGGGAACAGATTGACGTGCAGAATGCAGCACAGACCGAAAGGTACTCGGACAACGGGAAAAGATCCAGAAACAGCTACCCGCGCTTATATTGCACAGCGTGAATCGCTTTTCTCGCCCTGTGCGGCAAAGAGCGCCGGTGCATTGCGGCGCTGGAATAAAAAACATGACGATCTCCGCACCCCTTACTCCCGCGATGCCGACCGGATAATACACACCCGGGCGTATACACGCTATATTGACAAGACGCAGGTTTTCTATCTTGTCGAAAACGATCATATAACCCACCGCGTTATCCATGTCCAGCTGGTCTCGAAGATCGCCCGCACCATCGGAAGGAGCCTGCGATTAAACGAAGACCTCATCGAAGCGATCGCACTTGGGCACGACATCGGTCACATCCCGTACGGGCATTTCGGGGAGACCTGCCTGTCCGCACTCTGCGAACAGCATGGAATCGGAAGATTCTACCATAATGTCCAGAGTGTCCAGTTCCTTGACCAGATAGAAGCCTGCGACCTGACCATGCAGGTACTGGACGGGATCCTCTGCCATAACGGCGAAGCTGATGATGTTTTTATCACACCGGAACCGTGCGCTGACTGGGAAGCCTTTGACCGGAAAGTGCGTGACAACGCAGACGGGCAGCGTTCCTCTGTACCGATGACCCTGGAGGGTTGTGTCGTCAAGTTTGCGGACACTATTGCATATATCGGTCGTGACCTGCAGGATGCACGGGATCTCAGGCTGGTTGGCGATAATACTCCAGTCCCGGACGAATGCCGGGCAGTGCTCGGCAATACGAACCGGGAGATCATCAACACACTGATCTACGACCTTCTGGAAAACAGCGACAGTGAGAATACCGGAT
>Ga0315279_10003719_pt1 | contig 20955 bp, 19 predicted proteins | sample YL17G06_20_MG_FD_203694 | JGI IMG/M metagenome (GOLD analysis project Ga0315279, IMG submission 203694) | Sediment microbial communities from Yellowstone Lake, YNP, Wyoming, USA - YL17G06_20 | ecosystem: Environmental > Aquatic > Freshwater > Lake > Sediment | place: USA: Wyoming | collected... | reverse complement strand
ACGGCTTGGATGTCCGCCTCGTCCACCTCTGGACGGCCGTAGGGAAGCATCCGCTCCCGCACCGGCCGGCCGCCCGACAGGGCCGAGGCCTCCGCTTCGCCGGCCCTCCGTCGCGAATCGCTCATGTGGTGCGCTCGCCGTATTGTCGCGCGTAATACGCGCGATACTCGCCGGTGAGGATCTCTTGCCACCAGGCCTCGTGTCCACGATACCACTCCACGACATGACGGAGGCCGGCGGCGAAGGGAATCACGGGCGCCCAGCCGAGGTCCCGACGGATTTTGGAATGGTCCAGGGCGTAGCGCCGATCGTGGCCCGGACGGTCCTTCACGTGGCGCAGCAACGTCTCGGGCCGTTCGGTGAGGCGCAGGATCTCCCGGGCCACCTCCAGGTTTGGCCGCTCCTCCCCGCTGCCGATATTATACACCTCGCCGGGTTGGCCGGCCGCCAGGACGCAGGCCAGGGCGCGGCAGTGATCCTCGACGTGCAGCCACTCGCGCACGTAGAGCCCGTCCCCGTAGATGGGCAGCGGCTCCCCGCGGAAGGCGTTCACGACCATTAGAGGGATGAACTTCTCCGGGAACTGGTAGGGGCCGTAGTTGTTGCAGGTCCGGGTGATGATGACCGGCAGGTCATAGGTCACGTGGTACGCCCGGGCCAGGACGTCCGCGCCGGCCTTGCTGGCGGCGTACGGGCTGTTGGGCTTGAGCGGCGACTCCTCGGTGAAGGCGCCGAAAGGTCCCAGCGAGCCGTATACCTCGTCGGTGGAGACGTGCAGGAACCGCCGCGCCGCCGCCTTCCGGGCGGCATCCAGGAGGACGCGCGTTCCCTCCACATTGGTCCGGATGAAATCGCCCGCCTCCAAGATCGAGCGGTCCACGTGGGTCTCGGCGGCGAAGTGAACGATCTGATCCGCCCGGTGGGCGGCCAGGGCCTCGCCCACCACCGCCGCGTCGCAGACATCGGCCCGCACGAAGGCGTAGCGTGGGTGGCCTGTCAGGTCGGCGAGGTTGCGCGGATTTCCGGCGTAGGTCACCTTGTCGAAATTGACGACGCGGGCGGCCGGGTGCTCGCGTAGGACGTAGCGGACGAAGTTGGACCCGATGAAGCCCATGCCGCCCGTCACCAGGATCGTTCCGGTAAGTTGATTCAGCTCCTCGTGCATGCGACCTCTTCTCCCGTCACAGCGACCGCCGGCACGCCTCCACCACCTCGTCCACCTGAGCGTCCGTCAGCTCCGGGTAGATGGGGAGGCAGAGGACCTCCCGCGCCGCCCGCTCCGCCTCGGGGAAATCGCCGGTCCGGTATCCCAGGTGGCGATACATGGGCTGCAGGTGGAGGGGGATGGGATAGTACACCGCCGTCCGGACGCCCAACTCGTGAAGACGCCGCTGCACCGCGTCGCGATCCGGGACGCGGATCGTGAACTGGTGATACACGTGGAGGCAATCCGGCGATTCGGCCGGCAAGCCGACCGGGAGGCCCGCCAGACCTTCCCGGTACCGGGCGGCAATGGCGCGCCGCTTGGTGTTCCACTCCGCCAGGAAGCGGAGCTTGACACGCAAGATGGCAGCCTGGATCTCGTCCAGGCGACTGTTGAACCCCAGCTCATCGTGGACGTAGCGGTCCCGCCCGCCGTAGACCCGCAGCCGGAGTATGTGCTCGCCGAGGTCGGGGTCCTGCGTCGTGGCCAGCCCTCCATCGCCGAAGGCGCCGAGATTCTTCGTCGGGTAGAAGCTGAAGCAGCCCACGTCCCCCAGACCGCCCACAGCCCGTCCGCGGTACTCCGCGCCGATCGCCTGCGCCGCATCCTCCACCACACGCAGCCGGTGTTCCCGGGCGATTCGGAGCAGGGGATCCATGTCGGCGGGGAGACCGTACAGGTGGACGGGTAGGACGGCCTTCACGCGCCCCTCGGGCTTTACGCCGGGGCCCTTGCCCGCGAGGTATTCCGCCGCCCGATCGGGGTGCAGCGCGAAGGTCCCGGGGTGGATGTCCGCGAAGACCGGTCGGGCCCCTGTGTAAGAGATGGCCGTCGCGGTGGCCACGAAGGTGAACGGGGACGTGAGGACGAGATCCCCCTCGCCGATTCCCAGGGCGCGGAGCGCCAGATGCAGGGCGTCCGTTCCGGAGGCGAGCGCGATGGCCCGGGCGACCCCGAGGCATGCGGCCAGCTCTGCCTCCAGCGCCCGGACGTTGGGCCCCAGGACGAATTGCCCGCTCTCCAGGACAGAACGGACCGCGTCGTCTATCGCCTGCCGGATGCGTTGGTATTGGGCCTTCAGGTCGAGGACGAGAACCGCCACGGGTGCGTCCTTTCCGGATGGGTTCGCAAGGGTCATAAGTATTGCAGAATCTATTCCAGAAACGAAAACCGGCGCTGGGGCCGCCCGCAGCACCGGCAAAGAGAGTCTGCGGGGCTCAGAAATACCTGTAAAATTCAGCAGTTGTCAAGGGAAAAGGGGCAGAGAAATCTGTGCCAGGGAATGCTGGTCAGCCGCGGTGACTCTGGAAGTGTTTCACCAGCGCGTCGGTCAGGGCCGGGATCGTGTAGTTTTCGGGCACGACGTGGCTGGCGATTCCGTGCCGGGCGGCGGTCTCGGCGGTGATGGGGCCGATGCTGGCGACGATGACGCCCTTCAGGAGTTCCCTCGCGTCGTCGCCCACGAGGTCCAGGAAATGCTTCACCGTCGAAGAGCTGGTGAAGGTGACGGCGTGGATCTTCCCCTCCCGGAGCATGCCCCGGAGACCCTCGGCGTCCGCGGTGCTTCTCACCGTGCGATAGGCCGGCACGACGTCCACCCGGGCGCCGCGCCGCCTGAGCTCTTCCGGGACGACCTCTCTGGCTTCGGCGGCCCGCGCCAGGAGGATGCGGGCCCCGCGCAGGCCGTCGCCGCCGGCGATGGTGCCGATGGCCTCGACCAGGGACTCGGCCTTGAACTCGGCGGGGACGATGTCGGCCCGGATGCCCAGCGACTGGAGCGCTCCCGCTGTGGCGGGACCGATGGCGCAGACTGTGATCCCGGAGAGGTCGCGGGCATCGCGGCCAGCGGCCTGCAGCCGCTCCCGGAAGAACCGCACCCCATTGGCGCTGGTGAAGATGACCCACCGGTACTCGCGCAGCCGCTGGATGGCCGCGTCCAGGGGCGCCCAGCTCTCCGGCGCCGCGATGGCGATGGTGGGAAACTCGAAGACCTCGGCCCCGGCCGCCTCGAGGGCCTGGGTCAGGCTGCTGGCCTGCTCCCGGGCCCGCGTGATCAGGATTCGCTTTCCCGAGAGCGGCAATGCCTCGAACCAGCGGAGCTTCTCCCGGAGCGCCACCACCTCGCCCACCACGATGAGGGCGGGCGGCTTCATCCCCTGGCACTTCTCCGGGAGATCGGCTAGCGTGCCCGTCACCACCTCCTGCTCGGCCCGCGTCCCCCAGCGGATGACGGCCGCCGGTGTCAACGGCGAGCGGCCATGCCGCGTGAGCTTCGCCACGATCTCGGGGAGCTGGCCGACGCCCATGAAGAAGACCAGCGTGCCGATCCCGGTGGCGATCTTGTCCCAGGCGATGCCGGTCTCTTCCTTCGCGGGGTCCTCGTGGCCCGTGATGAAGGCCACCGTCGAGGTGAAATCCCGGTGCGTGAGGGGGATCCCGGCATAGGCGGGCGCCGCCACGGCCGCGGTCACGCCGGGCACCACCTCGAAGGGGATGCCGGCGGTCGCCAGTTCCTCGGCCTCCTCCCCCCCGCGGCCGAAGATGAAGGGATCGCCCCCCTTGAGGCGAGCGATCACCTTCCCCTCGCTGGCTCGCGCCACCAGGAGGCGGCCGATCTCCTCCTGGGGGAGAGTATGCTGGCCCGCCTGCTTGCCCACGTAGATCAGCTCGGCGTCGGGCTTGGCGTAGCGGAGCAGCCGGGGATTGGCGAGGTAGTCGTACACCACCACGTCTGCCTCTTCCAGACAGCGCTTCCCCTTGAGCGTGAAGAGGCCCGGGTCCCCCGGCCCCGCCCCGATGAGATAGACCTTTCCGGCTGTCTCGCCCACGCTTCCCACCGTCACATCATCGCCAGGCGTCAGGCCCGTCCGAGAACGGCCCGCAGGATCTCGGCGGCCCCGCGGCCGAGCAGATCCTCCGCCAGGGCGATCCCTGCGGCCTCGGCCTCGCGGAGGAGTCCATGATGTTCGCCCGCAACTAATTGCTTGCCGTCCGGCGTCGCGACCAGGCCTCGGATGAGAACGCGGTCCCTCGAGATCCTGGCGTGGGCCGCGAAGGGGACCTGGCAGCCGCCTTCCAGGCGCCGCAGGAAGGCCCGCTCCGCCAGGATGGCCGCCCGGGTTTCCGGATGGTCGAGCGCCCCGATGATTTCCGCCGCACTCGGCTCGCGGCCACCCGCCCCTGGCGGGTACCCGGTTCTCGGCTCGCGCATCTCGATCCCCAGCGCCCCTTGTCCGATGGCGGGCAGGCAGATGTCCGGCGAGAGGACCTCGGTGATCCGATCCGTCCAGCCCAACCGCTTGACGCCGGCCGCCGCCAGGACGATGGCATCCAACCCTTCGCTGTCCAGCTTGCGAAGGCGGGTGTCCAGGTTCCCCCGCAGGGGAACGATGGTCAGGTCGGGCCGATGGTGGAGCAGCTGGGCCTGGCGCCGCAGGCTGCTGGTGCCCACCCGCCCTCCCCGGGGGAGGTCCGTGAACCGGCCGCCCGTCCGCGAGATCAGGACGTCGAGAGGATCCTCGCGTTCCGTGATGGCCACGATGTCGAGGCCGACGGGCAGGTCGGTCGGAACATCCTTCATGCTGTGGACGGCCAGGTCCACCCGGCGGTCCAGCAGGGCCTCCTCGATCTCCTTGACGAAGAGGGCCTTGCCCCCGACCCGGGCCAGCGGCACGTCCAGGATCTTGTCGCCCGTCGTCTTGATCGTTTCCAGTTCGACCGTCAGGCCGGGAAAGGCCGCGCGCAGCCGTTCCGCCACGTGGTTCGCCTGCCAGAGCGCGAGCTGCGAGCCCCGCGTCCCGATGACCAGGGACCGGGGATCAGAGACCAGGGACCGGGGGTCGGGGCTCGACTCTCGACTCTCGACTCGCGGCTCTCCGCTCTCCGGCCGCGTCACTTCTGCTTCTCCTCCAACCCGAACAGCCGGCGCAGCACGCTCGTGTACAGGTGGCCGTCCTGGAGGGCCGCGCGTCGTTTCAGTTCCGTCATCGGCTGGTGGAGGATCTTGTTGACCATGGCATGGCTCATGGCCGTGACGGCCTCACGCTGCTCGGGCGTGAGATCCCCCATCCGGCCCAGGGCTTTCTGCAATTCGGCGCCGCGCATCTCCTCCACCCGCTGCCGGAGGGAGACGATGGTCGGGACCACGTCCAGCGAGCGCAGCCAGTTGAGGTAGACCCCGACCTCCCGGTCGATGATGACCTCGGCCCGCTCCGCCTCCCGTCGCCGCTCCTTCAGGTTGGCCTCCACCACCGACTGCAGGTCGTCGATGTTGTAGAGATAGACGTTGTCCACCTCGTTGCAGCTTGGGTCGATGTCGCGCGGGTCGGCGATGTCGATCAGGAAGATCGGCCGGTGGCGGCGCTGCAGGATGATGGCCTGCATGTCCTCCTGCTTGAGGATCACGTGCGGCGCGCTGGTGGCGCTGATCACGATGTCGGCCCCCACCATCTCTTGGCGGAAGCCCTCGAAGGTCACGGCGCGGCCGTCGAACTGACGCGCCAGGGTGACCGCCCGGTCGTAGCTCCGGTTCGCCACCAGGACCGAGCGGACGCCGTCGTCCACCAGGTGGCGCAGCGCCAGTTCCGCCATCTCGCCGGCGCCGAGGATGAGCACGGACCGGCCGGTGAGATCGCCGAAGATCTTCCGCGCCAGCTCGACCGCGGCCGAGGACACGGACACGGCCGAGGCGGCGATGCCCGTCTCGCTCCGCACCCGCTTGGCCACGTGGAACGCCTGCTCCATGAGGTTGTTCAGGATGATGCCGGTAGCCTCCCGGGCCTGGGCGATGGAGTAGGCGGCCTTGACCTGGCCGAGGATCTGCGGCTCCCCCACCACCATGGAATCGAGGCTAGAGGCGACGCGGAAGACGTGCCGCACCGCGTCCGCGGCGGTGTGGATGTACAGCGTGTCCATGAACTCCGTCTTGGCAATGTTCCGGTACGCGGCCAGGCAGTCGGTGATCGTCTCGGCCGCCGTCTCGGCGCGACCCTCCGTGATCGCGTAGACCTCGACCCGGTTGCACGTGGCCACGAGCATCCGCTCTACGAGGTCCGGCGACTCCCCCATCATCTCGAGCGGCTTGGGAAGGTCCTGCTCCGGAACGTTGAGTCGCTCGCGGAGTTCGATCGGCGCCGTCTTGTGATTCAACCCGACAACCAGGATTTCCATGGCCGGATAGCCGGAAGCGCCTACAGGACCCGCCCCGTCCTGAGCAGGCTGATACCGATCAGCGTGAACAGGACCAGGCAGAACCCGATGATCGCCAGGATGGCCGCTTTGCGCCCGCGCCAGCCTGCGGACAGCCGGGCGTACAGCAAGCCGCCGAAGATCAGCCAGCTCAGGATGGACCAGGTCTCGCGCCCGTACAGGGGCAGGAAGGAGCCTCGCGTGTGCTCGGCCCAGATGGAGCCGGTGATGAGCGCGAGCGTGAGCAACGGGAAGCCGAAGAGGAGCGATTTCACGCTGACGTCATCCAAGAGTTCCAGCGAGGGCAGCCGGAAGTGCATGCGTCCAAGGTGACGGGACTTGAGCTGGCGCTCCTGCAGGATGTACATGAGCCCCGCGCAGAAGGTCAGGGCGAAGGCGGCATTGCCGAGAATGGCCAGGGCCACATGCACCCACAATCCCACGCCCTGGAGGGCCGGGCCCAGGTCCGCGATGCGGCGGGGGAGGGCCGCCGCCACCGATCCGGCCAGGAGCACCATGGGCAGGACGAACGCGCCGATGACGCGGTTGCCGTAGCGGAACTCGGTGACCAGGTAGACGAGGACGATGGCCCAGGCCAGGAAGGACAGGCTCTCATACACGCTGCCCAGAGGCGGCCGGCCCAAGGTGTAAATCCGGAGGATGTAGGACAGCGTGTGGGCGCCGAACCCGGCGACCGTGGCGTAGGTGGCGACCCGGCCCACGATCGGGCGCTGGCTGGCGATGTACAAGAGGTAGTGCAGCGTTCCGAGCAGGTACCCGAGGAGGGCCAGATAGAAAAAGAAATGATCCATGGCCATGGTTGACTTACCCGGCCCCCGGCCGCGGGAGACCCCTCACGAGCTCTTCGATCCGCGCCGCCACTGCGGCCGAGTCCCCGCGGGCCGCCGCCTCGAAGAGGTCCGATTCCACGGCCCGGCGGTAGATCGCCTGCCGGTCCTCCGGGTCGGCAATGGCCCGCCTGGCCCGCTCTCGGAGGAGGCGCAAGGCGGCCACGAACGCCTCGTACTCCGGGCCGACGGTCTGTTCCAGCCGCTGGCGGAGTTTCCTGGCCAGGGCCGGGCTGCCGCCGCCGGTGGAGATGGCGACGGTCAGGTCGCCGCGGCGGATGACCGAGGGGACGAGGACGCTGCAAGCCGCGGGGTCGTCCGCCACGTTCACGAGGCCGCCGGCGCGTCTCGCCCGCTCCGCCACCTCCCGGTTCACCCGGGGATCGTCCGTGGCCACCACTACCAGGAAGGCGCCGGGGAGGTCCGCAGCCCGCACCGGCCGGCGTCGCAACCGGATCCGCCCCGAGGAGGCCAGCGCCGTGAGGCGGGCGGTCGCCTTCGGGCTCACCACGTCGACCTCCGCACCGCACTCCACGAGCAAGGCGACCTTGCGCTCCGCCACCGCCCCGCCCCCGACGACGAGGCAGCGTTTCCCCGTGAGGTCCACCATCATCGGATAGAACTTTCGCATGTCTCGGGATGCGTCGGGCCCACGGGGTGATCCGCCCGCCTTCACGGGGCGGACGGCGGGGCCGTCCGTGGTCGCCTGTCAGGGATGGCGCTGGCGGGGTGCCCCCTCCCTACTCCTTGCCTTTCTTGCCCGAATTGAGGAGGCCCTTGACCTCTTCCACGAACTGGTGGACATCCTTGAACTGGCGATAGACGGACGCGAACCGGACGTAGGCCACCTCGTCCAGGTCGTGGAGGCGCCGCATGATGAGCTCGCCCACTTCGCTGCTTCCGATCTCGCGGTCCGGCTTTTCCGCCAACCGCGCCTCGATGTCGTCCACGATCGCCTCGAGCTGCGACACGCTGACCGGCCGCTTCTGCGTGGCCTTCAGCAGGCCGCTCAGCAACTTGTGGCGGTCGAAGGGCTCGCGGCGCCCGTCCTTCTTCACCACCATGAAATGGATCTCCTCGATCCGCTCGTAGGTGGTGAAGCGGCGGTGGCATTGCAGGCACTCCCGGCGGCGGCGGATGACCTCGCCGTCCTTCCCCTCGCGGGAGTCCACCACCTTCTCCGACATGTGATTGCAGTAGGGACAGCGCACCGCGATCGCTCCCCGGCGGATGGGTTGTGCTCAGTCGCCGATCATGGAAGCAGCCGCTCCCGGTACAGTGGGAAGGTGGCGGTGAGCTCCCGCACCCGGCCCGCCACGCGCGCCTGCCGGCCGGCATCCTCGACGTCCGCCAGCACCTCGGCGATGAAGCCCGCGATCTTCCGCATCTCGGCCTCGCGCATGCCCCGGGTCGTCAGGGCAGGGGTCCCCAGCCGGATGCCCGAGGTAACCATGGGGGGCTTCGTATCGAATGGGATGGCATTCTTGTTCACGGTGAGGCCGGCCTTGTCCAGGGCCGCTTCGGCCACCTTGCCCGTGAGGCCCCTGGACGCCACGTCGACCAGCATCACGTGGGTGTCGGTGCCTCCCGAGACGATGCGGAAGCCCTGGGCGATGAGCGCCTCCGCCAGGGCCCTGGCGTTGGCCACGATCTGGCGCTGGTACTCCCGGAACTCTGGGGTCAGGGCCTCCTTGAAGGCCACCGCCTTGGCCGCGATGACGTGCATCAGCGGCCCCCCCTGCATCCCCGGGAATATCGTCTTGTTGACGGCCGGGGCGAGTGCGGCCTTGCACATGATCATGCCGCCGCGGGGCCCGCGCAGCGTCTTGTGCGTGGTGGTCGTGACCAGGTCGCAATGGGGGATGGGCGAAGGATGCAGCCCCGCGGCGATGATCCCGGCGGGATGGGCGATGTCTGCCATGAGGTAGGCGCCGATCTCGGCCGCTACCTCTTTGAACGCGGCGAAATCCAGCGTGCGGGGATAGGCGCTTCCCCCCGTGACGATGAGCTTCGGGCGGTGCTCTTTGGCCAGTCGCCGGACCTCGGCCATGTCGATCTGCTCGGTGGTCTTGTCCACGCCGTAGGCGATCACCTTGAAGAAGCGGCCCGAGAAGTTGACCGGGCTCCCGTGGGTGAGATGCCCGCCATGGGCCAGGTTCAAGCCGAGAATGGTGTCGCCGTGCTCCAGCACCGAGAAGTACGCGGCCATGTTGGCCTGCGCCCCGGAGTGCGGCTGGACGTTGACATGCTCCGCCCCGAAGAGCTGCTTGGCCCGCTCGATGGCCAGCGTCTCGGCCATGTCCACGAACTCGCAGCCCCCGTAGTAGCGCTTGCCCGGGTACCCCTCGGCGTATTTGTTGGTCAAGGGCGATCCCATCGCCTCAAGCACCGCCTCGCTGACAAAGTTTTCCGAGGCGATCAGCTCCAACTTAGTCGCCTGGCGCTCCGTCTCGAGGCGGATGACCTGTGCGATCTCCGGATCCACGTCAATCAATCGCTTCACGGAATCTCCCCTCCATACGGCCTGCGAGATTTTCGGAACCTCCGCAAGATCAACGGAGTCTAGCCCTGGGGCCAGTGCCTGTCAAGGAAAAGGCCGGCACGATGACGGGCCCGGGACTCCCCGGGGGCCCGGAGGCGCCCGAGGCTGTGCAGGGGAAATTCGCGCTTGGGGTCACGGCTTCTGGCTGGAGGCCGGCCCCTCCAATGCCGGGCCCGGGTCCCAGGGAAGCGTCACCGTGAAGGTGGTGCCCTTTTCCAGCTTGCTTTCCACGTGGACCTGTCCCTGGTAGAGATCCACGATCCGCTTGACCAGGGAGAGTCCCAGGCCGGTCCCCTCGGTGCCCATGACCTTGACGTTGGCGGCCCGGTAGAACTCCTCGAAGATGTGCGGCATCGCCTCCGGGGCGATGCCGACCCCGCTGTCCGAGACGACCAGGGTGACCCGAGACTCCTCGGCCCGCAGCGTGAGCGACACCATCCCGCCGGCTGGAGTATACTTGACGGCGTTTTCCAGGAGGTTGTCCACCAGCCGGTGGACGTCCTCCTCGGTGGCGCGGAATGGAAGGGGCGCGTCCGGCAGGCTCAGGCTGACGGTCACTCCGCGCGCCTCGGCCTCGGGCTGGATGATCTCGGCAACCCGACACACCAGTGCGACCAAGTTCAGCTCCGTCTTCTTGTGTTGCGGCAGGCGATCCTTCAGCGCGCCCAGCGCCAGCAGGTCGCGCAGCAGCTCGTGGAGTCGGGCCATCCGGCGGGCGGCGCGATCGATCAGGACCTGCTGGCGTTCCGTGAGCGTCCCCGCATAGCCTCCCTGCAGGACCGCGAACTGCGACTGGAGCGCGGCCACCGGGGCCTTCAGCTCATGCGTCACCGCGAAGACGAAGCGTGACTTGGCCTCCTCCAGCTCCTGCAGCTGGCGGAAGGCACGGGCGTTCTGGATGGCGGCGGCCCCCTGGCTGGCCAGGGCCATGAGGAACTCCGTCTCCTCCTGGGTGAAATGGCGCTCCTCGCCGGTGTAGACCCGCAGCACCCCGATGGCCCGGTCGAGCAGCATCATGGGCACGCTCAAGACGGAGCGGATCCCCTCCTTGCGTGCCTCCTCGGGGTACTGGAACCGGGGATCCACGGCGGCGTCCAGCAGGGCCACCGGGTTCCCCTGGAGGGTCAGGCGATCCATCTCGCCGCGCTGGGGATCCACCTTGCCCTTGGTGAGATAGGCGTCGCTGAGCCCGTAAGCGGCGCTGACCTCGAGGAAGCGCCCCTCCTCGTCCAGCAGCCGGATGGAGCTGGCCTTTACCCCCATGACCTCGGTGGCTTGCCGGACGATGGTGGAGAGCACCTGCGGCAGGTTGAGGGAAGAATTGACCGCCCGGGAGGTCTCGTACAGGGTCCGCATCTTCTGGTACGCGTCCTCCAGGTGCTGCTTCAGATCCGCCAGCTCGCGCGTGCGGCGCGCCGTCTCCCCGGTGATGGAGGTGGCGAGGTAGATGGAGATGAGGATGGCGCTGACGAAGAAGCCCAGCGCCGCCAGCAGGAACAGGGGACCCTGCAACTGCGGTTGGTGGAGCTCGGCGATCACCAGGTGGGGGAGGATCGCCCAGAATTCCAGCAGGGCCAGGCCCATCACCAGCAGGATGCCGAAGCCGGCGAGCAGGAACGCCAGCGACGTCGGCAGCAGGATGCCGGCCACGATAGTGTTGAAGATGAAGTAGAAAAGGGCGGGGCTTTCGATCCCGCCGGTGTAGTGGACCACCAGGGTCAGGGCGAGCCAGTCCAGGAGGATCTGGAGCGCCGCGAAATGGTTGAAGGTCTGGATGGAGGCGCCGGGGGTGCCGCGCAGCATCCTGAGGCGCCAGGTGAAGACGGCATTGTAGGCCAGGATGGCGACACCGATGAGGCAGAGCTTCACCCAGGGGATGGTGAGCGACAGCAGGTGTTTCGCGATCAGGGTGAGGACGATGACCGCGGCGGCGGCCACCCAGCGCAGCAGGATGAGCCAGGAAACCCGGGCGATGAGTTCTGCTTCCAGGGGGAGGCGGTAGGGCGCGGTCTCCGCCCCGGGCCGCGTCGCCTCGTCCTTCTCAGGCACGGATTCCCCCCTCGGCACCGCCTCGGACGGCCAAAGACATGGATGGCGTCGGGACGCGGAGGCACGTCGCGGCGCGACCGCAGGGCAGCGGGCCCTACTTGAGCTTTTCCCGCAGCGTGGACAGCAGGACGTCCGGCTGTATCGGCTTCTGGAAGACTCCGTCCAGCCCGAGCTTGGTGTAGTCGGTGGCCATGAAGAGTTGATCGCCGGTGGAGCTCAGCATGTAGATCGGGGCGGTGTTGCCGAGCAGGCGGAGCTCCTTGACGAAGTGCATGCCGGAATCGATCTCCTCCATCATGAGGTCCACGATGACGAGGTCCGGCGCGGCCCCCTTGTACTTCCTGAGGCCGGCCTCGGCCGAGACGGCCTCTTCCATGAGGTAGTCGTTGGCTTCCAGGATCAACCGGATGCAGTCGAGGAAGTCCTGATCGTCATCGATGCAGAGGATCACGTACCTGCCGTTTCTCATGGGTGCGTCCTCACCTGGGCGGGAGAGTGGTTCCCCTCGGCTGTGCCGGCAGCCGAATCAAAGGTGCGTTCCGTCAGCACGGGCACGATGAAGCGGAGGGCCGCCGCGAGATTCTCCCGGGCCTCGTCGGACAGGGCCTCGCCGAACTCGTTGAAGCGGTAGCCCCGGATCCCGAGCGCGTAGCCCCTGGTGTCGGCCCGGAAGAGGTCGCGGGCCAGGGCGAGGACGGCCTCCGGCTCGACGCTGTGGGTGCTGAAGCTGGTGCCCCCCGCGGGATGCACCGCCCTGAAGAAGAAGGGTTCGCGGCCTCCCACGGAGGCGTCGGCGAACACCACGTACCGGTGCGCCGCCGCCGCCGCGGCGTCCTCCAGGGTCAGTTGGTAATCGGCCTCCACCGTCACGCCGGGGAGGCGGAGCCGTTCGACCGCCTCGGCCAGGGCCGGCCCCAGGCCGTCGTCCCAGCGGCCCGGGTTGCCATATCCGATCACCAGGATGCTATTGGCCATCCCCCGGACCACCCCGGGCCTTCCGGGCCACGAGCCGGCCGTCGCAGTCCAGGATCTCGACGGTGAGCGGCATCTGACCCATCGCCTGCGTGGCGCATGAGAGGCACGGATCGTAGGCGCGGATGGCCACCTCGACGCGGTTGAGGAGTCCCTCCGTGATCTCGGTGCCCGACAGGTAGTCGCGGGCGACGCCTTCCACGGCGCGGTTCATGGGCGTGTTGTTGTTGGTGGTGGCGACGATCAGGTTGCAGCGGACCACCTGGTCGTTCTTGTCCACCTGGTAGTGGTGGAACAGCGTGCCGCGCGGGGCCTCGATCAGGCCGACCGCCTCCTCGCGACGCTCGCCCTTGACCACGAGATCGGTGCCCTGCAAATCCGGATCGTTCAGGAGCAGCTGGATCTTCTCGGCCGCGTGCAGGAGCTCGATCATGCGCGCCCAGTGGTAGGCCATGGTGATGTTGTTCGGCTTGCCCCCGGTGAGGGCCATGAACTCCTTGCGGGCGGCTTCGGCCTCGGGCGTGTCGATGAAATCGCAGGCGTTGACCCGCGCCAGCGGCCCCACGCGGTACCAGCCCCACTCGGGGCCCAGCGACTTGATGAAGGGGAACTTCATGTAGGACCAGGGCTTGACCTCCTCGGCGATGTAGTCGAGGTAGCGCTGGTAGTCGACCTGGTCGAAGATCTTGCGGCCGGCCGCGTCGATGGCGCGCAGATTCCCGTGGTACAGGTCCATGGCGCCGTCGGCCCGGACCAACGAGACGTGGTTGGAGTCGAAGGAGCCGAAATCCCGCAGCTCCTTCAGGTGCGTGGCCGTGTAGTCCTTGGCGATCGCCAGGGCGCCGCGGGACCAGGTCAGGATTTGCTCGATGTCCTTGAGGAACCCGTCCCGCTCGGCCACGGACAGATTCTTGTTCACGCCGCCGGGAATGGCGCCCGTCCCGTGGATCTTCTTCCCCGCGGTGGCCTTGATGATCTCCTGGCCGTACTTGCGGAGCAGGACACCCCGCACGGCGAGATCCGGGTGCTTTGTGGCCACCCCGATCACGTTGCGGATGGCCGGGTGGGCGTCGAAGCCGAAGAGCAGATCCGGCGAGACGAGGTAGAAGAAGTGCAGGGCGTGGGACTGGAGCAACTGGCCGTAGTGCATCAGGCGGCGCACCTTCTCGGCCGTGGGCGTGAGGGTCTCCCCGCCCACGATCCGGTCCATGGCCTTGGCCGCCGCCAGGTGATGGCTGACCGGACAGATGCCGCACAGCCGCTGGACCAGCACCGGCACCTCCCAGAAGGGCCGGCCCTGGATGAAGCGCTCGAAGCCGCGGAACTCCACGATGTGGAGCCGGGCCTGCTTCACCTTCCGCGCCTCGTCCAAGAGGATGGTGACCTTGCCGTGCCCCTCGACGCGCGTGACGGGCTCGATGACGATCTTCTTGGTGGCCGGGGCCGCAGTTCCCATAATGGTCTCTCCGCCCTCAATCGTACTTGAGGAGTTCGTACGGGAGCTGGATGGGCTGATTCTTCAGCAGCGCCGTGAGCGCCGTCCAGATGGCGTCCGCCGGCGGCGGGCAGCCCTGGATGTGGTAGTCGATCTTCACCACCTCGTGGCAGGGGTAGACCTTGTCGAGCAGGAGCGGGAGGTCCGGGTCGTTCGGGTACTGGCCCGTGGGGTTGTGCACCGTGGGGCCGTTCCGGTAGGCCTCGTCCAGACACTCCTGGAGCGGGATGGTGTTCCGCATGGCCGGGATGCCGCCGCAGATGGCGCACTCGCCCACCGAGATCAGGACGTCGCAGTGCTCGCGGAACTCGCGCAGCACGCGCACGTTCTCCTCGTTGCAGCACCCGCCCTCGATGAGGCCGATGGCGCAGCGGCCGGAGAACTCCTTGAGGTCGTCGATGGGGGACTTGTCGAAGTCCACGAGCTCGATGAGCTGCAGGATGCGGTCGTCGATATCGAGAATTGACATGTGGCATCCGAAGCAGCCCGCCAGGGACGCCGTCGCCACCTTGGGTTTCGCCATGGCTGGGTACCTCTCCGTTATCGGCCGCGGGCGGCCGGCCGCTTGGCCTCGATGTCGGACCCGATCGGCTTGATGTCGTAGAGCCGCTGGCCGATGGGCACCTGGTAGCCCACGCGCTTCCTGAGGATCGCCCCGACCGGGCAGATGTCCACGGCCTTGTCGGCGCTGCCCAGATTCGTATCCGCCAGGTGCGCCTCCGCGTTCACCCAGATCTTCTTGGTCGCGCCCCGCCCCACGAACTGGAAGGCGTGCTTTCCGTCCAGGTCCCGCGAGGCCCGGACGCAGCGGGCGCAGAGGATGCAGCGGTTGCGGTCGATGAGGACGTCGGGATGGCTGGCGTCGACGTCGCGGTGCGGGAACTGGTACGGGTAGCGCGGGGCCAGGATGCCGAGGCGGTAGGCCAGGGCCTGCAGCTCGCAGTTGCCGCTCTTCTCGCAGAACATGCAGAAGTGATTCCCCTCCACGAACAACATCTCCACGAGGCTCGAGCGATGCCCTTTGAGGGCCTCGGTCTCGTTGTCCACCACCATGCCCTTGGCCGCGGGGGTGGTGCAGGCCGCCTGGGGGCGGCCGTTGACCATCACCGTGCAGACGCGGCAGGCGCCGAAGGGCGCGAGGTCCTTGTGGGCGCACAGGCGCGGGATGTACACGCCGGCCTCGTCGGCGGCCTGGAGGATCGTCTGGCCCGGCTTGCCTTCGATCTTGATCCCGTCGATGGTGAAGAGGAAGCTCTCGCTCATGGCGCGCATCCTTTGCTTAGCCCGCGAAGAGTTCGGATGAGCGTCCCACCAGCCGCTCGGAATCCCGCAGGGCCGCCCGGATGTCGAAGGAGGCCAGGCACGGCTCGGCGGTCCTCTTCCGCAGCAGGGCCTCATAGGCGGGGCGGAACGCCTGGAGGGTGGTGAGGACCGGGTTGGCCGCGGTCTGTCCCAGGCCGCACCGGCTGGCCAGATTCATGGTGCCGCCCAGCTCCTGCAGGTACTCCAGGTCCCCGGTCTCCCCGCGGCCCTCGACGATCGCCTCGAGCTTCCGCCTCATCAGCGCGGTGCCGACCCGGCAGGGCGTGCAGTAGCCGCAGCTCTCCTCCAGGAAGAACTCCACGAACTTGAGGGCGACCTTGAGGATGTTCCGGTTCGGTCCGAAGACCATCACGGAGCCGCCCGTGGCCAGGTCATCGTAACAGATGGTCCGCTGGAACTCGGCCGGCGGCACCATCCGCCCCGCGGCGCCGCCCATCTGGACGGCCTGAGCGTCCTCCGCGCCGACCATGGTGAGGAGGTCGCACAGCTTGATCCCGAAGGGCACCTCGTACACGCCGGGGCTGGAGCAGTCGCCGGAGACGCTCAGCAGCTTCGTGCCGGTGCTGCCCCGGGAGCCGATGTCGGCAAACCAGCCGGGGCCATTGTCCAGGATGCGGGCCACGCAGCAGAAGGTCTCCACGTTGTTGACGGTGGTCGGCATCCCCAGGTAGCCCTTCTGGGCCGGGAAGGGGGGCCGGGTCTTCGGATCGCCGCGCTGCCCCTCGCAGGAGCTGATCATGGCCGTCTCTTCGCCGCAGACGTAGGCCCCCGCGCCCATCTGGATCCGGATGTCGAAGTGGACACCCGGCCTGCCCAGGATGTTCCGGCCGAGGAGGTTCTGGGCGCGCCGGGCGTGCAGGACGCTCTCCAGGAAGGCCCGCAGGTAGGCGTACTCGGCGCGCAGGTACACGATCCCGAGTTCCGCGCCGATGGCGTACCCTGCGATGGTCATGCCTTCGAAGACGAGATCCGGGTGCTCGGTGAGGATCACCCGATCCTTGAAGGTGCCGGGCTCGCCCTCGTCGGCGTTGCACATGACGCACTTGCGATCCCCGTCCGCCGCCCGGGTGAACTCCCACTTCATCCCGGTGGGGAAACCCGCCCCGCCCCGGCCGCGCAGGCGCGACGTCTTGATGGCGTTGATGACCTCGACCGGGCTCATGGCCACGGCCTTCTTGAGCGCCGCCCCGGGGGTGAGGGGCGCCAGCACGACGGGCCCCTCGCGGCGGACGTTGTTGTGGACCATGGAGTACACCAGCGGATGGGCGTTGTTGCCGTCGCCCAACCGGCGCACCAGCCGCCGGGGATCGCCGGTCTCCCGCAGCGTCCGCACGATCTCGCGCGCCCTGTCGCTGGACAGGTAGGTGACGACGACGTCGTTGATCAGGGCGGCCGGCGCCTGGTCGCACATCCCGATGCACGGGGTGTGCTCCAGGCTGATCTTGCCGTCGGGCGTGGTCTCGCCGAACCGGATACCCAGCTCCTCGGTGAAGGCCCGGGCCACCTGCTCCGCGCCGAACATCTCGTCAATGACGTCGTTGCAGAGACGGATCACCACGTTCCCCTGCGGCTTCACGGACAGGAAGGCGTAGAACGAGACGAGGCTTTCCACCTCCACGCGGGGGATGCCGACGGCTTGGGCGATGAGATCGAGGGCCGGGCTGGAGACGCAGCCGTGCTTGCCCTGCACCGCGCGGGCAATGTCCATCAGGCGCGTGGGGTCATTCCCGTGGGTCCCGCAGATTTCCCGGATGTCCCTGGCAAGCTCAATCATGGACGACCTCGCTATGTGGCTATCGCCTTCCGGCCGCCCTGGCACGGACGGTGGGGCGACAGATCAAATGGACTGCGGTGCGGGATGCGCCCGTCCCACAATGACATCCTAAAGAGAGGGCTTTGGATGCGCAAGGCGCAAAGACAAAATGTCCTGTGAACCGTATCACGTTGGGTCCAGCCGGAATTCCCGGGATACCGGAGGCGGCAACGACGGATCGACATGGGAGATCGATCGATGTGGGTGCCCTGGTCCGCAACGTCAGCGAGGGGATCCCGCCGGGGATCGGACAAGCGGGGGCACATTCGTATAGAAGGGGACCCCGTTGGCGTCAACCCTCCGGTACACGCCCGGGGTGGAGGGGGCCGCCTGAACGACCTCCGTCCGGACCTTTCGTGCGGGCGCTCCGTTGGCGGCGGCCGGTGCGGGGACATCGGGGCGCCCATAGAACCGGAGGACGCGGTTGACGTACTGCCGCGTCTCCGGATAGGGCGGGATCCCGTTGTACCGGAGGACCACGTTCTCACCGGCATTGTACGCGGCCAGCGCCAGGGTGAGCTGGCCGGGAAACAGGTCGTGCAGGAAGCGAAGGTATCGCACGCCGCCGCGAATGTTTCTCTCGGGGTCAAGGGCGTCCGTCACGGCGTATCGTCCGGCCGTGCCGGGCATGAGCTGCATCAGGCCCTGGGCCCCCTTGCGGGACACGGCGCGCGGGTCGAAGTTCGATTCGGCCTTGATGATGGCTCGGATGAGCTCGGGATTGATCCCTTCCTCCACGGCGATCTGGTTGATGAGATCGGCGTACTGGCCCTGCACGAGGTTCACGTCGCGCGGGAGTCCAAAGGCGGGGAGGGGGCGGAAGTACGGCTTGGTGGGGGCGTCGGTGAAGTGCGCGGTGCCGGCCTCGTCCACGTAGACGTAGGTCGCCGCCTCGAGAGAAGCGACCGGGGCCAGCCACAGGAGGCCCCCGACAAGCCAGACGAGCAGTCTCGGACGCATCGGCCGGTAGCTATACCAGACCCCCTCCCGCCTGGCAAGGCGAAACTGGCAGCGGGCGCCCATGGCTCGGGTCGCCGGGGTGCAGGGATGGGCGGGACGACGCGGATCACGCCTTCCGACCCCAGCGCGTGCGGAGATGTCCCGCGATCATGGCCGCCAGGATCGATCAGGGGAACAGGAGGACAACCGTCATCACTTTATAGTACATGGGAACCAGGCTTTCCTTCGTTTGGTGCGTCTCCGCTCGGCGCGCGGCGCCGATTCATCGCAGCGGACCGCTCGGCGGTTTGCCATCCATTGCCAGGCGTGTACGGCGGCGTAGGCTTCAGCCGTGATGGGTTCGGGGGGGTTGCCGAGACGCCAGCCGGTTTCCACCGCGATGAGGAGGTCCTCCCGGCTGGCCCCCGCCCCGTAAGCCGCCTTGACCAGCCATGCAAACTCGTGCGCTTGCTGGGTTGACACAGCCTCGGTGAAGGCGGCCAGGAGGGCCGTTCGCTCTTTCATGGGGATGGATCCTCCTCTGCCATGAGTCCCGCCGCCTGCCACTTCACCTCCACCGCCCGTATCCGTTGCGCCCCAGCTCCCACCCGTGCATGAAGCAGGCGGCATGCCATCGGCTGGAAATTGTCTAATTTCTCAGAAATGCTGGATTTGTCGTGGGGTGAGGTCCACGGGAGAGAGATCGATCTTGAACCCTCATAGATACACACCCGTATCTGATTGGGCTTGCCCTACTACTCGAAGAGAAGGACCCTGGGACAACGGTCGCTCCTGGGCTGACCGTACCGCCGGGAACAATTCCACTTGCCCGTCCCGGCCTTTCCCCGTATGGTACTTGCGATCAGCGATCAGTTTTCAGACGTCGGTGTTCAGCCTCTGTACGACCCCTGACCGGGCCTTCTGGGCCGGGGCTGAGAGCTGATGGCTGATGACCAGCGCAGCGAGCGGAGCGCCGAAACGCAGGACGATTTGGGCGAACTATCATCGTGGCTGAATCCGCGGGCGAGAAGTTCGCAGAGTTGGTGAAGATCATGGCCCGGCTGCGGGGGGAGAACGGTTGCCCCTGGGACCGGGAGCAGACCTCGGAGAGCATCAAGCCCTACCTCGTCGAGGAGACCTACGAAGTCCTGGAGGCCATCGACGAGCAGGATCCGGCGAAGCTCAAGGAGGAATTGGGCGACCTCATGCTCCAGATCGTCTTTCACGCCCAGATGGCGGAGGAGACCGCTGCCTTCACCGTCAGCGACGTCCTGGCCGCCATCAACGACAAGCTGGTCCGGCGCCACCCCCACGTCTTCGGCGATGTGAAGGCGGACACGGCGCAAGAGGTCCTGTTCAACTGGGAACAGATCAAGCAGACCGAGCGCCGCCGCGACAAAGGCCAGGCCTCCCTCTTGGACGGGGTGCCCCGAGAAATGCCCGCGCTGCTCCGCGCCCACCGCCTGCAGGAGAAAGCGTCACGCGTCGGCTTCGACTGGAACGAGGCGCAGGAGGTCTTCCGGAAGGTGGAGGAGGAACTCGGCGAGCTACGGGCGGCCATGCAGGGCCAGGCGGCGGAGCGGGTGGAGGCGGAACTGGGCGATCTCCTCTTCGCCCTGGTGAACCTCAGCCGGTTCCTGGCGGTGAACCCGGAGGAGGCGCTGCGCAAGACCATCGCCCGCTTCATCGCGCGCTTCCGGTACATCGAAGAGGAACTGGCGCGACGGGGTCGCTCCTTGCGGCAGGCCAGCCTCGAAGAGATGGACGCGCTGTGGGCCGAGGCCAAGGCCCAGGGTCGGTAAGTCTCCCTCGTTCCTTCCAGGATGTGCCAGCCGTCCGTGCCGGCGATCTGCGGGTTCGATGCATGAGGCGCAATTCCCGTCGCATTGAAGGAGAAGCCGCGTCGGGCCTGACGGCCGCCCTTGGCCCCCGGGGCTGGCTTTGCGGGGTGCTGCCCGAGTTCGAGTACCGGGCGGCCCAGCTCCAGATGGCCGAAGCGGTCGAGCAGGCCATCGCGCTCGGCGAGACCCTCCTGGCCGAGGCGGGCACCGGAACCGGCAAGACCCTGGCCTATCTCACCCCGGCCATCCTGAGCGGCCGGAAGACCCTCATCGCCACCGGGACGAAGACCCTTCAGGACCAGCTGTTCTTCAAGGACATCCCGCTCCTGGCCTCGGCGCTCCCCCGGAAGTTCGTGCCCAGCCTCATGAAGGGGCGGGGCAACTACCTGTGCCGCCGGAACCTGCGCCGGGCGCTCGAGGAGACGCACACTCGGTCCCAGCGCCAGGCGCTGCTCAAGATCCAGGCCTGGTCCGCCAAGACGGCGCGCGGCGACCGGGCGGAACTGGCGTTCCTCCCCGAGCCCGATCCCCTCTGGGACGATATTGCCGCCTGGTCCGAGAGCTGCCTCGGCACCTCGTGCGAGGACTACGAGGACTGCTTTCTCACCCGGATGCGGCAGGAGGCGGCCGCGGCCGACGTGGTGATCGTGAATCATCACCTGCTCCTGGCCGACGCCGTCCTGCGCGACCGCAGCCAGTTCCAGATTCTCCCCTCGTATGACGTGCTGGTGTTGGACGAGGC
>Ga0315279_10003718_pt1 | contig 20956 bp, 15 predicted proteins | sample YL17G06_20_MG_FD_203694 | JGI IMG/M metagenome (GOLD analysis project Ga0315279, IMG submission 203694) | Sediment microbial communities from Yellowstone Lake, YNP, Wyoming, USA - YL17G06_20 | ecosystem: Environmental > Aquatic > Freshwater > Lake > Sediment | place: USA: Wyoming | collected... | reverse complement strand
GTCGAATGCTATAATACTATCCATGACGCGTGTCTCCTTTCTGCCCGTTCTATCGGGCCAATTTTTTGCAACGCGGTATCATCTTACCGCATCACGAGGCACGCGCTTTCATATAATCATTGCGAGGAGCACAGCGACGAAGCAATCTCTACTTTGGCAACAAGCCCCTTCGCGGGAATGACAGCGTACGCATTACTTCTCAAGTAGGTCTGTGTTAATCAGTGAAATCTGTGGTTCACTTTATTTATTTCTCAAGTAGGGCGAGGCATAGTTGCGACCATGTTTCCATAGAATCCCTGACCTCGCGCAGCTCGGTTGGACTCATAAAGGCCATCTGGGTAATCACCTGCTCCCGCTTGCTGACGCTCGGCGAATCCAGAATCCAGTGGTGAACTATTCCAAGATGCACGCTTCCGACCTCGGTAGAGTCATCATTAAGCAAAGCAACAATTGTATCGGTGTGGCCAGCTTCTACACAGACTTCCTCCGCAACCTCACGCTGAACGGCGGTAAGATAATTTTCGTATAAGTAAGCAAATAAAGAACTATTATCAGCATCAATCGGATTTATATGGCCTCCTATGCCGATAGACCTTAGTCCTGTAAGCCGTGTTTCTCCTGCCCGCCTGCCCCGGACGTAGCTGAGGTATTTGCCGTCGCAGCTCATTATTACGTAGGGAATAAGCTGCTTATAGCCGGGGTCAACTTCGGCCTGCGGCCTCGGTATGAAACGCGGAACGCCCGGAACGAAAAGCTTGTCGAGATATCGCCGAACGTCAAAAATCAGTCCCTGGAACATCCCTGCCTGCTCAAGGACCCTTCGCTCGACAACCAGCACCTGCTCTTGCTGCGTCATCCTGCTAATCCCTTCTGGTTAATTGGTTAATTGGTTAATTAGTTAATTAGTAAGTGGCTGATTGGTCTATTTGTTCTGACTGTTTTCTCACTCTCAAGTACTTGATATAGCCATTAAGCTTCTTTAAAAGAACATATCCGTCTTGCTTGAGACTTTCGATGTAGTCTTTGTCAGCATAATTTTCATCAAGGCAAGTGTTCAAATCATCTATTAACTCCTGTAAGGAACCTCTGGATTGTCTGAGGAATTGGATGTTTTGCTGATAGTGATATCTTCCATGTCCTTCGGCTATGTTATTTGTTACGGACAATGCTGCCTTGCGCATCTGGATAACAAGATTATATTGCTCTTTATCAGGCAATTTATAGGTAAGCTTGTAGATTTTCTTCTGTATTCTCGTGCCAGCTTATAAAGTTCCAATTTCTCAAAACTATATTCATTCATACCCTACTCACCACTCACCATTTAACCACTCACCATATTATGTTTGGTTGGTATGATGAAGTGCTCAGGCACAGGAAATTGCGAGCACAAGAGCAATGCTTCTCTGCCGACCTGCTCGATGACCGATTCTTTGTCGATATTTTCAGCCACTTTATTTATAAAAGCGGCGATTTGCCGACATTCCTCTTCCTTCATACCCCGCGTGGTAATAGCCGGCGTGCCGAGGCGCACTCCGCTGGGGTCCGCCGGCGGAGCAGTGTCACCCGGCACAGTATTATAATTAGTCACTATCCTGGCCCTGTCCAACGCCTTGGCTAATTTCTTTCCGGGGATTTTTTTGTTCCGCAAATCAATCAAAATTAAATGATTATCCGTCCCGCCGGTTACAAGATTGAAGCCATATTCGAGCAGCTTCTCAGCCAGGGCCTTGGCATTCTTGACTATCTGCTTTGCATAAGCAACAAACTCCGGCGTATTGGCTTCGGCCATCGCCACAGCAATAGCCGTCAGGGTGTGCATGTGCGGCCCGCCCTGCAGGCCTGGGAAAACCGCCCTGTCCACCTTTTCTGCGTGCTCAGCTCTGCACAGCAGCATCCCGCCGCGAGGCCCCCGCAGCGTCTTATGTGTCGTGGTTGAGACTATGTCGGCATAAGGGACCGGACTTTTGTGTATCCCTGCAACAACAAGACCTGCGATGTGCGCTATGTCGCTGACGTGGTATGCCCCCACCTTCTTTGCTATCTGACCGAATATCTCAAAATCAATTTCCCTCGGATATGCGGTGGCACCGGAGATAATTATCTTCGGACGGTGTTTTTTAGCAAGCCCTTCAATCAGGTCAAAGTCTAATCTGCCCGTATCAGGGTTTACAGGATAAGGCACAGACTTATAGAATCTGCTTGTCAGAGAAACCTTCCAGCCGTGCGTCAGATGTCCCCCGTGGACAAGAGACATTCCCATAATAGTATCCCCCGGCTCTATGAGGGCCGCGTAAGCAGCCAAGTTCGCAACCGACCCGGAGTAGGGCTGGACATTCGCATGGTCGGCCTTAAACAATTTTTTCGCCCGCTCCTGAGCCACTTTTTCGATAAGGTCAGTTACCTGCTGGCCTTCATAATATCGCCGGCCTGGATAGCCCTCGGAGTATCTGTTGGTAAGGCAGCTTCCGCTGGCCAGCATCACCGCCTTGGATACATAGTTCTCGGAAGGGATAAGACGAATTGAGCCGCTCTCAAGCGCCTCTTCCTGCCTTAAAAGCTCATATATCTGTGGGTCATACTGCTCAAGAGCCGTTATCATATTGGTTCCTCCTTAAACTCCTTTCGTTCGAGTCGCTCCTGGATTACCAACTCCAGCATCCTGCCTACTCGCTGTCTTATAGCACAACTGAACTTTTTATACAAGTATTTATTGTTGACAAATTTCCAGCCAGGATTACGATAAGCACGTTAAAATAATGTATCGCTCTGTTGAAAACATTGCTGGTTGTCATTTCCGCCGATAGGTGTCCTGCGGAGAGCGAGCCGGCAGGGCGAAGCCCTGCACCGGATCAAGCCCGCCTTCGGCGGGGCGAGTCGAGAAACCTATTTTTTAGTAGATTTCTCCACTTCGCCCCCGTGCTTTCTGCGAAAGCAGAAACGGGGGCTTCGGTCGAAATGACGTGTGGACTTTTCAACAGAGTAACAATGTATCAAGAATAAGGGACTATTTACAGCGTATGCCAGAAGAAGATAGCAGTCAGGATTTAGCCAAGGCCGGGGCCTTTTTCGAAAAAGCCCAGCAAGCAGCGGAGAAAAACAATTTCGATTACGCTATCGATATGTATCTTGAAGGACTGCGCTACGCCCCGGACGCCTTAGAAGAAGGTCATATCCCTCTTTGCGAGCTGGCCCTGCACCGGCAGAGAAAGGGCAATAAAAAACCATCAATGCTCGAAAAAATCAAACGTCTGCGAGGTAAAACCCCCCTCGAGCAGATGCTTAACGCCGAATATCTTTTCGCAAAGGACACCGGACATTTGCCATACGCCGAGGCGATGCTAAGGGCCGCCGTGGAAGGTGGTTATAAGAAAACAGCTAAGTGGATTGCCAATCTGATTTTCCAGACAAATAATGCCTCCGAGAAACCATCGGCACAAACGTATATCCTGCTAAAAAATTGCTATGCAGCGTTGGGAGAATTTGACAAAGCCCTCGCTGCCTGCCAGCGTGCCGCCAGACTCAGGCCCGAAGATGGAGAATTAGCGGAGGACTTTAAGAACCTCTCCGCCGAACTGACTATGGTCAGGGGCAAATATGACACGGAGGTCGATTTCAGGGAATCTATCAAGGACCGCCAGGAGCAGGAAAAACTTCACGCCCAGAGCAGCGTCGTCAAAACCGACGATTACCGTATATCGGCAGTTGAAGATGCCAGGAAAAGACTCACCAGAGACCCATATCTGCCAATGAACATATTTAACCTGGCTGATGCACTGTCGGATTTGGAAAACGACAAAGCCGAGAATGAGGCCGTAGAGCTGCTGGAAAATGCCTATAAAGCCAGGGACGATTTTAGCTTCAAGCAGCGGGCAGGCCTGCTGCGTATAAAACAACTCAGACGCAAGATAAGAGAGACAAGAGTTGCTCTTGACGCTAATGCAAACGACAGCCAGGCCAAAACGAGGCTCGAAGAATTGACCGTGCAGCTAAACAGCACCGAACTGGAACATTTCCGCCTCTGTATGGAAAACTACCCGACCGACCTCCAGGCCAAATACGAGTATGCGGTCCGCCTGGCCCGCAATAGAAAGTATAATGAGGCGATACCGTTGTTCCAGGAAGCACAAAAAGACCCCAGACGAAAAATTGCATCAATGAATATGATGGGCTTTTGCTTTTTTATGAAGGGCTGGTTCGCAGATGCAATCGACATCTTCACACAGGCGATTGAGTCCTACGAAATAAAAGAGGATGCAATTGCCAAAGAGCTGCGGTATAATCTCGCCCGTACTTACGAAGAGCAGGGCGATACGGACAAGGCGCTGGAAATATATCGCAAACTCGCCCAGCTCGATTTCGCATACAAAGATGTCAGCCAGCGAGTAGATAAACTAAGGGGAACCAAAAACTAAAAACAGTTTGCTTGGGAAATCAGAAACAAAATTAGGAGACCATAGTGGCACATTCGTTATCAGCTAAAAAAAGAGTGCGGCAAAACGCCAAAAGAAGAGTAATCAATCACGCTCGCAAAAGCCAGATAAAGACGCAAATCAAACGTCTCGAGGCAAGTTTGAGCGGCGGCAACATAGAAGCATCAACCGAGCAATTCCATCTCGTTGCCAAAAAGCTGGACAAAATCGCTGCAACAAGCACAATGCACAAACGAACCGCCGCACGAAAAAAGTCGCGCCTCGCCAGACGCCTTAATGCCCTTAAGGCCCAAAAGGGGCCATCATAATAGTTTCAGATGTCCAGGCAGCGTGCCGTGCCACTGTCTTGCCCCCGAATGTCTTTGTCGAGGGCTTGCCTTCTGCCGTCTTATCCTCCGCTCGCCGGATGCTGCCTTTTGTTTAATTATAGACAAGTGCCGCACCCGGTCGATATAAAATCAGTCAGGTGCTTTTTCATCTTTTAGCAGACGAGCCAAATGCCAGAGATTTTCAAGAAAAGGATAATTGAGTTACTGAAGCACGCTAATTACGAGCCGGTCAAACTCCCTCAACTGGCCAGGGCATTAGGCGTCCGTTCAGAGGACTATCAGGCATTCAAATTGGCCTTTGACCAGTTGCGTCAGGCCGGCCACGTAGTAATAGGCGGCGGGAACCTGGTCAGTCTGCCGTCACTGGCCGGTCGAATCGTCGGGACATTCAGGGCAAATCCCAAAGGATTCGGTTTCGTGACGCCGCTCGAGCCCCATGCCCACGGCGACCTGTTTATACCTCCCAGCGCAACCGCCAGCGCAATGACCGGCGACATCGTCGCCGCCAAGGTCACAAAAAAAGGTGAACGCGCCGGGCAGATGCGCTACAGCGGTGAAGTAATAGAGGTCCTCGAACACGCACAAAATCAATTCATCGGAACCTTATTGAAAGCCCCGCAGGGCTGGCTCGTCCAGCCGGACGGCTCAAGCTTTGTCGAGCCGATTTCAGTCGATGACGTTACTGCAAAAGGCGCCCTGCAGAAGGACAAAGTCGTGGTCGAAATACTCTCATATCCGACCGAAAAATATCTGGCGCGAGGCGTAATTATCGAAGTGCTCGGCAAAGCAGGACAATATGACAGCGAGATAAAATCAATAATTCATCAGTTCCATTTGCCGACCGAATTTGATGCCCCCTGCCTCGAACAGGCGCGCGCTGCCGCCGCCGAATTTGACCCCGAGCGCCCCGGCAGACGAGAGGACATCACTAATAAAGTAATCATCACAATTGACCCGCCGGATGCAAAAGATTTCGACGATGCAATAAGTCTTGAAAAGGATTCCAAAGGCAACTGTGCGCTGGGCGTTCACATCGCCGACGTAAGTTTCTTTTTGCCGCAGGGTTCGCCCCTCGATGCCGAAGCGAGGAACCGGGGAAACAGTATTTATCTACCGGCCAAAACCTTTCCAATGCTGCCCGAGACTCTAAGCAATGGTATATGCAGTCTCCAGCCCGGACAAAAGCGGTTCGTCAAAAGTGCGTATATAACTTACGACAGGGACGGCAACGTCCTCTCGCGCAGATTTGCCAACAGTGTTATGTGCTCAGCACAGCGTCTGACTTACCAGCAAAGCGACAGGATTTTGAAAGGCCATACCAAAGGCGCCCAACCCGAAGTTATTAAGCTGCTGAAGGATATGGAGACACTCAGCCGGACAATTGAAAACCGCCGAGCCAAAAATGGAATGATACACCTGGACCTGCCGGAGACGGAACTTGTGATGGACAAATCAGGACGGGTTGTGGATGCCCACCCTGCCGATACAAGCTATCCGCACACAATTATCGAAATGTTTATGGTCGAGGCCAACGAGGCAGTCGCCTCCCTTCTGGACCGGCTTAATATCCCCTTTATCCGTCGAATCCATCCGGAGCCGGACGTTCTAAGTATGAAGAATCTGGCCCAGCTCGTCAGAGCATTCGGCTACCATTTGCCTCGAAATCCCGACCGCACCGCGATTCAGGATTTGCTGGCCGCCGTCAAAGACAAAGATTGCTCTTTTGCAATAAATCTGGCGGTCCTGCGAAGTTTTGAAAAGGCTGAGTATGCTCCGGTGCATATCGGCCATTTCGCACTCGCCTCAACTCATTATTGTCACTTTACCAGCCCCATACGCCGATATGCCGACCTGCTCGTCCACCGCCTCCTGGAATGCCACCTGCAGAACCGCCTGGACTTGGCACTGGATTCAGCGGGGCTGGACCTGGTTGAGATTGGAAAACATATAACCTTCACCGAACAAAGGGCCGAGGACGCCGAAGACGAGCTGACCACAGTTCTTATACTTCAAATGTTAAGTGACAAAATCGGCGAGGAGCTTGATTGCGTTGTGACAGGGCTGACGGGTTTTGGAGTATTTGTGCAGTCACGAAAGCTCGGCATAGATGGTCTTATCCGAATGGTCGATTTGGGCCCGGACGAATGGAAATTCAATTCCATCGCCCAGTGCATCATCGGCCAGCGCTCCGGATACACCATTCGCTTAGGCCAACCCATCAAAGCGTTCATAGTGTCGGTAAATGTCCCTGCGCGGCAGTTGAATCTGGCCCCCATCAAGCCATTAGTCAGTCCCGCCGCAGAAAAAAAGAAAGGTATAACAGCAAAAAAACCCAGGAAAGGAAAACGAAGGCGGTAAAAGCTATTCCCGTGTCTGGTGCTTATGCACGAGACACAGGTCACAAAGGACGAGCGACGTAGGGGTATCCTTGACATTCTGTAGAGTTAGGTCGGATTACTTATTAGAGGCAGTAAGCAATGGGCAAAAAATTTGTGGGTATCGTAGGTAGTTATCGCAAGGGCGGGATTATCGACAGCGCTGTTTCTGCTATCCTTAAAGGCGCCGAAGCCATGGGGGATGAAACGAAGAAGATTTATCTACTTGATAAGCATATTGAGTTTTGCAAGAACTGTAGAAGTTGTGTGCAAGAAAAGGCCTGTGAAACAAGAGGCAAGTGCATGCACAATGATGACATGGAAGAAATACTGCGGGAGATTGACAACGCTAACGGAGTAGTTTTGGGGGCGCCGATTAACTTTTTTAACGTAACCGCTCTTATGAAAAAGTTTATTGAGAGACTGCTGCCATATTGTTATTGGCCTTGGGGCAGAGTAATACCAAAGTATCGAATAAAGAAAAGCAAGATAAGTAAAAAAGCAGTTACCGTTACATCAAGCGGCTGCCCGGCATGGCTGGGTAGAATCATTTTTTCTGGCGCGCCGAGTGTATTGAAAACGGCAGCAAGATGTATTGGGGCAAGGGTGGTTAAATCGCTTTATTTTGGGACGGTTCGCAGAAGGGGAAATTCACAGCTATCTGATAGAGCATTACTTAAGGCATATAAGGCCGGCGAGAAATTAGCCTCTTAATCCAAGATGAGAGATAAACTGAATTATAAATGCCATTTTGTCATGGTTTATCTATTTCTTGACATTTGGTGGTAATCTTGCGATACTTGACTCATGGTTAGTGATTCGAGAATCGAGAGTTTCGAGTTCTTCAAGCTGCTGGTTACACCCGCTACAGAAAAAAAGAAAGGCGTAACAGCGAAAAAATCCAAAAAGGCAAGGCGCAAGGGAAATTCCGGATGAAACCAATCCTGAAGAAAGCCATCGGAGTCATACTGATTATTGTGGGCCTTGCGGCCCTGGTTACTCCCTTTACTCCAGGCTCGTGGCTTGCACTGATAGGACTTCAACTGGTGGGCCTTGGTTTTTTGGTGGAAAACAGACTCGGCCGAGCGATAAAGAACAGGTACAAGAATAGCTTTGAGAGCTTAAAAAGAAAAGTCAGGCAAATATCGCATCGCAAGCAGCCGCCGTCGCAAACGAAGGACCCGGAATAGATGTTCAGTAACACTCCACTATGGCAGATAAGCTGCTATTACTCATAACCATACTTTTTAATAAACCATTTCTTTCCTATCTGGACCAAGAAAAGATAAGCTGCAACTATAAGGAAAAGGGCTATAAAATACGTTGGCGGCGGAGTGACAAATCCGAAAAATTTGCCCAGCGGAGTAAGGGGTATTATTAACCCTATTGTTACAATGTAAATGGAGGTGAACATCAAAAACTGGCTCGGCTTACTTTCAATAAAAGGGACTTTTCCGGTGCGAATTATATGAATAACCAGTGTTTGAGTGCAAAGAGACTCCAAAAACCAGCCTGTATTAAAAAGAGGCTGGGACGCATGAAAGACAAATAACAACACTCCAAAGGTGACAAAATCAAATATGGAACTAATCGGACCAATGAAAATCATAAACTTTTTGATGTACTCCACATTCCAGGGCCTCGACTTTAAGAGATATTCTTTATCCACTTCATCCGAAGGGATAGCCACCTGCGACAAATCATAAAGAAAGTTATTCAATAGTATCTGGATGGGCAACATAGGCAAAAACGGCAAAAATATACAGGCACCGGTCATACTAAGCATATTGCCAAGATTTGAGCTTGACCCCATCTTAATGTATTTAAGAATATTGCCGAAGGTCTTTCTGCCCTCTATAACACCATCCTTCAGGACCATAAGGCTTTTCTTGAGTAAGATTATATCCGCGGATTCCTTAGCGATATCAACGGCGTTATTTACGGAAATCCCCACATCCGAAGCTTTCAAGGCAAGTGCATCGTTTATGCCGTCCCCCAAATAACCCACAATATGTTTATTTTCATGTAAAGCGTGAATTATTATTTCTTTCTGCAAAGGTGAAAGTCTGGCAAAAACAGAGGTCGTTTTTACCAATTCCCTGAGCTCTTCATCACTTATCTTTTCTATCTCGTCTCCGGTAACTAATCCTTTGACATCAAGGCCGACTTCGCTGCATATTTTTTTCGTCACCAATTCGTTGTCGCCGGTTAAAACCTTGAATTCAATTCCCAAACTTCTTAATACTTCAATCGTCTTTCTTGCTGTCGGCCTGGGTGGGTCCAGAAAAGCAACATATCCTTTCAGAATTAGGCCTTGCTCGTCATCTTTTGAATATACATCTTTTTTATCTTCCACATCCTTATACGCGATAGCAAGAACTCTAAAACCATCTGCGCTCAGGTCGTTATATTCCTCTTTCAAGTCTGTAAGTATCAAATCCTCCATATCTAATATTTCGCCGTCTAATTCAAATCTCGTGCATCTCTTAAAAATCTCTTCTGGTGCACCCTTAGCAACAATAGTATGCTTGCCATCCATCTCGACAACCACCGACATTATCTTCCTGGAAAAATCAAAAGGCACCTCATCTATCTTTTTATACTGCTTTACTAATAATTTTCCGTGCTTTAAGATGGCTTTATCCAATATATTTCTAAGGCCCGTCTGGTAAAAGCTATTAACGTAAGCAAATCTTAAAACATCCTCACTCTCTTCCCCTACTACATCACAGTGTTTTTCCAGAACAATCCTGTCTAAAGTAAGAGTCCCTGTTTTATCGGTGCAAAGCACGTCCATCGCGCCAAAGTTCTGTATAGAGCTTAGACGTTTTACAATAACTTGCTTTTTAGACATTGCTATTGCACCTTTAGAAAGATTTATTGCAACCAGCATCGGAAGCATCTCAGGAGTAAGGCCTACAGCCACCGCCAAAGAAAAAAGAAGCGCCTCAATAAAGTTGCCTTTTAGTAAAGCGTTCACGCCAAAGATAAATACCACTAAAAAAAGCATAAAGCGAATCATAAGCCAGGTAAACCTGCGTATCCCTTTATCAAAGCTGGTCTCTGTCACAATGGTGGCAAGCTTGCGAGAAAGTTCGCCAAACTGGGTGGCAACGCCTGTTTTTATAACCACGCCCAGTCCCGTTCCGCTTACTACACTCGACCCCATAAAAGCAATGTTGGTCAAATCAGATATAGTTTTGCTTTTAGGATGTATCGGCTCGACAATTTTTTCTATAGGGAACGATTCTCCGGTTAATGATGCCTGATTGATAAACAAATCTTTGCAAGAAATTATGCGCAAATCCGCAGGCACCATATCTCCAGCAAACAAATCAACAATATCGCCCGGAACAATCTCCCTGATTTTTACTTCTTTAGCTTTGCCATTACGATATACGGTTGCAGTGGCACGCACCATTTCGCTAAGTTTCTCCGCCTCTCTGCCTGCACGATATTCCTGGATGAAAGACAGAAACACACTCATAATCGCCATCAATATAACCAAAACCGCACTAATCTCTTCGCCAAAGAACAGAGAAAACCCAGCGATAATCAAAAGCACAATTACCAACGGATTAAGAAATTTTGAAAGAATTTGAAAAAGGACAGTCCTTTTCTTCTTTCTGGCAGGCTCATTGTAGCCGTATTCTTCAAGACGTCTTTGGGCTTCTGCTTCAGAAAGACCCTTAGCAGAAGTGTCCAGCTTCTCAAAGACAACTTCTACGGGAGCGCTCACATAATCAAAATCCAATATTTGGGGCCTTTGCTCACTCGAGCCCCTAAATCTATTATTATTTTTCACTTCAATCATAAAATTCTTTCATACACGATATTACACAGCGCATATCTTAAGGAAAAATGAAATATAATTAGCCTTGAATCTGATCTATAGAAAAGATTTCAGAATGTCATTTCGAGCGAGCCAGCAGGGCGAAGCCCTGCACCGGATCAAGCCCGCCTTCGGCGGGGCGAGTCGAGAAATCTGTTCTTAAATAGATTTCTCCACTTCGTCCCGACGGGTCGGAACTTCGGTCGAAATGACGGTGGGTCTTTTCTACAAAGCACTTTAAATCAGGAGCCTCCGCAGCTTCTTGCGAAGCAAAAGCGAGGGCTCCGGTTGTTAGTATTTTACTATTATACTTTTTCCTTTCAAGGATAGTTTCCATTTTTGCCTCCTTGACATTTTGCCGCAGCTCTGCAATACTTACATCGTGATTAGTGAGTCGTGAATCACGATTCGTATCTCGTAGCTCGTATTTCGAGCAACGCACGACGAACGGCGAGCCACGAACCACGATTTTCGGATTTCGAGATTCGATATTCGGATTTTCACATAGATGCTGGATAAAGTAAGTAAAATTATCATAAAAATCTTCGGCTCTCGCAATGAGCGATTGGTTAAAGCCTATTCGGTAATCGCGCGGCAGGCAGGAGAATTTGAAGAGCAGGTAAAGAATCTCGATGACCAGGCCTTGAAGGCGAAAACCGCCCAGCTCAAAGCCGCAATAAAAGCCGGCGCCAGACCTGAGGACATCCTGCCCGAGGCATTCGCCGTCGTTCGTGAAGCCGCAAGACGAAACGTCCAGATGCGGCACTTCGATGTCCAGCTTATCGGCGGCAATGTCCTCTACGAAGGCAAAATCGCCGAAATGGCTACCGGCGAAGGCAAAACCCTCGTCGCAACCCTGGCAGTATATCTGGTCTATCTAACCGGAAGAAAGGTCCACATAGTCACTGTCAACGATTACCTCGCCAAGCGCGATGCAGAGTGGATGGGCCCCATCTATACCGCTCTGGGACTGACCGTAGGCGCAATCCAGGCAGATATGGACACAAGCGGCGACGAGCGAAAAAGCCAGTACGCCTGTGATGTAACTTACGGCACAAATAACGAGTTTGGCTTCGACTATCTGCGCGACAATATGAAAACTTTGCTCGAGCAAATGGTCCAGGGTCCCCTCCAGTATGCGATAATCGACGAAGTCGATTCGATTCTCGTCGATGAAGCCAGGACGCCTCTGATTATATCCGGCCCGGCATTTGACGATGTCAGCAGGTATAAAAAAGCAGACCAGGTGGCAAGAAAGCTAATCAGCCTGCAAAGCAACTATGACCGCATCAAAAGACAAATCGACTCTGCCCAGCGAGCTATCGCCAGTGCACAGGGCGAGATAGCCGAAGCAAAAAAAGACAAGGACAATAATCGCCTTGAAAAGGCCCAGACGGCTATCGAGAAAAGCCAGGCAGAGCTCCAGACCGCCGAGGCCAGGCTGCCCCAGGCCACGCAGTATTACGAAGTCGAATACGACCGCAAACAGGTCCACCTGACCCACGAAGGAGTTGGAGCCGCCCAGGAAATAGCCGGCATCGGGTCGTTCTTTGTCGGCGCAAATATGGAATGGCCGCATCTTCTCGAACAGAGCCTGCGGGCCCACGTGGTCTTTGAAAAAGAAAAAGACTACGTCGTTATGGAGGGCAAGGTCATCATCGTTGACGAATTCACCGGCCGATTGATGCACGGAAGACAGTGGTCCGATGGCCTCCACCAGTCCGTTGAAGCAAAGGAAGGCGTCACCGTAAAAGAAGAAACCCAGACGCTCGCTACTATCACACTGCAAAATTTCTTCAAACTCTACGACCAGATAGCAGGGATGACCGGCACAGCCGCCACTGAAGCCGAAGAGTTTATGAAAATCTACAAGCTCGATGTAGTTGTAATACCTACCAACGAACCCTGCATCAGAGACGACAGCGAGGACGTAATATACAAAACAATGCGTGAAAAGTTTAACGCCATTGTCGAAGAGATAAACCAAATCAGCGCCGCCGGCAGACCTCTGCTGATAGGCACCATCAGCATCGAAAAAAGCGAAGCCCTGTCAGCCGCTCTTACAAGCCGATATGGCCTGGAACACGAAGTCCTTAACGCCAAGCAGCACGCAAGAGAAGCCCTGATTGTCGCCAAAGCCGGCCAGCAGCACACAGACCGCAACGGCAAAATCCGGGGCAATATAACAATCGCAACGAATATGGCAGGCCGCGGCACCGACATCAAACTCGGCCCGGGCGTAGCCGACATCGGAGGCCTGCACATCCTCGGCACCGAGCGGCACGAAGCCAGAAGAATCGACAACCAGCTCCGGGGCCGGTCAGGCAGACAGGGTGACGCCGGCTCCAGCCAGTTCTTCCTCAGCTTCAATGACGACCTAATGCAAACCTTCGCCCCCGAATGGACCGTCAAGGCGCTTTCCTGGATTGGCTGGGAAGAAGGTCAGCCAATCTATCACAGAAGGATAAGCAAGGGCATTGGAAGGGCACAAAAGAAAGTCGAAGAGCGAAACTTCGAGATACGCAAAAGCCTCCTCGAATACGATGAGGTGATGGACTACCAGCGAAGAATTTTCTACACTCGCAGACGTAAAATTCTCGCCGGAAAAGGCCTCAAAAACATCATCCAGGAAATGATTACCGCAACCATTACAAAAAACTGCAACGCCATTCTCAGCGAAGACTACCCCGCCAAGTGCATTATCGAATGGGCCAGAACCAACATCAGCGTTGACTTAAAGCCCTCGGACATCCCTGACCGCGAGCCGGAGGAAATCGAGCAGTTAATAAAAGAGCGGGCAAAAGATAATACAGCCGATGACATAACGCTTACTATGGGCGAATACCTGGAAGACTATGATGACCCTCAAACCTGGGACATCGCCGGCCTGTGCAAATGGGCCATGAACGCCTTCCGGGTCAACTTGAGCCCCGGCAAAGTCAAAGAACAGCCGCCCGAAGAAATCCAGCAGCAGCTGATTGCCGCCGCCGCCGAGCAGGTTGATAAAAAGGACTGCTCCATACTGGCAGAATTCCTCAAGAAAGATTTTCCTGTCCGCCGGCTCACTGAATGGGCAAAAGTTAAATTCGATATAAAATTAGACACCGAACAGCTGAAAGGCCTCAATGCTTCGCAGGCCCGTCAGCTTATCATCGAAATAACCACTGGCAAATACAAACAGAGGGAAGTCGAGTATCCGGTTGAGTTCGCGATGAATATGGTTTATGGACCGCAGGGCACTAACGTATATGCGTTCCAGACTCTGGCCGAGTGGGCCAACAGAAAATACAACGCCGGCCTGTCAGCCGAAGGAATACAGAATCTCAAACCGAATGTATTATACAAACACCTGCTTGAATTGAGCGAAAGCTTTAACAACGGAAAATTAGACGAAGAACTCACCGAAAAAATCGCTAACCTAAACACCACCGAACTGGTGAAATGGGCCAACGAAAGATTCGATAGCTCTTTGACCGAGCAGGACCTCGGCGACGGCCCAAAACTTAAAGATAATCTATCCGAACTGGCAAAAGAGTTCTTGCGCAGAGAGCTTAGTGACCTCGAAAAATATGTCCTGCTCCACGTTTACGACAGCACGTGGAAGGACCACCTCTATGCGATGGACCATTTGAAGGACAGTATATGGACCCGCTCCTTCGCCGAGAAAGACCCCAAGGTCGAATACAAGCGCGAAGGCTTCAGGATGTTCAACGAGCTGCTGGAAACCATCGAAGACCGCGTCTCAGATATAATCTTTCGGGTCCGCCTGGAAGCCGGCGCAAGAGCCAGAAACGTCTGGAATGTAACTCGAACGGCCCACGATGAGGTCGGCCAATTCGCAATGTCCGAACAGCAGCGGGCCGCCGCACAGGCCCCGCAGGGCGAGCAGGTCGTCAAGCAAATAAAACTCGACAAACCGAAAGTCGGCCGCAACGACCCCTGCCCGTGCGGCAGCGGAAAAAAATACAAAAAATGCTGCGGCAAAAACGCATAAGACTATGATTCACCGCTGAGAGCACCGAGACCGCAGAGATTTTCTTATCTAATTTCCTCTGCGAGCTTTGCGGTCTCTGCGGTAGAAAACTTTGTGTATTTGAAAAAAAAGAAAACATCGAGCAACTTGGCGCTACCCGATGTTTTCCGGAGGGGAGAAAAATAACTCTTTCTTTTCTTTTTTCTTATCGGCTGCAAATCCCTGCCGCTTTAGCGCCTGATTCTATTTTTTAGACACTGATTTACACAGATTTTTTGTCAGACACGGATTTACACAGATTAACACTGTTTATTAAAGAACTGAAAAGGCCGCCTTCTGTATTTTGCCCTCTGCCTTCTACTGTTTCACCGTCTCACCGTCTGTCATTGCGAGCGCAGCGAAGCAATCTCAATCCTTTATTCGAGATTCGTTATTCGACATTCGCTATCCCCTTCGTCCACCCAGCTAACCGTCCAACCGAAAAAGTCAATACAAAAATCAGTCCAATTGAATGACTGCGACATCCTCGCTATCAAGCGTAATTGCGGTCTGGCCATTATCCCACCGAATAGTCTCGTTGCTCAGCAATTCCCGACCTGTCTCTGGCCGGTCCTGTTCGATGGTAATTGTCACGGTTTGACGCTCGGCGCTGTCATTAAATATAGTCAGGAGCTTCTCGCCGAATCGCTCGACATAAACGCGAGCATCGCTCGAAGCTGCGCCGGTTACCGGCGCCCAGCCCGCCTCGGCAACCAGCTTACAAAGCGGAACATACCTCTTAAACAGCTCTCGGTCCCGGTCGTAAAACTGGGGGCGAGTGAAGTAATGTCCCTCAGAGGCATTGTGGCTAAAAAAACCCGGAAACATCCCATAAGCGAGGCATCGCTTCATATATTTCTCGACAAGTTTATTCGAGAATTCCTCAAAGCGGGTATTCATTAGAAAACAATAGGGCTTGCCTTTGCACAACGCCCGGCAATAAAGCAGCTCGCTATCTGACATCGGTCTCCATACGCCGCCCGGATTCCAATCGGTCTCCGTGCCCATCACATCCAACAATCCTGCCAGCCAGCACAATCTCGCAGGCGTTGCGTTAGCCATCATAAGTTTATTCATACTATGAATATCTTTTTCGATAGCGCGGACATACTCAAACGCAATCAGCCCACGGAAAATAGCGACCCTGCGGCCCTCGAGAGAAAATACCAAAGGCGTCCGGGCGGTGGCAAAATGGTCGCGGTGAAAATCAAGCTCATCGGTCACATACCCCTCGCTCGAATCAATATATTCGCCGTCCAAATCCGCCCTGCGAGCGGAGCCGTAAAGCTCCTCATGAAGTTTCTCGTTCCATTTGTTCTTGAAGTCCGTGATTTCACCTGAGACATCCGGCATAGAGTTCATACTCCACACGGCCCCGTTACACCACGGAGTATCGAGCAGATGAGCAGAAAAACGACCATTTTCATCGTGAAAGCCGCTGCTAAATAGCGCCTGTGCACTTGAGTTCTTCTTCTCAGCAAGCCGGTGTGCCTCAGCTAAAGCCGCCTCAAGGGTGCGGGGCAGCTCCTTTGCCATCGGCATCCACCAGGTCATCGGCTCAGTGTAACGAAAGGTCAGTATCCCCTGCTGGTCGTCCCATTTTGGCTCATTATCTCCTTCTTTGAACTTAAAGCCGAAATCCTGCCACCCTTTTACTTCGCTGATTTTGGCAAATGGCATCCATAATCCCTGCTGCGGCGTGCGACAGCGAAAATAGTCGGGAAAAATTTCATAAAACTTCGCAAGCGCAGCGCGGAACCGCCATTTCGGGTCGAAGCTAAATTTACAGAAACATAAGCGAGCCGTGGGCCGCTCGGGTGCAAGTCCGATGTCATACACAAGAAACAACTCCTTCGTTGCAGCGTTATAGCCGGTGCGGAAAAAGGCCGTCCACCCCATATCAATCCCCAGCCCGACGCCGTCTTTTTCCGTGGCCACTGCAGCAAAAGGATAACGTGAAAGCCGGCCATTAGCACCAACGGCAAAACTCGAAGCGTTAAGATACTCCTGGCCCGACTCGACAACTACACTCTGGCGAGGGTCTTTCAGCCATAGAGTTTTCCCCGATGGTATTGGAACGGTATAAACTAATGTTACCGCCCTATCTTTACCGGTCGTATCGGAAACGCTAACATCAAAAAAGGCAGCGCTGCCGCTTTGCTGTTTGTGAGACTCAATTTTAAGGCCAAGCGCACTTCGCTCAATCCAGACAAAGTTACTCTCGGCTGCCACATCACGCACCTGAAATCCCTCTTTTGCCGGGCTCGTCTGTGATACAGCGACACCGTCAAACATACAGGTGCCGGCAGGTGGTTTTATCACACGGAGCTGCGGTGAGCGGAACCATGCCTTGCCTGTGTGGCGACGCAAAAGCAAATGAAAGGCGACCGTCTTAATCGGCTTTTCTGGAAATACCAAAACCTGCCCCCTCTCCCAGTCGTGCGTGCCAACATTGAAGCTATCAACCTGTCCCCATAGAGGCGTCCCATCCGAATAAATTATGTCAAGGTAAAGGGAATAGTCGCTGTTACGGCTGCCTCCCACACCCTCTGCCTTGCTCCACGCAACAGCTACTATCGGTTCGGGCTTAGTTTGATTCAGCGTAACCGTTTGGGAAACGCCTCGCTGAACCTCACCGTCACTGCCATTGTCACAAACAAAAATCTCGTCCTGCCGCTCGAATCCTTTATGCCAGCCGACCCAAGCGTTCGGCTCAAGCACATTCTCACCTGCATCTCGCAGGTCAAAAACCTTTTTAAGAACCGTCCCATCAAGGAACTTTTGGCCCTCTGTCTGTTGTTCAGCCGCTCCCGCAGGCAAAGCCCGCACCGCAATCAAACAAGAACACACCCACACTAAAAATGCAACACGTTTCGCATCAATCACAAACACCATCACCATTTACCTTTCCGGCTCTTTTTCGCTATCCGCTAAACACTATCTGCTGTATGCTAATCTAATGTCATCGGCTCGTGGGCACGACTGCCTCGGCGATAAATCGTGATTCCCTTACAGCCGAGCTGATATGCAAGTTTGTATGCCTTATCCACAGCGGCCATCGTGGCGTTTTTGGGAAAGTTTATTGTTTTACTCACCGCTGCGTCACAATGCTTTTGAAAAGCCGCCTGCATTAAGATATGCCACTTTGGCTTGATATCATAAGCGCATCTAAAACGGGTGCGAATTTTCGCCGGTATTTGGGACATCTTTTGAATGCTGCCGGTTTTGGCAATCTGTCTTTCCAATTTTTTGCTATAGAAACCGGCTGCCTCGGCTACTTTTTCGAAAACCGGATTTATTTGCACCATTTTGTCGCCTTCCAATACCTGTCGGACAAATACCAGCGAATAGGCCGGCTCAATCCCCGCGGAACAATCGGCGATAATACTTATCGTGCCGGTAGGAGCTACGCAGGTGATGGCGGCATTACGAATCCTGTTTTTTTTAGTTCGCCATATACTGCTATTATAGTTTGGAAACGGCCCGCGCGAATCGGCAAGCTCGATGCTCGCCTCGTGGGCGGTGTCGTTGATAAATTTCATAACCTGCGAGCCGAACCTGACACCATCCGAGGAATCATACGGGAGCCCAAGCAAAAACAGGCAATCCGCAAAACCCATAACGCCCAGACCGATTTTCCGATTCGCCTGCGCCAGCCGGGCGGTTTTCTCAACCGGATAGTCGCACACATCTATAATATTATCCAAAAATCGCACAGCCAATTTGGTAGTCTGCGCCAGCAAGGACCAATCCATTCGCGCTCGGCCACCAACGAAGGTTACAAACTTTGTAAGATTGATGCTGCCCAGCGTGCAGGCCTCATAAGGCAATAATGGCTGCTCGCCGCAGGGATTGGTCGCTTCTATCAAGCCCAGCGAGGGAGTGGGATTATCCTTGTTGATTCGGTCGATAAACGCTACGCCCGGTTCGCCGGTTCTGTGGGCGCAGACGACAATCATTTTCCATACATCACCGACCGTGTAGAACCGGCCCGCCAGCCGGGAGGCCGGTTTCTCCTTGCCGGAAAGCTTGTGCAAATCCTTTATTGTGTAGCCGGCGACGTCGATTCGTCGCGGCAGCAGGTATCTTTCCTGCGTGCGAGGATTTCGAACGATGTGCAGAGCTTTGCCTGATTTGAGCATCTCCTTCATCCAGTTGTCGGTAACTTTGACGGAGATATTGAAGTTTGTAAAGGCCGCCAAATTTTGCTTGGCGTAGAGAAATTTAAGGATGTCCGGGTGCTCAACACTCATCATCCCCATATTTGCGCCGCGGCGAAAAGCACCCTGCTGAATTGCGTTGGTGGTTTCGGAAAAGACCCGCCAGAAGCTGATTGGCCCGGAGGTTGTGCCGCCGCTGGAGGCGACGCGGTCGCCGGTCGGCCTTAACCGGTCGAAGGAAAATCCGGTGCCGCCGCCGGCTTTCTGGATAAGAGCGGTCTGCTTTATTGCCTCGAATATGCCTTCAATACTATCTTCAATCGGCAGCACAAAACAGGCGCTGAGCATTCCGCTGCGCTGGGCGTTCATAAGTGCAGGAGAATTGGGCAGAAATCGAAGCTGCGCCATCAGGTCGTAATATCTTTTGAGCCACTCCTTGACTTCATCCGGCGAGGCTCCATATTGTGCCTCGGCCTGGGCTACCAATGAAGCAACCCGGCTGAAAAGCTGGGCCGGCGTCTCGATGCACTTGCCGTGCTCATCCCTGATGAGGTATCTATTTTGCAAAATCCTCAAGGCATTTTCGGTGAGGACAGGCGGCCCAAATGATTGATTATTGATTATTGATGATTGATTATTCATCTATAACCTTATTTTCTGCGAATCCACCTGAACCGGAATGCGTCGCGGATTCGCTCGGTGAAGCGGACACCCAATCGCTGAGTGCTGGTTTTGAACTCCATCCGGCCTAAATCCTCTGCGGCCGGCTTGGCCGGGGATTTGCCGAACAGCGCCATTAAACACGCAGCAATCGAACCAAGAAATGAGTTCTTTTCGTACCTCGTATCTCGCGGTTCGTGAATCGTAAATCGTGATTTATCATTCATAATTTGAAATTCGATATTCCCTGATATTATCTTTGGACGGCTATCTTTACCGAGGCCAGCAGCTCTTCGCCGGTTCGGCTGATAATTTCGGATTTACCGAACAACTGGTGTCGGTCAAGAATTTCGGGCTTATCATCGTAGTATCTCTGGACCGCGCCGATGCCGCCCTGGGCTTCGCCGCTGGTTCTGTAATCGCCATCCAGCAGCCAGGAGCTTACCTCGTCATCATGCTCAGCAGGATAAATAAGTGCGACCGCGAATTTGTCATCGCTATATTTAGCCAGATGCACTTTGGCCCTGCAAGGCGGTGCGGCCTTTACAGCTAAATCGACCAGCGATTTGAAATCTTTTTGAGCGGTTTTGAGGTCGGCTGAATAAAAGAACATCGCTGCCTCGAGCTGGAAGGTTTCGGCCCGGACGCCTTTTAGCTCCAGCCGGCCATCGGGATAAGCCCTGTGGATTTTATAGACTTTGCCGTCTTTGTATTTCTCGCTATCGAGAAGCTCAGCGACTTCTTCGGCGGTAAAGCCGACGCCGGCGTGGTCGCCGAAGTCGAATATATACAGGCCGACATATCTATCAGGTTTTTGTAATTTTGGCAGTTTCATAACGGCATATTATAACCACAGATTCACCCCGTTAGAAAATTTTTTGCTTTCTATACGGATATTTTGATTTGCCGTAAAATTTCTAACGGGGCACGAATTTTTTGAGGGCAGGTGTAATGGTGTGTTTTGCGGACTTCGCCCACCCTCGAAGGCAGACGCCTTATCTGGGCGAGAAAATGCCATTAACTGGCCGCTGAGGGGTCCAATAATCCTTGGGATAGCTGCAATTTACCCAGCCGGGTATTGACTTAACTGCCTGCCGTAGTTATAATGGGGGTAGTTCGTTTAATCGGTAATTATCGTTTGTTTTTAAGGCCCACAAA
>Ga0315279_10003717_pt1 | contig 20956 bp, 20 predicted proteins | sample YL17G06_20_MG_FD_203694 | JGI IMG/M metagenome (GOLD analysis project Ga0315279, IMG submission 203694) | Sediment microbial communities from Yellowstone Lake, YNP, Wyoming, USA - YL17G06_20 | ecosystem: Environmental > Aquatic > Freshwater > Lake > Sediment | place: USA: Wyoming | collected... | reverse complement strand
GACCTGGTCGACAAGAGGATCTTGAAGGCCGTCCGTTTGTCGGTCGAGCGGGAAAGTTCCTAGACGAATGCTTACAGTCGATCGGCCTCCACCGGGAGCAAGTGTTCATCACAAATATCGTCAAATGTCGCCCCACCGAGAAGGCGGGCAACTGGGTCAAGGATCGCAAGCCCAACACGGAAGAGATTGCAGCCTGCAAACCCTACCTGGATCAACAGATCGAGCTTCTTAGACCACAGGTCATTTGCACGCTCGGGGATACCGCGAGATCGCAGGTCTTCAAACGATTCGGCCTCGAAGAGGACACCATCGGGCACGTACATGGAAGACTGTTTCTGGCTGGCAGTGTGAGGGTTGTGCCTCTGTATCATCCCGCTGCGGCGCTGTATGACAATAGCCTTCGCCAGATAATCATGATCGACTTCCAAAGCCTGCGGCGAGTGCTATCTCAGAGCGCAAGCTCCCAAACTTCTAAAGCATAGATCCGTAAGAGAAATCCGGGTAACTCACCTCTATGGGCCGGTAGTCCAGCTCGGTTAAGTGACGCTGCCCTCACATCCTACGCATGAACGGTGAGAACGGCAGAGGTCGAGGGTTCAAATCCCTCCCGGCCCACTATCACAAACTGCCTATCTGAGCGGATTTTGAGCTCTTTTTGGGCAGAAAGTCTGCTTATTTCCTGCTCGGGTTTTGCTGGGTTTTCCAATTCGCTTGAGCGTTTAGATCTCTCAACTTCCCCCATACTAGATGTGTTGTGGTTGGGCGGAGTGTGGCATCCGTCCAAGAGGAGGATTCTAGCTGTTCTCGCGGACGGTCGGCAGAGGTCTCACAGAGAAATAGTGAAGGCCAGCGGGCTGACCGGGAGGGCAGTCTGGGCTGCACTTCGGAGATGCTGGCAGAAAGGTCTGATCGTCCGCTCGAAGGCGCCTCTGCGAGAGAGGCATCGTGCCTTCAAGGGAAGGGCCGGCCTCAGAGTCAATCTTAGGTCATATTACCTCTACATGCTACGTTCAGCCAAGACGCCGAGAACAATGGACGGCGTTGAGTTCGTTCAGTACGACTCTGGATTCCTCGACAAACGTAACCGAAGCAGAAGCAAAGCCAACGTCATCCTGAACTTCCTCAGAGACCACGCTGACAAGGCGCACTTCTCAAAGGACCTAGCGGAGACTCTCAAGTCTAAAAAGGCGTCAGCAAATCGGACATCATGTCAAATGCACGGAGATTCGAAAGCAAAGGTTGGGTCTTCGTCCGGGGCTACAGGACTGGTGAACGGCAGACACCCTTCGCCGAGGGCTACTTGCTCACTTGGATAGACCCCAAGAAAGAGAGGGAGCTGGCAATTGCGGAGGCGGTCCAGAGAACCGAGCTCGCCCTACAGGGAAGAGCCGCAACAAGCCCGATCATTCAGAGAGTACACCGCATCCGTGACTTGATACTGGCCGCATCAAAGACTCGCGAACTCTTGGCACAAAACTACATCACGAACGAACTCGACTGTTCAGAGTATGAAGGCCAAGCGGCACTGGAGCGAGCTCTTCAGCTCTACCCGGACTTGAAGCAATCGAAGCTCTTCGACGCCTACAAGTACTACTACCACGCCTCCATGCCAGCCGAGGAACTCCAAGCAGCAATCGCCATGAAAGAGAACTACATTCGCAAACACAAGGGACGCGACCAACGCATAGGACACAACTGGGAAGCTGCCGTGGAATGGTTCGTTGACAAATTCACCACAGGAGCCGCCTTTCGCGAACAACCTCACAGAGAAGACGGGATGGACCAGAGGAGAATCACCCTACATCTCATCAAGAGCGTCGGCGGCAGGATAAGGAATGCCGAGGTGGACAGAGTCTGGACGGTCACGACAGGGCCCTTCGCTCCTCCGACCACGTACGTCCTAGAATGCAAGTGGGGCCTCGTCAGAAAACGGGACGTTGACGACTTCCTCGATGTGATGAAGTGGAGCACAGACTTCGGAGTAGACACTCCTGCCGGCCGCCAACTGAAGCAAGGCCTAACTGGAATGTTTGCTGGAAACGCATTCAAGCCCGACGAGAAAGTCACAATCGACGGACAGACAATCGCTCTCGCCGACTATGCGAATCGTCCTAACATCAGCCTGTTGAAAGCGCAAGACTTCAACTCGAAACTACGTCAGCACGGATGCAAGCCAAAGATCACGATTCAGAGAGTCTGCAGAGTTTCCTGCAGGGAGGATGAGGTTCGAGAAACACTCGAGGCGATATGGCGCAAACCTCACGAGGCCGAGAACATCATGGAAAAACTTGCCAAGAAGAACGAAGAGCTCTACCGGTTCGAGAGAATGCTGGAGGAAGAACCTGCTCAGGCGCGCAACTTGCCGGTGACATCTAATCACTAGAGTTGAAACCTCGGCGGTCTGTAAGAGGTTCGAGTCCGGAGGGTACCGAACTCGTTTGGGTTCAATACCATTTCCAATGGAGCTCATTTTGAGGCTTTTTCCCATCTGATGTGGACTTCTGATAAACGTCACTACATCAGACTTGGTACTCCAGGCTTAACGACGACCTTGATCGTCTTCAACTCTCCGCTCGCCATTTTTCCCATGCAGCTCGGCAGCTCTTCCAGCGTTATTCTCTGTGAAATCATTGCAGACAGGTTTAACTTCCCACCTCTTATCAACTGCAAGGCTCTGTAGTAGGCATCAGCCACAAGCTCCACTTCGAACATCCTTCGCTCCTTTTCAAGTCTCAACAGAGGCCCACGAAGCCCACGATTATGCCCCAAGAAGAGCAGTGTGCCGCCCGGTTTCACGATGACCCCCGCGAGGTCTATTGTCTGCTGTTCTCCCACAACTTCTGCGACTGCATCGATCTTCATTCTTGCTAGGAATTGCGCGACCTTGTTCTCCGAGAATCTGGATTTTCCTGACTTTGCGATCACATCGGCGCCGAATCTTAGCGCCATCGCGAGTTTCTCGCTGGAGATATCGATTGCAATTACTTTCAACCCGCGTAACTTGGCGAGTTTTGTCAGCACCAAGCCCATTCCCCCCTGCCCCAGAATAGCAAGCGAGCGCGTTTCCTTCGGAAGAAAGTCAAGGGCATGAAGACCCAGCGACATCGCCTCGAACATTGCAGCTCCTTCTAGGTCCGCCCGCCTCGTGAGTCGAAGGAGATTGTCCTCAGGGACCACGCAATATTCTGCAAAACCCCCATCAAGCTCGAACCCGAACCACTTTCCCCTGGTACACAGGTTGTGTCGCCCCTGTCTGCAGAACTCGCATTTCCCGCAGAAGGTTATTGGCTGGACCGCAACGCGGTCTCCCACTCTTACTTTCGTGACTTTGTTGCCGACCTGCCTGACGACGCCAGAAAAGTCATGCCCCAAGACGCGAGGATTTCTTATTCTCTCCTCACCCTTGAAAAGGCGTAGGTCCGTTCCGCAAACGCTTGCCGCAGCAACCTGAACCAGTGCATCGTGTGTTTTGACAGGCGGCACTTTGACTGTCTGCAAATCGAATTTCCTTGGTCCACCGTAAACGACGACTTTCATGGTTGAAATAGATGCAACTTTCCTATCCACGGGTCACACCTGCCGCTCCTGGAATCTTCACAAGATGGTCCAAGTCATTAACCAAATACTCATACGCGTACCTCTGCCAGACTCCGAATTTCTCTGTGGCGAACGCCTGGAGAGCCTGAATGACATTGCCATCTGGAGCCTCGACTCCCAGCAACTTCGCCAAGGCCGGCCCGCTCCACGAATCTACTGGAAAAGCGGGGTGTGGGCTGATGACCGACACGGAATAGGGTCCAATGCCCCTGATTGTTTTCAGCGTTGCCTCTACCTGTTCCTGAGGCATTTCAAAGAAGTTTTCTACTGTCCTGATGCCGGTGCGAAGTATGAAATCCGCTGCTGACACAATCGAATCGGCTCTGTATCCCACTCTGCACGTCTTCTTGATCTTATCTGCGCCCGCATTGATGATTGCACTGGGCGAAGGAGTCGAAACAGTCGTTCGGCCACCGAACGACAGCCGAGATCCATAATGATTGAATATGGATTCAAGCATTTTTTTGCTTCTTCCGAAAGAAGCTCGCTGCAGACATACTGCCAATAGGAGGGAAGCAAACAGGTCGGGAGTGTGTAGCACTCTCATGCCACGGAGATGGCGCGAGGCATTCTTCAACGAGGGGAACCCCCGAGCCAGCTCATAGAAAGGGGCGATGTCCTCACTTGCTGAAAGGCACTGCGAAATCAGGCGCCGGACCTCGCTCATTTCCTCAGCGCTCAACGCTGAGCTGCAGAAAGCCGCGACACCTATGGTCTTGGGATTCAGGCTGTCACTTGCCGTTATCTTCAGGCCGACAGTCTTGCCGGGGCTAATGAACGTGCTGGCCCAGTAGGCGCCTCTATCTCTAACATCGAACGGAGACATCCAGAACCAGTCAATGCCAAATCCGGTATTCTTGCCAAAGGTGCGAAAAAACGAGTAGGGCGCGCGGACGTCTACGCGGAAGCTGTGCCTCAGTTTTAGATGCCTTGACATGATTTCTAATATGCGGTACGACGCCTTAAAGCCGTGATTGCCTGTAAGTGCGTCCCTTCCATTCCACTCCTCTCGCAGTCACTCCCAGATAGATTGAATGCGCTCTGATCCCAAGATAGATTGCAGCGGCAATAGCGGATAGAACCGCGTACTCGGAATCATAACCCATTAGGCGATAGAGAACTAGCATGACCGCGGTCATCGTCAAATAAGGGAGAGAGACCGCCAAGGCAGTGGGCAGGTCGTAAGCAAGCAAGATTCCAAGAGCGAAGAACAAGAGTGGTACAATGTAGACTGCAGCTTGTCTCGCGCCTGCAAAGACTGCTGGCAGCATGCTGAAGTCGAATGACTCGAATTCGTTCTTCAGAAAACCATGCCATATATCAGCCAGCTTGGAGTACATGCGAGTCGAAACAAATCCCGTGCCTCCGACAACGCGGACTGCAAGATGCGATTCTTTGAATCTCTGAGCCAGTCTGTAATCCTCCCCTGTACTCCGGCGAACGCTCTCGTGACCGCCCGCGGCCTCGTATGAACGTCTGCTGACAAGAATGAATGGACCGAAAGCTGCCGATCTACTTTCATCCGAGTTCACCTTCATTCCGCCAAACTCCACGAACCATGCAACAAAAATGAGCGGCAGGACAAGCTTTTCCCAGAAGGTTTTCATGATTATTCTCGGCCACATGGTGAGCAAATCGCACTTAGACCGCAGCATCTCAGACATCGCAGCTGAAAGAGCGCTCTTCCCAAAGGCGACGTCGCCATCTGTGAAAAGCAGGTATTCCCCTTTGCTATGCAGATATCCGACATTGCATGCCCAGTTTTTTCCGACCCAACCGTAGGGTAGGCGTGGCTCCGGAATGAGCATGATGCTCGCACCGAATGCACGCACAACTTCGTCCGTCCTGTCCGTTGACTGTCCGTCTACGACAATGACTTCCGTGAGCGGATAGTCTTGCTTGATTATGGACTCCAGGCAAGCTGCGATTGTAGGCTCCTGATTTCTCGTTGGGATGATTATAGACACTAGAGGTCCCGAGCGAGGCTGCGCGGAGGATTCCAGATCGGGAAAATTCTTGATCCGCCAAATGTTGCGCACTCCCCAAACGGCGAGAATGAGGCTGAATGCGACAGCCACGGCGTCGAGGACGTTCATGGTCATCTTATCTGGCAGTCGCCTCGATGAGCTCGGAGATGTAGCCGCGAAAGTGTTCCCTTCCCTTGGTCATCGCTTGTAGGGCAGCCGTGCCTACTATCACACCATCACATTGCGGTATGGAAGCAAGCATGGCTACATCGGATGGCTTCCTGATACCGAAAGCGCAGCAGACAGGAATGTCTGCTGACTGCTTGATCTCTGCGGCAACCCTCTGTATAGTTCTCTTATGATAGATTTTCATGCCCGTCGCATGAGCGATTGCAAGATAGACGAGTCCGCACTGCCGAACTCTTTTCCTTATTTCTGCTCGATCCATTGTGCATGATACGAAATTAACAAGTTCGATATGATTTCGCGACGCCTCCGAATTCAGCATCGCATGATTCGATGGGTCCCACTCAGGCAGGACTCCATCGGCGAAAGACCTCAGTCGTCTGAAAGTGCTTGAAACGGAAGGCCTCGCGACAGGCTTGTACAGCACGTACAGGTTGGGCCGAAAATTGCTGAAGTGGCGCAGCACTTGGCTCTCCCCGATCCCAGAACGCGAGGCTTCCACGAGCGCGCCGATTATCGTTGCATTTGTATCGCTGGACCACCCGTGACTTACTGGTACTGCAGTTTCGTATCCGGTAACACCCAATTCATGAAGGGTCTCAACATGGTGCTTCGATAACTCCAAGTTTGGAAAGCCCAGGATTGAATAGGACAAGAAGGCTATTCGCCCCTTATCGGGCTCTGCCAATACAGCTTCGCTGAGCCTCGTCATTCCGTCCACGCTCTCCTATCGTTTGAAAGGAGCAAAAGCGAGTGCACACCACAGTACGTGTGCCACAGCCACGAGTGTGCGACCGCCTTGGGAGACCGCTTGAAACCTCCATCGGCATTCTGGCACGAGAGGACAAAACCAACCAAGCCATGTTTGTCTGGTATCCCCCAGCGTAACAATTTCAGCGCGTGAACCGCCCAGTAGGTGGCATTCATCGTCGGGATTGCGTTCGGACGATTTGCAAAGCCGCTGGCGGGCATTCTGCATTTACCCAGGAAATTAGCTATCCTTGCAGGGCTACCTAGGCGCTTGCCAAGGAGCCTGAGCGATTGGACAGAGACATATGTGTGGTCAGCATCTGGGGCATCGTTCGGCTTGAAACTGAACCCTTCATTGCTACACGATCTAACGAAAGCTTCGATTTCCTCCGTTTGAGCTAGCCTGCCTCCCAACATGCGGACGGTTTGCAGAGCATAGTAGGTGTCGGTCATGTTCGGTCTCAGACTCCTGTCTCCGTAACCACCTTGCCTTCGGCGTTTACTTTCCATCCAGTTCACAATGCTAATTCTGTCAGATACGTGCGACCCTAGCAGGCGGAGACCTGTAACAGCATAGTACGTTGACGACAGTTCTGGTTCGCCCCCTGGAACCATTGCAAACCCTTTCCCCTTGCAACGGCACGCCGCGATGAAACGAATCGTTTCCGTCCTCGCAGGGATTTCCGAACCCAACAGGCGAAGCGTGTTCACAGCGAATCGTGTGGATTCCGCATCGGGCGGCCTATACGGCCTGTAGGAATAGCCGCCCGCGGGCGATCTGCAGGCTTCAATGAACCTACGGCTTTCCGAAAACACTACCCGTAATGAGTTCAGGTCTCGGCTTGACAAACCCGAGTCCCTCTTTCACCCAGATCTCGATGAGAGGCCAAGCTCCCGTCCATTCATCCATAGTCTCGGAGAGGATGGATAGCTCATGCCCAGGCCGAAGAAGAGGCGTCATGCTCCTCAGCGTCTCCTTGAGGTCAATGCTCTCGACGGTCAAGTCTCTAGCACGCCTAGCCAGTGCCCAATAGGCCAAGAAGCCGCACATCCCGTATAGTTGGCTGGTTTTTCTCTCCTTTACGTACAATTGTTTGTGCACTCTTTCCAGCTCCTCGACTTTGTACGGTCGCGGAATCGCCTCTATCGAGTCACCCACGTGCCAGGGCATTAGTTCCGACACAGCCGTCCGTCCCGCGTTCATGTATTCTGTAACCACGTTGAGATACCCGCTCAGAAACGGGTTATTCGATGCCAGAAGGAACACCCAGATCCGCCATCCGAGCCTCAGCAGAAGCCTGATTATGCTGCCGTAAGACTCGGCGTCCACGAGGGCCACGTTGTCCATCGGGATCGCGCTCTGGAGATATCGCCCAAAATCCGTCCTCGCAAGCTCATGGACGGGCTTTCCCATCTGGTATCGAGCAGTTTTTTTCGGCTCCGATTTCGCTGCGATTTCGTCACGGATTTCGAACATGCGGCGCGTAAGCTCCACCAGTGTGATCTTGGCATTGACGTTCTTCTTTCTCGCGACCTCCTTTCCTACGATGAAGAGTGGATTACCATCCGTGCCTGCCACTACAATTGTACGTATACGGTTCTCTTTGCACTTCTCAAGAATGCAATCCCAGTAGCACGACAGTATTCTAGCAATTCCATCCATCGAGTCGTAATATGCTCTAGCTGCGGATAGAAGCAGGTTGTTCATGGTGCCGTCCTCAAGCCTGCGAAAGAGAGATTCCGTATAGACTATCGCGCATCTTTCTCCCACTTCCAGGATCTCATCTCTGTAGAATTCGTCTTTCCACTCTCCGACGGCTTGAGGGCTGGCTTTCGCTCCAAGATCTAAATCGAAAAGCTCGGCAGCCCTTTCGACGGCATCCTGCTCTTCATACTTCCCAATCTTGTCCATCAGACTACGTGCTTGAATGACCCATGGGCTGTACTCAATAGTTACCGGTGATAGTCTCTCCGCCATGGCATGTCCTAGCTCCTAGATTCTCCCCATCCGGGTAGCCCGGGTTTTGTGCGCATTCCTATCCAGATTACTACAGTTCTGGAAAGCTTTTAATAGGTTCGCCATGTTGATGCAGCCGGTTGTTGCAAGAGCGGACTAAATTGCGCGAGGGTAAACCTGAGGTTATATCTGCTTCAAAGCTGGAGCAGGCCATTCCAGACGCGGCGAAACACCTCTTTGTCGGCAATGGCACAAAAGAATTCATGGTCTACGTTGACACGAGCAACTCGAAGCCACGCATAATCTACGAACCGATAACACCCATTGGCGATTGGAAGTCAGGCGGTAACCGCGGGACCCGCAAGCAAGGGCATTCTCACTAGCGTGCTATTTGGCCGACCCGACGCCTTGAAGATACGGTCTTATTGTTTCGAGTGCCATCTGTGTGGAACACGTCAGAAAGGAGTTCAACCTGAGGCGCTTCAACCGTCTATTACTATCACTTGTTTTCTGAAAATAACGAAAATAACTCTCTCGTCCTTCTTCCACTCGTTCTTGGCCTTCTCGTCCTTTCTTTCCTTCGTCTTCTCTTGTTCTCTCGGGGCGAGCGAATGCGAGGTTCCCTGCAATTCTTGCAGCCAAGGAGCGACTCGTAGTCATTCTTGTTCACGTCAATGACAATCCAACGATGCCGATGCGCCATGCGATGTTCACCTCCGAACGGAAGGTCAGTGCTCACGAGCCATCTTCGCTGGCGAACCTGAAGGGGAATCATGTCTTGCCAAACACTGAGGCTTCAGGCAGGTCGCAGACCGCAGCGGCATAAGGGCGAGCTTGAAGCAGAGCGCCGCTCTGTTGAATAAATACGTTAAACGCTAATTGCAATTGATAGCGAACTGATATGGATTCGGACTACGATGCTGCACTGTTCAACAAGGCCCAGCAATTTTCCAAAATAGCAGCGGTATTCGGGCCTGACTCTATCAAACAGCTCATCGTATCCACGGGACCCAAGAAACATGCACTTTACATGTGGTTGCGAGCTGCTCTGGACGCAAAGAACGACGCTCGGCTGCGTTATCTTGATTGGTGCCTGAGCGTTGCGATGCCCTTACTCGAAGGACCCGAGCACTCTAACAAAAGGAGCGAGATTGTGAACCAGCTGAAAGACACGGACAAGTTCTACGAGGCGTTTGCGGAAGTTGAATGGATAGCAAAACTGACAGCCAAGAATTTGCACATAGTAATAGTTCCCTTCTATCCCAAGGAGGGTCCTGACCTCAAGATTGCAGTTGATGGTAGTGACGTGTACGCCGAGATTACGTCGCTGAATCTCTCCCGGTCTGAAAAAAGAAGCGAAAACATATGGCTTGAACTCCAGACAAGGTTAAACAAGATAGTGTCGCATCGCCACGTCAGCATCACGACTAAAGGGGATTTCTCATCTGAAGATTTGTCCCCTCTTGTTGCAGCCATCAGGAAGAAGATATCCGAGCTGGAAAGAAAAGACGACCGTCATCCAACCAGCATCTACTATTTCTCGAAGGACGATATTCAGGAATGGTATGGCTTTGACGGACTGAACTATCCCGAGGACGTCCAAACCAATTTCCAGAACTATCCTCTGTACCTCAAGGAAATGAATGCAAAGGCCAAAGTTACCATCTACTTCCTTTACCCGAATGCGGTGAACACTTCTGTGGGACTTGGCGGCGCGACCTTCTCCGATATGCACGTGAGAATAAAGGAAGCCGTTCTCAAGAAGATCAGGCAATTGAAAGTGACTCCAGTCAATGCGCCGAAGATCGTCATACTAGACCTCTACAGGACGTATGCGGATGAAACAACGGTAGGGTGGGGGCTTCAGGGTCAAGATGCCTACCAGTGGTCGGTGAATAAACGGACTGGTGAAACAGTTGCCAGCGGAGACGTGAGGCTTAACAATGGAGCGTTCAGCATAACCAAGACTGTTTCCGCCGTCGTCATACCTCGAAGGACTGAGGATGCGTCGGGCATCCACCTCGTCGGCGATGTCATCCTGAATCCGAACGCAAGGACTCCAATATCGACCGAACTCTTGAAACCAATAGTGGACTAGAGAGCGAGCTCAAGCCCGGAAAAAATGTGTCCAAGATTGCCTGCGGCTGCCCATGAGAAGTGCCAAGAGAACCGCGGCATCTGATATCTGAGGCTTAGGAGAACATCTGTTCCAACATACTAGCGACAAACATCCAGTCGACAAGGAACACGATAAACGACGTGGCACCTAGACTCCAAGATATCACGCTGATCCAAGTCGTTTCCTCATTCTCAGCTTTTGCCGAGATGCCGATGAAGAGTCCCATTCCCCAGATTATCGCCAGAAAAACCAAGGGAAGGTACCGAGATGAGAGCGATGAAAGGACTAGACAAACAGTCAACATGAACATCATTCGGACGTATTGCGCGAACCTGTGATGTCTGATCTTGATCCAGACCTCTCGCAGGGCCAAACCTGCCAAGCCCAGCACTGCCGTCGGAACAACGACTGCGAAAACCCCGATCTTGAGGAAACCCAGCGCCCACCCGCAATTCCCGCAGAATGGCAGGTACCAAGAGAACATCAGGGAAAATGCCAACAGTGCGAGACCAAGAGATGCAAGGCTTCGTTTGCGTGAACCCCGAATCCTCTTGTCGAGTGCGCGGCGCAACACGATCTCAATAGTACCTGGGACGCCGAATATCGCGGCCAGTGCAAGGAATGCAATCGCCGCGAACGGGATCCACGTAAGGGGATTGAACACCAATTTTGCGATCTCAGTCTCTAGGATCCGTTGCACCGCTTGGATTGCGATGACAGGCGCAGACGGAAACAGCCGATGCAGCAGATCAGTGTAGGCCAACACAACGAAGACAACTACGGCACCAACGAGCATGATGTAGTATTTCGACAAGCGTACCGACACAAGAACCAACACACCCCAGAGTACAGCCAGATCCTTGACGATTCTGTAAGCTGTCTTATCCTCCTTCTCCGCCTTTGCCACTATTCCCTTCCATCCGTCGTTGATGTAGGAAAGCAGCTGAAGAATCACCCGTCCGAGGAACCTGAAGAACGCTCGGATCACACGATTCCCTACGTGAATACGCCTTCGCTTAGTTATCAAAGTATCAGAAAATCGCAACGTCCTCCTCTACCATCAAGGAGCAATGGGGCACCCAAGATTCTACGGACTGCTTGACGAGATGAAAAGAATGATCACCGACATGAGCAGGATGCTCGATTCGATAGGGATTCCGAAGTAGCATGTATTGTTAGTTAGGCGCATCAGAATCCTGGCACGAGGCCGTCACTTACGAAAAACTCCAGTTCGTCGTTGAACCGTCTGGCGCCAATCTTGAACGGAATGTCCTCTTTCTTCGTGCCAAGAATCTTCCCTGCAGTCCAGACTGCTGCAAGCGCCTGATCCTTGGGTCTGCCACTACGGAGCGCTGTGATAGTGCCCATTATCATGCCCCTGTATTCCGGAGGGACATCCTCCAACTCCGATGCTGACTCCACATGGTATGTTTCACGCAGCTTCCTCAGATTGTGGTGGATGTGAGCATTGCGAATTGCAACCATTGCCTTGTGGTCGTCAAGAGTCGGGACGAGCGCTCCGTACATCTTCGGGTCTCGCTCAACTTTCCCTATCAACTTGCCGTAGGTGGTGTCAAGCGACCGCAGCCGTTTTCGCTCCTGTTCATATCGCACTGGGTTAATGATATTCGTTCGCCCGATAGTGACCGAATCCATGATTGCTGATGACATCAAGCCTCTCAGGTGGAACTCTGTGGCCATCGACACGACACCAATACATGCGCTAAAGCACCCGAGCGTGTAGCATAACACCGCTTCATAGTAGCATGACAACGGAAGCGAGCGAACCATAGGAACCGGGATGTCGCCCGCGTCTTCGAGTCGCGAGGCTGACTTGTCGAGAGTCTTCTTGAAGAACCGCTTCAGAGCCTTTTTCGATTCATTGGAATTCAGCACAACCATGGGACCAACCTTTGCCCTAACAAGAGATGTTTCGGAAGATTAAGACTATGAGAATCCATCATCTCTTTCTCGCTTCGTATGTGTTAGCTCTTCTGGAAGATAGGGGAAGGCAAAAGGGCCGTCGGTCTCCCAGAAAAGAGTCACGGACACGATGATGGATCTCGCTGTGTACTGCCTGATTGCGCGCATTCTCTGTGAAGAGGAGAGAGTGCAACTGCAGAGCAGGGCGGAAGAAGAATGAGCGTGGCGAAGAAAGGGACAGATGCCACTCGCTTAGATTACTTGCAGACGATGGAAACGAACAGCGCAAACATGAGCCATTCGAATATTCGGTCATATGACTGGACAAGGATGTCTTGTGCCCGTACGTTGTGACCCCCGTAGTTCCGCAAATGCCAAGCCAAGAGCAGGTACCGAAGTTCAGGCCTGAGCGGCCCTCCGTCGTATGTGATCTTCCCACTCAATATGACAGGCACCGTCGCAGACGGGTCAAGCCTCAAGTCGACGCCCGTGAGCTTCGAGAAGAACTGTTTTTCTGTTTCTTCTCTTGTTTTGCCGGTTGGTATCCACGCGTTTGCTGCAGCAAGATCCAGTACACCGTCAGAGATGTAATAGTTTGTTCTGATTCTGGCGTACTTGTGCTGAAGGATTTCCTCAATCACTAGACACATATTGAAAATTGAGTCAAGGTTTCTGAGCTTGCTGAAATCGTTCTCGAAGAAGAGCGGAGCTTGCTTGAAGCGGTTGCGCTGAACATGGTTGTACACGTTGTAGACAAAGAAGAACACGACCTTCTCAAGATCAGGCCTGTCCAGGAAGTTTGACTGGAAGTCGTTCAGACTGAACACTAATCCCGTTGACTTGGAGAAGTCTGTCGCATGGCTTGAGACCAAGTCACGGACGGGTCGGACCGCAATCTCGTAAAGAGTGTTCTCTTTGCTGTCGTTGATCGTCGCTGTCTTGTATGCGGGTGATTGCTTGTACTTGTCAGGCTGACCCACAGTCTGAGACCACGACTTGTCCTGTTCAATTGCGTTGAAGATGAATAGAAAGGCTGTGTCAATGTCCGCCTGGTAGATCAGACTCTCACCTAACCAAAAGAACGGAGTGCCCTTGTGTATCTTGACGGCGTGTTTTGACTCCCAGTCAATGGTGCACTGAAGAAGTTGTTTCCAAAGCTCAGACGCGGCCAACTGGAAACCGAGGCTGGAAAGCGATCTCCAGAAGGGCCAAAAACATTCGAAAAAGCGGTCCGCGATGGTGACTGCCAGAAACTGGGGAAGACCTCGTCCACTGAAATCGGCAATCGCGTCAAAAACCTGGTTGGCTAGATCGTACACAGCCTTTGGGAGACCTACAGACCTGCCAACTAGGGGCGCGGAAGTAAGTTGCTGCACTATGAGATGAAGGTCGACGCCGCCCACAAGAATTGGATGTTGGGCCTTGTAGTCGGCGTCAAATACTACTGTAATTTTGCCAGATGTAGCGCTTGCCATAGTTGTCGAATAGTGATTGGTAGTCCGGGCTTAAATTGCTGCATGCAGGGGCTGTGCCTGACGCTGTTGAAGTTGATAGACGAGTACAACCACGCAAAGCACACGAAACACTGGACATCATCTCAAGACATTAGTTGGATTGGTAAACGTTTGCGATTCCTGCTTGAGGTGATGATAGCAATAAGCCGCCCGAAATCCAAATCAAGCTCGTAGCGGTTTTTCCATGTCAGGGCGAAAAAAAGAGGCGCGGGCTAACAGGACCTGACCTTTCTTCTAGCCTTCATGAAGCTGTCATAATCGTATGTGATCTTGTTTACGAAGCCCGGATCATACCTTGCGCTTCTCTCATCTGGCAGCACAAAGTAGATGGGGCCATCGTTTCTGAGTTCCTTCAGCAATCGAACAGACTCTTCTCTGCTCACCCCTCTCCTCTCTAGTTTGCTTAGTACCCGTTCAAGATCTGCGACGTCATCTTTCCCATCGTCTCCGACAATTGTGAGTATCTTGTCTTTCGTCATTTGCTCGACGATTTTCTTTTCCAGACTGCTGATGTCGGACAGCAGAAGAATGCTCTTCTCAAACGGTGTCAGGATAGAGTGAAGCTTCCTGTGACAATTCTTGCAGAGTGGATACAGCCTCTGGGCTTTCTTGCCGAACATCTCATCAAGCACTTCGGCTCGAACGAGTCTTGGGATTCTACGAGTTATGCTCTGAGGTATTCCATGATGAGCGTCAATGACGGCTTTTTCACCACAGAAGAAGCACTGCTTTCTTGCGCGGCCTGGCTTTGATACCAGCAATATGCTCACTTTGTGGATTGTATAATCATGCATGCGAAACTTCAAGCTTCTTTCGGTGGAAATCGTTCCGTCTGCTCCTCAGCGCGCACCCACTCAATACGCTTCATCCAGACGATTCCCGAAATCGATATTCCTGCTTCAGTTCTTGTCGCTCGAAATGGCCAATCTTCTCTTCCGCCACCGCACTGCCAAATCCCTGTTCTTCGTTTCCATCATGCTTTCGGCCTCCGGCGCGGAACTTGCAAAGACCATCCTGTCCTGTGTCAGCATTATTGCGGCATCAACTCCGAGGCTCAGAACGCCCTCTTGAACGACCGTCCTCATCGTCTCCACCCTGTCCAAGTTCAGCCCCTCTATGAATCTGAAGTCCTCGACAAGCCAATCGAGGAACAGCGACGCACTTAGCAGCCCACTGTTTTTGCACCATTGCAGGAATCGCGAATCTGCGATCAGGGAAAAATAGACGGCGTCGTTCAGAATCGTGATGATGGCGTTCGTAGCGTCCATCAGGCCCGCACGCGCAGAGTTCAGGATTATCGTGTAATTGTTGAAGTCTCTGTTCTTGATCTTGTCGTACAGGCTGAACGTGTCGGTCGCGCGAAACCTGCGTGCGAACTCCTTGTGCGCTAGAAACTCGTCGTAGAGCTCGATGAACGAAATCTGCATAGACTGGAAGGGGTCGTTGAGCTGGACGGAGTCGGTGTTTGCAACAACAATCACCTTCGAATGAGGGAGAGTGGCTATGTGACAGGCCTCATGCGAAAGAGTGGCTTTGATCTCATCCTGGCTCAGCGTGCGCAAGTAATTATCATCGTAGTTCAGCTCTACGTTGCGCTTCTCGTCAAACAGTACCTCTGCCTGTATCCTTGCCCTCTTCATTTCGACCTTCAGCGAACTGACAGCAAGCCCCATCTCTTCCAGGATCTGACCAAAGAGAACCCGAACTTGGTCTGTCGAGAGGTTTGATTTCTTGGGGCGAGACGCGAAAATGCTCTTTACGAATTCCTCGTAAGACGGCGCGCCTATTGCGGTGGACTGCGTACGCTCTTTGGCTGGGCTTGGAAACCTGTGAGATTTGCCCTTGTGGGTGAGCATGTGACTTGCCAGCTCACTTTCAGGAATGTTCCTGTGGCACCTGCTGCAAATCACCAATTTCGAGACATCACGTTCTGCCGTGCATCCTTCTACTCCCGCCTTTATGAGAGTTTGAGGTGGAGACGATTCAACAAACTCCAGCGATGCCCCCGGCGGTTTCGGAATACTTGTGCCTCAGCAATCAATACTCGCACCAAAAACCAACCTGATAGCATGACGTACAAGCTTGACATCTACATCGGCAGCGACAACGGTTCCAGAAGGATCGGTCGCGAGTATCTAGACAAGATTATCGAGTGGGCCGACACTAACTTTCCAGAAGGCTACACTCTGCTGAAAGGGCATGGATACTACGACGGCATGAAGGAGGACTCACTGGTGTTGAGTGTTCTGAGCGACTATGACATCGACCTGAAAAAGCAGGTCGCAGACCTCAAGCAAATGTTGGAGCAGAAAGCCATCGCTGTGAGCAAGTACAATGTCGAGCTTGAGTATCTTTGAGGTGATTTTGTGAGATGCAATTCATGCGGAGAGCGAATCAGGAAAGACGAGGCATACCTGGAAGACCAGGGGACATCCTACTCGGGCAAGCCACTCTGCGAGGCGTGCTATCATGAGGACGAGCCGTGCGCCACTGTATTCTACGGAAAGGATGACACTCCTTACACAATAAGCGGAACACGAAACGAGACCGATGGAGACTTTGGCGTGTCGTGGCATTCCACAGATCCATGGAGAGCGTACTTCCAAACTGAATCCGACAAGTATGCCCTGGTGAACACTGCCGAGCTGCTTTCCTATCATGAATCCGAACAGATGCTCGATGATTTCGACAAAAGGATAAGGGGAATGTTTGACGAACATGAAATCGATTATGCGAGGGTGTTTGCAAGGAGCTCCAATGTCTTCTACCAGAATTACGATCTCTATGTCAGGAAAGAGAGCTACCTTCCTGCACTACTTCTGGTTCAAGAAGCTAAGAGAGAGTGCGGCTACGACGATCCGAAGAACTACCGCAACATCCTGTTCGATGACGAATCACTCAACAAGCTTGCAAGCCTGTTTCCAGAGGAGAGCATATCCATGGACTATGATGCTGCGAAGGTCGTGGAGAAGTACGGCGAGGATATTGTCCCTGAGCTGCAGAAGCGGATGAAGAATCAGAATTCCGGATGAATAGGTACGCTGTTCATGTGTTCATCCTACTATCTTCCTCAGCCTGATGTAATGTCTGATTAGAGTCACCGAGACGGCTTCGACCCTGTGCTGAACCAGAGGGTAATTTGCCTCCAGCTTGTACCTGTCCTCAATCTGAGGCGTGTTTGGTTGCTCTTCTCCTTCCGGTCCTTCGTCCAAGTATCCGTGCTTGCTCTTGCCCACATATGGAAGCCTGTAGCTCAGCACCGCATAGTCCCTTGATTGCTGCCTTGCTTTCCTTGCGTATTCTTCTGTCATGTTTTGTCACCTGAAGAACAGATGGATTCGGGATAGTCAATTGGTTACGGACGGAGGGCGTTGCCGTTACTGCCGATATCGCTTCGGATGAGGGACCTTGACAGACGGCGTTATTAGCTCACGCTAGTGCAATCATTCAACATCCAGCAGCAACAGGGAACTGAGACGGCTTGAGGAAGTGCTCGGTCTGCGGAAATAGGAACGAAGACGCAGCAGAATATTGTAAAGAGTGCGGCGAGCCAATTGGACTCAGGTTCTCGACAAAGTACGTGGTAGTCAGAGCAGCTCCACTAGGACTCTCCCTGCAGGAACTCCACGGCCGATTGCTGCAGTCGCTCGAACAGATGGGGTATTCGATTGCGTATGCTGGCCCTCCAATCAGGGCAGTGAAAGGGGCGAAGCGAGTGCAGGATGATGTCCTCCTTGCCGGATTGGTGAAATCCTTGTGGGATTCGAGCGAACGAACGGTCATATCACTGGACATCAAGCATACGGTGATCGTTTCGACAATCGACGAGCAGGTCAGATTTGAGTTTCGCGTAGGGCAGAGCTTCATTGAACTGTCGCTTCTTGAACATCGCGACAAAATGGCGTTCGAACGGATCGCTGACGAAGCCATCAAGCAGGCGGCAACTGATTTCCAGCCAATGCCTCAAACAAGAATGAACCCGGTGCTTAAGGCAAGGATCACCCGATGGATAGGACTGTATCATGAAGTGTCAGGCGCCGGCTCGTTCGTGGCCGTCAGCACGTTCCTGTTCATGTTTCCAGTACTCATAGAATTCGCCGGCTCGATTGCTGGATGGACAACGCACTGGGTTATTGAGGGATACGGCGAGGTGCGGCTGCCTATAGCCTTCCAATACAACCCCAAGATCTGGGACATGCAGCTCCTAGTCAACACGGCCTGTTTCTGTATCTTAGTTGTGCTAGGCCTCCTTTTGGAGGCGAGGATCGCGGGTGCTCTGCATCAACTTGGCAAAAGCCTTGATGCAAAGCAGAACTCGCTGGACAGCAGCTATCCTCTCCGAGATGTTCTCAGGCAGCTTGACATGCGTCCCATTCACTGGACGTCGGCGCGTCTTGCTCTCGCTCTGATAGGAGGTCTGACGCTAGCCGCCTCGATCCCGTTGTCAACTTCCAATTACAGAGTGCTCTCGATAGCCGGACTCTTTGCGGGCACGACTTTGGTAGCATACTCCTGTAATCTGGCAGGCTACGGAAGACGGAAGAAAGGACGGGTAGGCCGCGTACTGTCATTCCTATGGTACTACGCGGCTTTGGCGTGGATGCTATACTGGTATGACTCCTATATCGCATCGTGGACAATCAACGGCATGGAGATTCGAGACATATGGTTTCTCGCGGGGTACGGTGGAGGCGTAGCCTTGCTAATGTTCTATTTTGCGTATTGGGAAGTCCGTGAACACTCGAAGGACGTGTATGACGTGCTGGTGGGCAAAGCATCTCGGGAAAGACTGAACCTTGGAGTCAGAAGCTGCCTTACCCTTGCCTTCTATGCGTTGGCTTTGGTTGTCTTGAGAGTCCCGTTGCCCTTGCCATCCGTGAACAGTCCTTCTGAAGTGACTATCATCATGTATGGAGGACTGGAAGATTTCATCGGGAACGCGGAGACCCTTTTCCTAGGCGTTTTCTCGATTTTGCCTTCAGCAGTTCTTGCCATAGCTTTTGTGCGATACCTCTGGAAGCGGCAATTTCACATTCACATAGGCCGAGGCAGCGCAGTTAGAGCGTTCGCTTTCGAGGCATGGGGTTTTTTCATGGACAAGGGAAAAGAATTGGCCATCTATGTTGTTGGGCTTGTGCTACTGTGGATAGCCGCTCATGGAGCGCCGCCGAGCGTTGCTGGGCTGCCCCCGTTCCTTTATCTTGCGGCCGCGATTATCGAACTCCTGGCCATCTTCCTCGTTGCTGCTAGGTACTACACTTTGAGCCGGCGACTAGATGCAAGTGTGGGTGTGCAAGATTTCCGTGCCGGATGCATCCGTCAGTCCAAGCTAAGTTAGAAATACTGACCGCGCCCCCATATCAACCCGTAGTTACGTGCTGGAAAGGGTCTAGCTTGAAAACGGCCCAGAAGGTTCTCATTCTGATCTTGGTGCTGATTGCATTCTACTTTTTTTTCGATTGGGTTGTTCCTCTGCTCAACTTCCTATTTTGTGTCTGGTCACCAGCAGCCTGTATGTAAGATGAAATTCTAGGTCTTGCGAGTTTCCATCTGCTTGTCGTTCGCTAGTGCTGCACCGCAAACGCTAACTCGCTCTTCTTTTCCGTGTGCTTGAATCCCGGGTCATCTACTGTATGCACTTCCACGAAAAGAATGCCAGAATCCTTCAGGCACTTGGTAATCTTCTCCAAGAGTAACTGACCATCTAGCTCGGGCATGTGATCAAGGCACGTCACCGGGCGTATTCTATCTTGAAAATTGTGCAACTTGCCGAGTTTCATCAGCTTCTCCAATACAACGGCTGAAACGTCTATTGCAGTGATACTGAACCCTGCACTGGCGAGAAAGAGGGTATTCTCTCCCATCCCCCGCATCCAATGTCCAGAGCATCTCCTCGAAGACCTGTGGCTAAGATGAAATCTCTGAGCTCTTCTGAGGGCCTGTCACCGAATGTCCGCATCCTCGAAAGAGGTGCCGCTTTCCGGGAAAGAGGTGCCGGTTTGAGAACTCGAGCCGTCTGCCTCGGCTGCAAACAGTACTTGTCTCTTTTCCCTGGGCTACGAACGACTGTTCTCAATACCTCCAGGCGCCTGAGCCAGACCGATGTTGAACCTTCAGTACAGCGCTCTCTCCTGACTGCATCCTAGGCCGTCTCTTCCAGCTAATTCTGAGCCCAACTACTGCTCGTTCTCAGCTCTTTTTCAGCCAAGAATCTGCTCAAGAACTGCTTGGTTGAGAGTTCTAAACGCGAGTCTAAGCCTATCTCGGCCCACCAGTTTCTTGGCCTAGAACCCTCATGCTTTCGCTCGACTGTGAACCCCTGCCCACCACAAGACTTGACGGCCTAGTCAGAAGGTTCTCCGACCAGCAAACCGGATCCGAGAAGCAAAGAGATTTGCAGAAAAAAGGAAGGGTTCTGAGGGTCCGTCTCAGGGAGGACGAGTATCAGTTGTTGAAGGCGTTCGCCGAAAGCCACGGGACCACCGTGTCGGCTCTGTTTCGTTCCTTCATCCGTGCCACGCGTCAGCTTGACGAACGGGGCAACACGATCATTAAGCCGGCAGCCACTGCCCCGAAGCCGTGATTCAGGGGCCCGGACAATGAGCACCCCCCCTCCCTTTAGGGGGGTACCTCTGGTCACTCAAATGTGGCCCCGTCAGGGGGTACATATGATTACACGTGAATACACCCTCAAAGGATAGCGATCACGTAACTCCGTTACCCGACCAGGATAGTTCTCAGAGCTCGCCTCGAGGCTATGTTCGGTGGAAGATTCGGGCCCGCGTCCGCTTAGCGTATTATCTCAAGGGGCTCGCCAGGCGGCAAGGCTGGGAAACCGCTGACCTACTCAGACTCCTAATCCTCCTATCCGCCGCATCCAGGTTCCTCACTCTCCCCGGAAACGAGAGATTCCAGAAACAGGTCCAACTGCACAGAATAACTG
>Ga0315279_10003716_pt1 | contig 20959 bp, 8 predicted proteins | sample YL17G06_20_MG_FD_203694 | JGI IMG/M metagenome (GOLD analysis project Ga0315279, IMG submission 203694) | Sediment microbial communities from Yellowstone Lake, YNP, Wyoming, USA - YL17G06_20 | ecosystem: Environmental > Aquatic > Freshwater > Lake > Sediment | place: USA: Wyoming | collected... | reverse complement strand
TACGAACCGGTGTTGACCTTGTGTATATTGCAACGCCAAAACGATCCTGGGAATCAGTTGCCGCGTTTTCACCAAACTTCATCGTAAAAGATCTCCACGATGATATGCTTACAAAGAACGATATCCCGAGCATCGAAGAACTTCTCAGTAAATGCACCGCGGTTGTTCTCGGTCCAGGACTCGGAGCTGCTAAAGAAACCGAAGAAGCAATCATCCCGCTTGTCAGACGCATCATTGCGGAAAAGAAACCATTGGTACTCGATGCTGATGCCATCAAACCAGTCGGGGAAAACCTCCCCCTCATAAAGAACTCAACAACCGTAGTGACCCCCCATGTCGGTGAATTCAAAAAACTCACGGGGATCACCCTTTCACAAGATGTTGACACAAGAATCAACGCGGTCAAAGATTGGGCTGAAAAAATCGGGATCACGATTTTCCTGAAAGGATATATCGATGTGCTCAGTGATGGAAAAAACGTCAAACAAAATAAAGTTCATAATGAAGCAATGACTGTTGGTGGGACTGGAGACGTCCTTGCAGGCATCATCGGAGCACTCTTGTCAAAAGGAGTTAAGCCTTTCAACGCTATACGCATCGCTGCATTCCTCAACGGTGAAGCAGGCAACGAAGCGTTCCAGAAAAGATCCTACGGGTTAGTTGCAACCGATATTGTTGATGAAATCCCTACTGTGTTGAAAAAATACCTATAGTGATTTTTTTTATAAAACCTGAACGCCAAGGAAAAGCTGCTCATTTATTCCCAGATCGCTTTGACTTCTAGGTGTGCCACAAGCTCGCCAGCGACTTGATACAATACCCATGCCATAAACGCTGGTTCTTGCTGCATCTCCTCTGAAAGCGCTGCGGTAATCTTATTTTTCATTTCCTGTTCAACCTTATCAGGGTTTGCTGGCCATTCCGCGTACTGATATTTCTTCATCCATTCCGCGGTCCGTTCAATCGTCTCGGTCTTTTTATCAGCAAGCTTCCGCACCGCTTTCTCTGTCTTTTTCACAAACTCTCCAGATGATTTCTTCTCCCACATTATTTCCATCCTCACCACAGATATCCTTCTCTGCGATAAAAGCCTTTACTTCAAAATAAAAAAAACTTTTAAGAACTCCGCAGTAATCAGCCATTCGAATGAAAAAAACATACCTCCTGATGGGAATCCTCATCGTCTTTTTCATGATTTCTCCCTCAGCCACCGCGATCTTTTCAACCTCTCATGATCTCAAAGGAACACTCACGAAGGATACCAAAGTATTTTTTGTTGGAAAAACCGAAATCAGCGGGACCTTCACTGGCTACCCGATGGAACGATTAATCAATTCATCCTTTGTCCAAGACATGAACGCATTTCCTCTCGTTGGAGCAAGCAGTATCTCCAATCTCGATACTGTCATCGTCGCAGAAAACATCGACATCACCAAAGCAACCTCACTTGAAGAACTCTACCTCCGCTATTACGATCACATCACGGAATACTCCAATGTTGACATCACTACAGACAACGGGATGTTTCTGCTCGGGATTAATCAAGGACGCCTCAGCGTTTCCACAGACCTAGCCTATGCAGTCACCACCTTCATCCCCTTTGAAATCATCGCTGGTACCACAACAAGGTTTTTGCTCACGATAACGAACAATCCATTCACCATGCAATGTTCTGGAGACTTTGCGGTGCTCACCGAGCTGTCCAATACGGGTACAATCAGAGTAAAAGATACACACGGGGCGACACTCTGGAGTGGAGCTTCACAAAATAATTACTTGGTGATTCAGAATGAAGAATTCTCAGTCACCCAACATCCGCCGTTGTCTCTTTTTCCACTTAACGCTGCTACCTCGACCGCTCCATTGAAACTGTCAATCTCCCCAGCGGACCCTAAAGACATTGTGATAAAACAACTCATAAAAAATATCTCTATCGCAGTAAAAAACCTTGGGGGAGGTGACACCTCGGAATTCATGAACACCATCAACGAAATTGATACTATCATCCAGGCAACCTCTCTTGTTGCAAACGGAGCGATGGTATTCCTCCAAACCAACGATACCGTGACCATTGATCATACGACACAACGGTTTTCTTCTATCGGATTCGCCCGTTTCAATACGCTTGACGTCACCGTTACAGGATCTTCCTCTGGACCAACAATACAAGCGGATTGTAAACTCATTTTCCTTGGGGACCACTTCTACAACCCCCAAGCAAAACGCAACACTGACGGGATCGCATTCCCCTACGAGCTGCTCATTATCTGGATTCTCGCGCTGTGCGTCTTTATCTACATACGGTTTTTCTTACGACCTCCTGTTGACACAAAAAGAGATGAGAGAATCAAACGATACGCCCTCTTTTTCCATATCATTTTACTCATCATAGCATTTCTTTTACTTGATAGTGAAATCAACGACCTCTTTGGCATCAGCGCGGCTACTGCACTCATCTCACAAGGATTCTCGGTGATCACTGGGGTATTCCTGCTCTTAGAATTAATCATCTGGGTCCTCGGCTACCTCATCCTTGCTATCCCTATTCAACTACTTGCATACTCTGGACTTCGCCTTCTTTGCATCGGAAAAGGTGGTAACGGCATTCGGAAAGCAATCGGAGACCTGTCCATCTGGGTTTTTTGCGGACTCTATCTCCTCTTATTTATGAACATCATTTTTTCCCTGATTCATTTTAATAGTCTTTTTCCCATGGGATAACCTATGCAACCTGAGCTTCAGCCAATCATCGATGAACCAGCTCTCCTGCTCAAAGAAAAAAAACTCCTGGTTATCGCAGACCTTCACATCGGCATTGAAAGCGAATTACGGGAAAAAGGATTACAGGTGCCATCACAAACCAACATGATGGAACAACGATTGATCTCGATTCTCACAACAAACACTATCCATGACATCATCTTGCTTGGGGACATTAAACACAATATCCCTTCATCAACCATCCAAGAACGATCCGATGTGAATCGATTCCTGAACACCATTCAAACATATGGTACCCTTCATGTCCTGCCTGGGAACCACGATGGAAACATTGATCGATTGCTTCCCCCAACAATTAAGTTACATCCTTCCGATGGTTTTGTGTTTGATGGGATAGGGTTTACCCATGGTCACCGAAGGCCAAACAAAGAGGTCATGCAATGCGAACAGGTCATCATCGGTCACACCCACCCCACGGTGATGCTTACCGACCGTCTTGGTTACCGGACGTTTGAACAATGTTGGCTACGGAGCGCTCCACTTTCTGATAAGTTTCTAGAAAAATATCCGACGTCACCAACTTCACAGATTCTCGTCATGCCAGCGTTTAATCCTTTATGTGGCGGTATAGCAGTCAACCGAGATCCTCTTCTTGGGCCGTTTGGTTCTCTCATCGACGTTGACAACGCAGAGGTATATCTTCTGGATGGATCCTCCCTTGGGAAGGTAAAGGACCTCAAAGAATAAAATTAACATTTGATGACCCTCCCAAAAAAACCTATCTTATCAGCCCTCTCCCTTTTTCCAATATTGATAAAATGTCATGAGCTTCTCCAGATAAGTCAGAGAAATAATTGTTTAAATACCGTATTATTATTGGAAAAATACTAATAAAGGGGATGTTTGTTATAAAATTGTACAATGGGGAATATATGCAAAAGAAGTCTTTGTTAGGGAAGGGTTTTGCTTTAGGAATCATACTTCTTTTCATTGGGACAAGTATTATTCCATCTTTTGCTCAAAATGGTGAAGAGAAACCATCTTTGCCGGCATCAAGAGGTAATTGGTTATACGTGGGTGGTTCAGGTCCTGGAAACTATACGAGGATTCAGGATGCTATCAATGATTCGAATACTGGAGATACCGTCTACGTGTACGATGACTCCTCCCCATATTATGAAAACGTGGTGGTACATAAATCCATTACTCTGATTGGTGAGGATAAAATCAGTACAGAAATCAATGGTTCCTCTCTTGATGATTCTCTAGACACTGTTAACGTTACTGGGGATCATGTCGCTATCAGTGGCTTTAGCGTTACAAATAATTTTGGGTACTATTATCAGGGAGCGATAAAGGTCATGGCGGATTATGTTACTCTCTCCAATTGTATCATCCGTGATAATGAGTGGATTGGTATCTACTTGGTTGGTGCATCCTACTGCCAGATAGTTGATTGTGAACTGTATGAAAATCTCGTTGCTATCGACCTTATTCGTTCAAGAGATAATGTCATTCAGAATTGTTTTTGTCTTAATAATTCCGATGCAATTACACTCTTTCAATCCTCAGACAACAATCAAATCGTTAATTGTACGTGCAATAGAAATCGTTTTGAGAGCATCCATATACAGCAGTCCTCAGACAATCAAATAACTGGTTGTGTATGTCAAAATGGATACGATGGGATAAGCTTAGCATATGCCCCAAATACGAGAATGCGAGATAATACCATGATGAATAATTACGCTAACTTTGGTATCGGCTCATCGTCTGTATCAGATTTTTATTGTGATATCGATACCTCAAACACCATCAATGGAAAACCGATGTATTATCTCATTGAACAAAACAATCTTCTCTTTGATGAAACGATGGAGATAGGTTTCCTTGGATTAGTAAGCTGTCAAAACATTTCAGTGAAAAATTGTGATTTTACAAATAATTTTGAAGGTATGCTTGTTGCTGGTACCTCAAATTCTTTCATAGAAAACTGTAGTTTTATGAATAACGATGGCCATGGGATGTATATCATTTCTTCTTTGGACAATACGGTGAAAAACTGTACGTTTCGAAACAGTTTTTGGGGCGGCATCTTTCTGTATGATTCATACGATAATACTGTAGAGAATTGCTCATGTTACGGTTCTCTCGCAGGGGTAAACCTTTATTATTGCACGAATAACACACTTCGGGGACAGACGGTTAAACAATGTACGGTTGGTATCTCGTTTGATTCATCTAGTAATAATTTGTTGAAAGACAACGAGATGTTCAATTGTGGGTTGAAGGTGACAGGGAGCAGCCCTGCTGAATACATCAATGATGTTGATACCAGCAATACGGTCAACGGAAAACCAGTGTACTATTGTATAAATGAAACAAATAGGACAATTCCATTTGACGCTGGTGAAGTGATCCTTATTGCATGTAACGACTGCATGGTCTCAAATCTTAATCTGAGTGATGCAAGCGTAGGGATAAAACTCGCATATTCACGCACGAACACCATCGCAAACAACATCCTTTCTGCCAACAGCGTTGTTGCAATAGATCTGGATGGTTCTGATAACGACGACAACATCATCAAAGATAACATCCTACAAGAAAATAACTATGGAATTGATGTCGATTCATCATTCAATAACGTCATTCAAGGGAACATGTTATCTGATAATGGTTTGGGTATTTCCTTTGATTCTTCCAGGGGAAACACGATTGTGGGAAATACCGTCCAAGGCGGCTACTATGGTATCTATTTTGACCACTCCTCTTTCAATACACTGACTGACAATTCAATTCACAATACCAGTATTTTTGGGCTCTACCTCCTCTCCTCCAGTGAAAATGGTCTCAATACAAACGAGATGATCAACTGCAGTCTGATGGTGTACGGTAATAGTCTTGCTGAGTATATCAATGATGTTGATACCAGCAATACGGTCAACGGAAAACCTGTGTATTACTACCTCCATCAGACAGACCTCATAACACCACAAGACGCCGGTGAAGTACTACTGATCGATTCGAGTCGTTGCACAATCAAAAATCTCGATCTGAACAGGGGCACCATAGGGATAACGCTTGCCTACTCATCTAACAACATGATTATGGGGAACACATTAAAAAGTCAAAGCATGATAGCTATCGATCTCGGTCATGCGGGCAACAACGAAAATACGGTCCAAGGAAATACGATCCAGGATAGTGGCTATGGAATCGATATTGAATTTTCCGAGGGCAACACCATTAAAAAAAATAAAATCGTTTCTAACGGCTATGGCATCCTTCTGTACAATGCGTTCAATACCACTATCCGGAGAAATACCATTTCTAAAAATAATTACGGCATCAGCGCGATAGAGGCGCCGGGTAGTAAAATTCGCTGGAACAACATCTATTGGAATTACATCTATGGGCTTCACACGGAGGCATGTTCCGTCACTGCACGATGGAACTGGTGGGGTGCTGTAAAGGGTCCAAATGTACATGGGAACGGAAACGGAGACCGTCTCAGTGCCATAAAAAATGGGTACATCACCTATATTCCCTGGTTATGTCTTCCAGTTCTCTTTACAGGGAGAATACAATCTATTATACCCAACGGTAATCAAAAAAATTTTGTCGACAGTTTGTTTAAAACACATGGGAAAACGTATGTTGAAATCCATCATATCACATCTGATGAAATGGCTATGTATGGTATGAAAAACGTAAGAATTGATGCAGAACGTGCTATACCGCCGAAAGCAGCCATGGAACAAAATTTTAATACTCAATTTCTTTGTTCAAAAATATAATATATGAGCCTGTCTGAGTATTCGCATTTTTCAGAGGTTTTTTCACTAAAATGGTATTTTACCCTCGAAAAATCCCTGATTTTTTGACAACAAATGACCTTTCAAGCAATCTTACTTTATTTCTCAGACAGGCTCATATACCCGAAATATTTTTAGAAGAGATTTTGAAACTGTGTAAATAGTGGTTTTTTTTGGGAGTAATATTGTTGAACGTAAATCAGTGTATTGTTTTTAAAAATTAAAATGTTATGAAATTAGGATTGGGGAAGAAAAGATGAAAAAACAATTAGTAATCATGAGAATCATTTCCCTGTTTATGAGTCAGAATCTTAATTAATAATGTATTTATAGAAGAACATTGTTATAAAATTGTACAATGGGGAAAAGGCATGAATGGAAGTCTCGTTGAAAAACTAATGATTTGTGGAATTATATTTGTACTCTCCGGAGTAAATTATGGAGCTGGCGTAGAGAATAATGCGGGGTATAAAATTAATTCTATTAGTACAAATGAATCTACCTCTTCATCATCTTTTACTACTGACTGGTGGCCTATGTATCACCATGATCTCAATCTCACAGGATATTCTACATCGACGGCTCCCACAACAAACAAAGTATTATGGGCTGCTGGGACATACAAAAATTTTTGGTATGACCCTCAGAGATCATCGCCTGCGGTTGTTAACGATACCATCTACATAGGGGTTGTTGATCCCTCAGTTCCAAAATCTACTCCAATTTCTCATGAAATCGGATTCCAGAAAAACCGTTTACCATTAAAAAGTCCTTTCAATTTTGATAGAATTCAAAATGAGAACCCCTCTACGGAACGCTGGTATGAGGCCTATTTAGTTTGCATGAATGCAACAACAGGCTTTGAAAAATGGAAAACAAGGCTTGATGATGAGTATTTTATCAGGGGTTCTCCTGCAGTTGCTGATGGTAGGGTCTATATTACTACTACTGAGTGGTTTACAAGTCCTTTCGGTCATCTATTTTGTTTAGATGCGTCCACAGGTTCTATTATTTGGAACTTTACTTTGAATGGATTTGAGGCTTTTTCACCTGCTGTTGTAAATGGAAAAGTGTATGCATCCGGATGGATCCTTGGAGCGAATTCTTCTAAGATTTGCAAACTTTTCTGTTTAGATGCAGAAACAGGCATTGAAATATTTAACACGACTTTAGGTGTTGGAGAGCCTGTTGACGCAGCAGCATTGTATAACGGTCGCATATATGTCTCTGTGTGGGATGACAACGCTTATGAGACTTTTCTATACTGTGTTAATGCGTTAAACGGAACTCTTTATTGGAATAAGAATCTGCCTGGAAACTACTTGCTTTCTTCTCCTGTTATTTATAATGGAAAAATATTTGTTATCTCGAACACTTTTGATTTTCAAGAAAATGTTTCCTGTTATATTGAGTGTTTTGATGCGATAACAGGTGCTCCTCAATGGAATAGATATATCGAAGATGGTGCCAATGCATGGTCAACCCCTGCTGTTGCGTATGGCAGAATTTATTTTACAGTATCACATGAACTTTATGACATAAGTTGGTTGTATTGTTTAGATGCAGCAACTGGTGATCTTATATGGAATAAGTTTCTGACACAAGAAGGAGTGTTATATTCATCTCCAGCAATTGCAGATGGAAAGATATACGTCAATTCCATGAGTTATTTCCAGTTTCATGGTTATTTGTACTGTTTAGATGCGACAACTGGCGATAATATTTGGCAATACTGGTTGGTTGACCCAATATATTCCTCACCTGCTATTGCGAGTGGAAGATTGTATCTTGCCTCTCGGGATTACTTCTATACCTTTGATGATTCAGCTCCATCAGATAATCCCCCAATTGTAACAATCACGGGACCACATTATGGGGTACCTGGAAAAGAATATAATTATACCTTTTTAGCTGAGGATCCGGAAGAGCATGATTTGTTGGTGATTTTTGAATGGTCAAGAGAATGGCCAGAGGGTTACTATATGTGGGTAACGCCCTCAGGTATACCATACGTTTTAACCTTACCTTTTGAAGAGGAAGGAGAGTATTGGATTCGAGCAAGAGCCCAAGATATGGTGTATTATACCTGGAGTAATTGGACTGAACTTACGATTAATATCTCAGAGCCTAAGCAGATGTTTCTTCTTGGATTCATCAATCATGTTGAAAAAGAAAATGATTATACCTTAATGAACGCCTCGCTCGTATTTTATGCTCAGTTTTCTCCATTCAAAGTTGGTTTCCTTTCACCTGGTAATCAAATCATCATTTTGAATAATTCTACAGGGTATATGGGCTCACGTTTCATCATCGGGCGATTCCAAGCAACTATCGGGTAGCAGGATTTTTCTGCGGAACTATGTACACGTCAGGGTTCTAACTTCGTGTTAAGATTGTCAAGTGGAAATAGGCGTATAAATCCAGAAAGTTAGAGAATTACGAAGCGATGTAAAGAGACAGTATGAAATTATAGATTGCCCCCCAAAACTGAGATAACAACGTATACGTAAAACCATTGTTTTACCACCAAAACAGTCGATTCTCGTATGCTTTTTTATCACCCGAGTATCAAACCATTAAACAACGTGGTATATCCCTAAAAACTGCGTGATTCAATAACACCTTTTAAATGGGAAGTGGTCGCTAACCCTGCAAAGAGGAACCACTATGAATAAACCAGTAACTATGAGAGAAAACAGGCAGGTGACAAACACCAATACGCTGGAACATGTCAAGTGTAGTTCGAATGCAAGCAAGTTAACCTTAAATACATCATGTAATATACGAAACCGACTTACAACAACATCTTGATGGCCTATGGAGTTAAATCTCTCTGAAAGAGTCGGAAGCCTGTTGCAGGCATTATTTCTCCTTATTCTCCCATGGGTTGTCCTGCTTATCGGACTCGCGGTATCGCTTGACAATGTCTGGTATTACCTGCTGTGTATCACTTGGTTTGGATGTGGCCTTGTCTTTTTCGGGACCCTCAATTAGCATGGCAGCGTGTGACTCGTTTTTCTTTAAATCCAAAATCATGTTAATAATACTCCGATACATGAGTTAATTTTATTTACTTTTAATCGATTTATTTTCTCGGAGTCTGATTGTATTTTCTCATCGGAGGAGTGCTTCGGCATTGTTTTTTTCCCAGACAATCCAGACCCTATAAAACCGATTCTCATCCTTTCCTTTTGAATTTATATCTTTTCCAAACATTTAAATGAATCCAAAGGATAACAAACCTTGACCTGTTTTACAGGGGAGGACGAAAATCATGAAAAAGGGAGTAGTAAGAAAAAGCCTCGTTTTAGCTGAGAGAGTTATTAAAATAGGTGTTTAAAATGAAAACGCAAAAAACTTTAGTAATAATATTGATGCTGATATTGGCGAACTTTACTTTAGTATCAGTTATAAAAAGCGATGATTATCAACCATTTTCCGTTCCGATAGTTACAACAAATTCATCAACAGATGTCGAAGAGACCACCGCCATCCTGAACGGTTATTTAAATGACGGTGGTGGTGAGAATTGTACTGTTGGTTTTGAGTACGGTAACACTACGGGATATGGTAATATATGTATAACTCCTAATGAACATTTTTATGCAGGAGGGGCTATAACACGGAAAGTTTACAGATACCAGACAACAGATATGGCAAAGGTAGCAGAGACAGCAGTATATGGGGGTGATATCAATGTCGTCATTCAAGATGAAGATTATGTGTATATAGGGGGGGGAGGGGGCACAAACAAAGTTTATCAATATTGGAAGTCAAATTTAACGAAGAAGGCAGAAGCAAATTATGGTTGGATAATTGCTCTTGCCCAAGATGATACATATGTGTATGCGGGGGGAGATGCACCAAATAAAATCTACCAATATTGGAAAAGCAACATGACCAAGAAAGCAGAGACAGCGTCCTATGGTGGTCTTATCTATGCTCTTACTTCAGATGACACTTACATCTATGCAGGGGGATTTACAACCCAAAAGGTCTACCAATACTGGAAATCCAACATGACCAAGAAAGCAGAGACGGCATCTTATGGTAACTTCATCTACGCTCTTGCTCAAGATGAAGAATATGTCTATGCGGGAGGAAGTGATACAAATAAGGTCTACCAATACTGGAAATCCAACATGACCAAGAAAGCAGAGACAGCAAATTACGGTAGTGCTATTTATGCTATTGAACAGAATTTGACATACATCTATGCTGGAGGGGCAACGCAGAAAGTCTACCAATACTGGAAATCCAACATGACCAAGAAAGCAGAGACAGCAGATTATGGAGGTTACATATATGCTCTTGCACAAGACACAACCTATGTCTATGCGGGAGGGGGTACAACACGGAAAGTCTACCAATATTGGAAAAGCAACATGACCAAGAAAGCAGAGACAGCAGATTACGGTGGACCCATCTACTCTTTATCGATATATGAAGATGTTTTTAACACAGATTCCACATTCGATTTTAATCTTATTGGGCTACAGCCAGGCTTACTCCATCATTATAGAGCCTTTGCAGAAAACTCAAACTCAACTTCGTATGGTTCTGATGCAGTATTTTTGACTAAGCCATTTCCACCAACAGATTTATCCGTAAATATATTATCGAACTCCTCTTTAAACATTTCTTGGACAAACACGGCGAACAGTACATATATTGAGAGGAACGCATCTGGTCAGATAGTTTGGGCTTTTGGGGCGGGCGTATTTCTTTACAATGGTTCTGGAACATATTTTGTAGATACCGATTTGGATAGAGCAACACTCTACTATTACCAGGCTTGGAGTTATGCAGAATGGGATGTCAACTCAACAATACATCAATGGTCAGAAACATTTGGTTCTGCATATAGTTCCACAGAATCGGATGCTTCGATAGTTACAACAAATCCTGCAACAAATATTTCATCAATAACTGCCACCCTCAATGGCTATTTAGATGATGATGGTGGAGAAACATGCGATGTGAGTTTTGAATATGGAGCGACTGACTTATATGGCAATACTACTGAAAGTCAACTCAAACAAAAAGGTGAATCATTTAATGTGAACGTCGTGGGATTAATACCAGAAACAACATACCATTTCAGAGCAGTGGCGACAAACGATTATGGTACTACGTATGGAGAGGATGAAATATTTGACACTCTTAGAAAAATAGTAACACCACCTTTATATCTAAATGGAATAGCAACCTCCAATCAGATAAACCTGAGTTGGGTTAAATCGATGAATAGTAGTAGTGGCAGTATTGAATTATTTTCGGAATATTTCACTTCTTATCCGAATGGATGGACAAGGTCTCCAGTTGTAACAAATTGGGCACAGAGAAGTACAAGTAATGCTGGAGGAACTTCTCCTGAATTAAGATTTTATTACAATCCACGGACAACAAATACTTTCCGTTTCTATTCTCCTTCAATTGATACAACAGGGTATACTGAGGCTACACTTTCATTCAAGCATTTTTTTGACTGGTATGCCACTCCGTTTACCATTAAGGTGGAAACTTCTACCGATTCAGTAAATTGGAACACAGTATGGTCGTATGTAGACCCTACCGTTAATATCGGACCAGAAACGGTATCTATTCCGTTAACAACTGGTGTGGGGTCTTCTACATTTTATATTTCATTTACATTAATTGGGGATTCGTATAATATGGATTACTGGTATATCGATGATGTTCTGCTATCTGTTGCAACTTCAACTATTACAATAGGCACTTACATACAATATGACACAACAGGATATCCGACTTCAATAGATGAAGGTATCAACGCCTATAACGGCACGGGGTCATCAACTTTAGTTACAAATCTTACACCAGATGCACATTACTTTTTCAGTGCTTGGGCGTGGGAACAAGGTTCATTTAATTGGAGTGAAGAATATGCTACGTGGGATGGATTTACATCTCCGTTGCCTCCTTCAAATGTATCTGCTGATGAAGAAACACCTTTGAATATTACATTGTCATGGACAAAAGGGAAGGACGAGTATCGGACTGTTATTGAAGAGGGAGTTTTCAATTTGGATGAAATATCAGCATATACTTATGATGCAATTGATGGTTTTATAGCAGATTCACCATATTCTTTTGCAATTATATATCCTCCAGACAGAGTTGCGGAGTACAGTATGGATTATCTTTATGCTGTTCAAGTCTATGCACAGAGTGGCACTGTTTTGAATATATCTGTATGTGCAAATGGCACAGAAACATCACCAGGGGAGGTTACTGAATCAATTAGTACAACACCTGCAACAACTGGGCTTTATAGCTACATACTTGAAGGACCATTTAAACCAAATGCGTCTAATTATATTTGGATAGTTGTTCAAACACCATACATGTATATGACTGCAAATGCAAATTACCCGTATCAAAGCGACCTAGTAAATTATGATGGTAGTGGGTGGGAAAGTTATGGTCAAGATTGGATAATACGTTTCGGTTGGTCATATTCAGGACATACTGAAATTTACAACGGAACAGGAACATATTTTGTTGATGCTATTGACACAATAGGTGACACATATCGCTACACCTTCTATAGTTACAATACTACGACAGGTATGTATTCAGAAGGTATTGCAACAAATTATACAACAATGGGGTATCCTGAAGTTCAATTACTCAATTTATCTGATGTTACAGAGACAAGTGCAGTTATGAATGGTCTTTTAGTTGATACTGGAGATGAAGGAGTATCATGTACAACCCATTTTGAATGGGGTGAGACAACAAGTTATGGTAATGTAACTGACAGTCGGAAAATAAACGAAAGTGAAAACTTCAATGAAACACTAAATAATTTATCAGTAGGGGCACTCTATTATTATCGTGCTGTTACAAACAATAGTGTCTATACAAGTTATGATGAAAGTGTATTGATTACAAAACCAACACCGCCAAGTAACTTTACAGCAATCTTTTTTGAAACAACACCAGAAGGTCAGAAGGTAAATCTATCATGGACAAAAGGAATTGGTCAAGATGATTTGTTTAGTACCAGAATCGAAAGAAATAGTCACGAAACGTGGGACGTAGGCGAAGGAATATTCGTTAGTTCGGTAGCGGGTAGCAGTTCTCAGAGTTATCAAGATACAGTTGAGTCTAACGTAACAATTTATTATCAGATTTGGTCACGTGTGGGTACACTTTCGTTTGAACGATATTCTGATTATGTGTCTACAGATGTAACAACACCGTTAGGTTATCCTATTGTCACAACTGGAGGAGCTACCAATATTGAAGAAACATCAGCAACGCTCAATGGTTATCTGACCTCTACAGGCAAAGCATCTGGTGGTGAACCTGATCCGTTGGAATATGCAAAAACATTAGTAGAGTTAGGAGGAGCAACATGGGATGGTTACGACAAATATGCCCATAGTGCTTTAAAAGAGATGTATGCTGAAGGGTATCCGTTTTATTATGTTTCATTAGTTACTGATGAAAATACAAAGGCAGAACAGCGATGTATAACTGATTATAATTTATATGGATATCCAACTGTTTGGTTTGACGGTGGATACGAAGTCGTAATTGGAGGATGGAGTGGTGCGAAAGCAGAATACATAAACAGGATAAATTTGTGTGCTAACAGAACTGTAAAAGATGTTGACATCGATTTAGTTGCAACTTGGCTTGGTGGCACAAACATGAAAATTGATGTTACAATAACCAACAATGAAGCAACCACATATGGTGGGCATCTACGTGTATATATCACAGAAATAGTGTCAAGCATGGGTTGGCATGATACAGCAGGACAACTATACACTTTCCCATTTTTAGACTATGCATTTAATACGCCTATTTCGATAGATACTGGAGAAACATATTCTAATTCAACAACATGGGATGGTACATCTAATGGATTCCCTAGTATTAATAACAGCAATATTATGATTATTGCTACAGTTTTCAATGATGAATGGCATCAGGGATATTCGTACCCACCAAGCGGTTATCCATTTTCTGCATATTACACTGATAAAACAGTTGCTACAACTCCTAGTGGCGGGGCAAATTGTACAACATATTTCGAATGGGGCAGAACTTTAGAGTATGGTAACGTAACTGATTATCAAACAACAGACGAATATTCATACTTTTATGAAACTATAGATGGATTATCACCAGGTATGCTCTATTACTGTCGTGCGGTTGCAAGTAACGACAATTATACTGCATACGGTGACGATTTCCCATTCTTTACAAATCCAATTGCCCCAGCCGACGCAATAGCAATTGCAGAAACAACACCAAATGGCTCTTGGATAAACCTTTCATGGACTGCTGGTATCGGAGAAGAAGAATATCTCTATTACACAGTAGAAAGAAATGACCATGAGGGTTGGAGTTGGGGCGATGGCACACAAATTGCTTATATGATAAACGACACATACTTTATAGATACAGATATATCCCCGAATAGCACTTATTACTATCAGATTTGGGCGGATTCTTTTGCACCGTATCTGGGCGGTTCGCTTTCTAATTCATATGGTTCGGCAAACGTCACAACTGGAATTCTTTATCCATTGGTAGAGACATACTGTTCAACACCTATCAATGATACAACCGTCGTTATCAATGGTTATCTTAATTCTACAGGTATTGAACCTATACTTACTGGTGGTGAAGATGTTATCTGGGAGGATAACTTCGATTCTTATGCAAACGACCAATTCCTAAATGGTGGAGAAGATGACGGTGGCTGGAAAGGTTGGAATGATAATCCATCAGCAGGTTCTTATGTTAGAGATGACCAACCACTTAGTTCACCTTATTCAATCGAAATAGCAGGAAATTCAGACACCGTTCACGAATATACAGGTTGCACTGAGGGTCAATTGTCTTATAGAATCTGGCAGTATATACCAACTGATTTTTCAGGGACTTCATACATCATTTTACTAAGTAACTATGAGATTAGTGGCGCTTCAAACATCTGGGGAGTGCAATTATCATTCAATAGTGACACTGGAAAAGTTGTATCCGAATATGCTAATGAAGAATTAACTTATACTGTTGGTGAATGGAAAGAAATTCGTTGTGAGATTGACCTCGATGGTGACTGGCTTGAAATTTATTACGATGACATACTACTTGCAGACCACACATGGTCAGATACTGTAAATTATGGCGGTGGCGGAGCGATGTCATTAGAAGCAGTTGATTTATTTGGAAACGGTGCAAGCCCAATCTATTACGATGATATGTCGCTAGCATCAGTCGGTTCATTACTATCAAACTGTACAACTTATTTCGAATGGGGAACAACAACAAGTTATGGCAATGTAACTGCAAACCAAACGACAATAGTAACGGAGTATTTCAATGAAACATTGGTAGACCTGACACCCGAGACTCTCTATCACTATCGTGCTGTTGCAGATAACGGTGTGTATCAAAATTACGGTGAAGACAAAACATTCAACACACCCCGCGGAAATCAAATACCACAGATAGAAAAGAGATATCCGATCAATAATAGTATTATTTACCCAAATACTAACCTGAGTGTAACAGTCACCGATGCTGACAACGACCTTATGAACATATCATTCTATATTGTCAATTACACCGGGCAGACGAGAACGACAACCCTATTGACAACCCTGTATAATGTCACAAACGGATCGAACGCATGTATCAACATCCTCAATTATCTGAACATGAATCTCGATACAGATTACATCTGGTATATCACAATCAATGATACTTATGGTGCTGAACTGACAAGCGAAGAATGGGTGTTCCATACCAGCAACAATATTTACGAACCACAGGTTTCGAACCCGTACCCACCACATAACTCAGAGACCGGCAAAGACATTTGGCTCAAGACAGATATGTACGATCAAGACGGCAATGACCTGGATGTCAGCTTCTATCTAATAGAAGGATTAAACGAATTTTTCATTAAAACAGTAAACGTAGAATCAGGAGGTCAAGCACAGGTTCATCTGTCAATGGAGTATCCCATACAAGCCAATATAACATATCAATGGTATGTAATTGTGAATGATTCATCGCATTCCATCGTAAGCCCATCATGGACATTCCACACAACATCACCAGTATTCACGAATATTCAAGTTTCACCAAAAACCCAGACGGTGAATGGGAACGTCAACATCACTTGCAATGTCAATGACACAGTTCCAATCACCACGGTTAAGGTAAACATTGTTGGCCCAAGCGGATTCACACCAATAAATGTATCCATGAATGACCAGTATTATCTGAACATGAGTTACGCCATCTCCGGTACCTATACGTATTTCATCTGGGCGAAAAACGTCTACAATATCTCAAGTCGATCAGGAAATGACAACTTCTGGGTTGTTTCACAGATTATCACTGAACCGTTATCCGAAGGACAGAATACCATAAATACCACAGAAGAAACCGATACCAATATTAGCATCAATGTGACGAGAACCACAAACATCACCCTGATTAGGTATGAGGAGAACCCTCACCCGGAATCCACACCACCGCCAGATGATATCTATATCTTCATCAATGTTACTGTTGAAGATGAAACAGCGGTTGTGTGGCCAATCAATATCACATTGTTTTACACCCAGCAGGATCTCGATAATATCAATCTTACCGAGGATCAACTAGCTGGTCTCTACTTCTGGAATAGTACCGCGGAACAATGGCAGCTGTATAACAAAACAGGGGTAAACACCTCATATAATTCAAGTGGGTATGTAGGATATTGTTGGGCTGAAGCCTGGCACCTTACAACAATCATCATTGGATGTTGGAATCAACCGCCATACACACCAACCAATCCATCTCCAGTAGAAGGCGCATCGGATTTGAGCATCGATACAAATTTTGGCTGGATATGCACCGATCCGAATCGAGCAGATAGACTCACCTATGACATTTATTTCGGATCCTCTCCGTCGCCTCCGAAGATCGTTAATAAACAATCAGGATATACTTATGACCCTGGGATCCTTGGTTTTGAGACTACCTATTATTGGAGGATAGTTGCGTGGGACAGTTATGGTGCTTCTGCGGAAGGACCTCTATGGAGCTTTACAACAAAAGAGAATACTCCACCATCGATACCAAGCAATCCGACACCAGTACATACCGCAACCGAAGTTGAATTGAATACTGATTTATACTGGATTGGAAATGACCCAGACGGGGATGTTATGACATATGATGTATACTTTGGTATCAATAATCCCCCCTCGTTAATAAGGAGCAACTATCAATATTCTTCATTTGATCTGGAGACACTCGCTTATGAAAAAACCTACTACTGGAAGATTATCTCACGGGACATATTTGGAAAATCCACGGAAGGACCGGTATGGAGTTTTACAACAAAAATAAACAATCCACCGACAGTACCAAACAACCCAAGCCCCACAGACACATCAACCAACATAAATATCAATGCAGATCTAGGATGGAGTTGCAGCGACCCCGATGGTCACCAATTAACCTATGACATTTACTTCGGGACCTACAACCCGCCTGCACTAATAAAAAGCAAGCATCACCTATCCTCCTATGCTCTTGATGTACTTCTTTATGATACAACCTACTACTGGAAGATTGTTGCACACGATGCATTTGGAAAATCCACCGAAGGACCAGTATGGAGATTCACGACGCAACCGAATCTCCCTCCAAACACACCAAGTAACCCTGCTCCAACAAACGCAGCCATCCATGTCGATCTCAACACGGATTTACAATGGACTTGTACCGATCCAGAAGGAGATCCTCTCATCTACGATGTCTTCTTTGGCACCACAAACACTCCTCCCCTCGTATCACACAATCAATTGACAACGATCTATACACCAGGTTCTTTGAATTTTATTACCACGTACTACTGGAAGATTATCGCTTATGATAGCTTCGGTAAATCTACCGTAGGACCAGTATGGAGTTTTACAACCAAGCCATCAAACCTCGCCCCCGTAGCAAACGCAGGGGATGCATACATAGGCAATGAAGGATCTGCGATTACCTTCGATGCCTCCGCCTCATCAGATCCTGATGGTGACCTGCTTGAATACCGCTGGGATTTCAATAACGATGGCATCTGGGACACACCGTATTCCACTGAAACAACAGCCACCTTCACGTGGTATAATGATTACGCTGGGATCGTGACAGTTGAGGTATTCGATGGAATCTATACAACCATAGATTCCACAACGATCACCGTTAATAATGTTGCTCCGACAGCAACGCTGGATAATGATGGTCCGAAAAATGAGGGTAGTGTGGTAACGATGTCGTTTACCAATCAGTATGACCCTGGAACCTCTGACACATTCATGTATTCATTTGATTGGAACAACGATGGTATATACGAGATCGTGGATCAGACTGGTACTTCAGCGACCCACACATGGTATGACGATGGAGCGTATACGGTGAAGGGAAAGATAATAGATAATGATGGCGGGTTCACTGATTACCTCACAACAGTCATGGTCAATAATGTCGCTCCGACGGCAACACTGGGTAATGACGGTCCGAAGAACGAAGGCAGTGTGGTAACGGTATCGTTTACGAATCAGTATGACCCTGGAACCTCTGACACATTCATGTATTCATTTGATTGGAATAACGATGGTATATACGAGATCGTGGATCAGACTGATGCTTCAGCGACCTACACATGGTATGACAACGGGGCGTATACGGTGAAAGGGAGAATAGTAGATGACGACGATGGATTTACTGAATATACCACAGCGGTCACTGTCTACAATGTTCCTCCAGTAATCACATCGCTGAACTGTACGAACTATCCTATCCAAGCTGGTACATCCTCCACTCTCATTGGCACATTTACAGACTTCGGATGGTCAGATACCTTTATTGCGACCATTAACTGGGGTGACGGTAACTCGACGACCGGTTCTATCACTGGTTCGAATGGTAACTATACTGTGAGCAGTTCCTGGACTTATACACAAGCGGGTGTGTATATGGTGATTTTGACGGTAGAAGACGATAATGGTGGAAGCGATTCAGAGGAATTCCAGTATGTGGTTGTCTATAATCCTGAAGGCGGGTTTGTGACTGGTGGTGGATGGTTCATGTCACCAGCAGGAGCATATCCGTCATATCCAAACCTCACTGGAAAAGCTAACTTCGGGTTTGTCTCAAAATATCTGCCAGGTCAGCATATACCCACAGGAAATACTGAGTTTCAATTAAAAGTGGCTGATCTGAACTTCCACTCGAATGAGTATGAGTGGTTGGTGGTTGCTGGAAAGAAAGCAATGTATAAGGGCAATGGCACAATCAATAATCAAGGAAACTATGAATTCAGAATCTCGGCGATAGATGGTAATCTACAAGGTGGTGATGGTAAAGATAAGTTTAGGATAAAGATCTGGGACAAAGACAATCAAAATATTGTGATATATGATAATATGATTGGATATGACGAAAATTCTGATCCGACAACAATGATCGGTGGTGGAAACATCATCATTCATAAGAATTAGAGTATTGGTGAAGAACCATATACTCTTCCTTATCTCTTTTTATTTTTTTATAACAAGATATTAACATAAATCGTATCAGTAAATAGAAGGCTCGTACCGTTGTTTACAAATAAAGTTTGTTTTACTTTGTTTATTAACTATGCTAGATATTATTACGCCCGCACTGGGAGTTTATCGTGTAAATGACGTCACATTTCAAAGTGTCTTATCTGTTGTGATATAGTAAAAAGTAATTTCTTCGAATCTATTTTGCAATACTCATCCCCTAATTTTAATTGATTTTTTTTATAGGCTTTAAACCTTTGCACAATAATCCCTACTGGGGAATTAAACCCCATCTTTTTCTCTTCTTTTTATTGTCATTGATTCACTCAAAAATATATGTTAAAACCGTGTTAATGCTTCTCCAATGAAAAAAAGGAATGATTATATAGCGAGCATCATATTCCTCTCCAAACTTTGGAGGCTGGAGCGTTTATGACAACGATTAACACGTTTAGCGAGTTAAATATATATACTTTCAGTTTGGAGCGGAAAACAAAAGGAAAAGAGTGATTTAAATTCACTATATGAACAGTCAAAAATCATTTAAATCACCTACCTTATTCTGTTTTCCTGTTGATCGGGATGGTTAATTATATCATCGTAACAGGTGGAGTTATTTCTGGTTTAGGGAAAGGTATTACGACCGCGTCGATAGGCAAGATCCTTGAGAACCACGGATACAAATTAACTGCAATCAAGATTGATCCCTACATCAACTATGATGCAGGGACCTTACGACCAACCGAACATGGAGAGGTCTGGGTAACAGAGGATGGCGGGGAAATCGACCAGGACCTCGGTCATTACGAACGCTTTTTAGACATCAATATCCCTAAG
>Ga0315279_10003714_pt1 | contig 20970 bp, 14 predicted proteins | sample YL17G06_20_MG_FD_203694 | JGI IMG/M metagenome (GOLD analysis project Ga0315279, IMG submission 203694) | Sediment microbial communities from Yellowstone Lake, YNP, Wyoming, USA - YL17G06_20 | ecosystem: Environmental > Aquatic > Freshwater > Lake > Sediment | place: USA: Wyoming | collected... | reverse complement strand
ACGCCTCCCGCGCTGCCAAGTGGCTGGTCTCCCAGCGCAATGCCTACGGCGGCTACGGCTCGACCCAGGATACGGTGGTTGCTTTGCAGGCCCTGATCGAGTATTGCACCAATGCTAGGGCCGACGTCGACCTTACTGTGACTATAAATGCCGGAGGTCAGATAAAGCAGCTTAAAATAAAGCAGAACAACTTCGATGTGCTTCAGACGGTGGAAGTGCCTCTGAATCAGGATATTACCATAAGCGCGGAGGGCAGGGGTGACGCCATAGCCCAGGTCGTCGAGAGATACAACCTGCCCCAGGCCGAGCAGCAGGATGACCAGATACTTAAGATAAATGTAAACTATGATACCACTCAGGTCGAGGTCAACGACCTGGTCCAGGTCTCGGTAGACCTGGAGTATAACCCGCCGATGGAAATGAAGGCTGAGATGGTAGTGCTCGATGTCTCGGTCCCCACCGGCTTCTCTCCGGTTACGGAATCCATAGACAAAGTAATCGCAGGTAACGACAACATCAAGCGTTACGATATTGCAGGGAGGAAAGTCATCTTCTATATCGAGGACATGCAGCCGGGGGACAAAGTGTCCTTCAGCTTTGATGTACGGGCGCTGTACCCGGTAACGGCCAAGGGCGTCAGCTCACAGGCCTATTCCTACTACAACCCGGATATCAAAGCCGAAACGCTGAGCCAGGGAATAGTGGTCACTCAGTAGGAGCGGTTAGCGAACCGCCCTATCCTATATGGAATTCACCTCCATTGTCCTCCTTCCTTGGGCAGGTCGGGGATGGGTGAGAGGGGTGCCGGGGCGTCCTTCCGAGGAAGGACGCCCCGGCCTGTCTCATAGATAGAGGACTTCTTCTGAATGGCCCAGCGTCAGGAACAGGACCATGTAGTCCTTAACGTGCCGTGTAATGAGGAAATTCTGCTTCACGTGCTCTCTGCCGTTTTCCCCTAGCCACCTACCGTATTCCGGATTGCCCAGAAGCTGTTTGATGGCATAAGCTGTGCCCTCGATCCCATGCGACAGGAGGCCGGTGAACTTGTTTTTCACCTGTAGTGGGATGCCCCCTACAGCAGAAGCAACTACCGGTTTGCCTTTCCACAGTGCCTCGCTAACCGTCAGTCCGAATCCTTCCTTCAGCGATTTCTGAACCACAACGGTGGCCGCTCTCTGCAGGGCGTTGATCTCTATGTCGCTTCCGGGTGGGATGAGTAGAACGTGGATATCTCGGTCGCCCTCTGCTTTATCCTGCACCTCCGCCAATACTTTGCCCGACTCGGGGTCATCGGTAGCAGTGCCGCCAGCCAGAACCAGCCTGCAGTCTATGCTCCTTCTTACCTGCTTGAAGGCCTGGATCACTCCGACAGGGTCCTTGAGGTAGTCGAAGCGCGATACCTGGACAATCAAGGGTTTATCGTTGGGTATGCCGTACTTTGACAGGACAGAGTCAATGATGTCCTGGCTCAGTTCTCTATTCTTGTCACTCAAAGGGTCAATTGAGGGTGAGATAAGGAACTGACGCATCGGCAGCGGAGTGGAGAAAGAAGGGGCTGAGAATACAGCCGCATCGTACTGCATTACCCAGGGCTTGATGAAGTCCCAGGCTGTCTCATTGGGCCTGGAAACATCTACGTGACATCGCCATACCCATTCTTTGCCGAGCTCCTTTTTTCTTTCAATCAGGGCTACAGGTTGGGGGTCGTGGATAAACATGATATCCCCGAAGAGCTCCAGTTCCTTGATATTCTTCCGGCTTGTTTCTTGAAACGCCGAGATGTCTTGAACAGAGATTTTTTCATCACTGCCATGAAGCGCGTTGTGCAACTTCTTGGTTACATTGAAGAAAGCCAGGTCGCCCTTGATAACGCTCCAACGGGCATCCACGCCGAGCTCTGACAGCAGGGGCACCATGCGGCTTAATATCTCAGCCACACCTCCACCGGTGAAGGTGGAGTTTACGTTCTGGATTACCTTGCCTGAGAGCTTACTTGCCAGCGACCTCAGGTCTTCAATGGCGCCCCTGCCGATTATTGGCTCGTAGTCACTCAGCTTCACTTGATGTGTTTTTCGATAAGTTGCATCAGTTGCGATCTCGTTCCCTCCAAAGTGTAGCTATAAGGGTCGAACCTGGCTATTTCTTGTGCTAATTCTGGTTCACCCATGCTGTTTTCCAGCCAGACGGAGAAATCATTCGTCGGTTTGCCCAGTCGCAGCCTTGACTCGAAAATATGGAAGTACAATGAGCCCAGGCTTAGCTTGCGCAGCGCTTCCACAAATTCCCTCAGGTCTCGGGCTACATAATGTGTAGACATGACTACACTTACTGACTTCATAAAATAGAACTCTCTGCCAGACGGCGCTCTTCGTAGCTCTGGTTCTAGTGATATGTATTCTCCTATAACGTTTACTATCCTTTCGCGCAGTGCGCTCAAGGTCGGGAACTCAAACGCGTCGATGTTGGCTAGCTTCTCGCCAAATACGTCATCCCCTAAGGCATCGCTTACCCATACTGCGAAGTCATTGGCCGGCTCTGGTGTGAGGTAGTGGTGCTCTTCCAGAAAATGGTGCGTATGGTAATAAATTATCGAGTCCGGCGCATTCTGCAAAACATCGGCCAGCTCCTTGAGGTTCTTTGCTTTAAGTCCGGTCAATTCCGTGAGATGCACCCGGTTAAAAAAACGGAAGGGCTCCTTGGCTTTCTTCATGAGATGCCCGTAGTTGGTAACCGTAGCTTGAATCAGCTTCCTGTTGGGAAGAAGGGTAGTGCTTTCGTTGGGTGATTCGATTAGGGTGTCGGTCAAATTCATTTCTTTGATATATCCTTCCTCGCCTGTGTCCAGCTTTATGTAGTCTCCTACTTTGAACTGCCCTCTGGCATTCAGTTGTATCCCGGCAAGGAAATTCGGGAGAGTCTCCCTAAAAGCAACTAATACAACTACGGCTGCCAGTACTATAAGGAATATGATAGCGGTGGTAGGTGCTCCCCAGATACCGAGTAATATAAGTATGGCTACAATGTAGATCACGGCATTGGCGATATTTTTACTGATAGCGATGGTGCGCTGGGTGGCCTTGAGCCTTTCCGCGTATAATGAGACCAACTTCCCCACCAGGTTGACTGCGGAGAGGGCCAGGGAAATGACGAGGAGAGTCCACAGGCCTTTGTTTGCCCAGTTCTTCCAGTGCTGGGGAACCGGAGATACTGTAAGGGCCAGGGCACTGCTGAGTATCAAGCACCACAATATGGAAGGTGCCCTGGTCGCTTGCAAGAGTATTTCATCACCTTGCCATTTGGTTTTCTTAGCCCAACGCTCCAGGGCATTATAGGCAACTCGCCTCAGCCAAATGGTGGCGATGAGACCTGCGGCAAAGACTGCCAGGGGTATAACTACATCGGGCCACATCTTACTAGTCATCCACCTATCACGCTACTCATTTTTAATGGTAGTCTACAGCATTTTCTCGAATGACGATGGCACTTCCCTTAAGGCATCGAGGTAAGTCGCGCTAATGGCTCACTGCCTTGAATCAAGGGGATATACCCGCGGGAGATGTACTCGGTAATCTCCATGACACCGGGGCAGCCATCTGAAATACACAATATTATTACATGTTCCTTAGCCCTAGACAATAGTATACGTTCCGGACAACCAACCCAGACTATGTAAGTGCTATGGGGCTCATCTTGACGAATATAGTCACAGTCTTATGGCTGGGTAAATATCAGGGCAACAAAATATGTTAGCATGATAACCACCCCCATGGGAATTCCTATCCTTGCCCATTCTTTCATGCTTATCTTCAGCCTCCCTGCCGCCACTATGTTCGGGATATTGCCCGGGATGAGCATCCCGCCAGCGATAAGCAGAGCCATTGTAGCGCTGATAATCTGAGATAGCGCCATAGTCGGGCCTATCTCAACTGCGGTCAGGGTAGCATTGTCGAGAACCGCCGAAAGCGTATTGATCCAGTAAAGCCCCCAAGGTGAAATTTTGTCTAAATACCATATCATTAGCGGTTTCATACCTTCACCTAGTAGTATGAGTGCAGCGATGAAAATATAAACCCTAACCGCTCTCATCACGGAGCCCCTCAGGGTCTCAGAGTATTCGGGGACGGCTGCCTCTGATTTCAGTGATACTTTCCGGCCTATATAAATCGCTCCGAAGATAGCTATGGCTATGACGCCGGGAATTATGTAGACCCCGAATTTCTGCAACGGAAAAAGGAAACCTGCATCGTATGGCGGGCCAGCCAGCTTATTCACCAGGATGGTAGATAAAGGCTCGCCCAGGGGGGTTAATCCAGCCCCCAAGCCCGCAGCGAAACAGGTGACAACTGTCATCTTCACCTTATCGCTCTTCGAGAAGGGGAGCGCTGCTATAACTTCAGCTAGTATACAGGCCGTGACAATAACGGAAACAACGCTGGAGAAAAGGCCCAGCAGCGCTATAAAGAGGAAGATGAAGATTTGGGGCCCAAGCTTGCCTGCTAGAGATAAGATTCCGTTAGCGAAAGGCTTGTTGAAATAGTAAATGAGAAGGCCAAATATGAGCACTACCTGGAAAATGCCTATAGGTAGTGACCCAATCATCACCGGAGATTTCAGGGCATCCTTCACCAGCTCCCAACCCCAGAGCCCGGAGATGCTCACGGCAATTATGCCCATAAGCAAAAAGAACGACTCTAGGTTTTCCTCTATTCTCTTGACTCTAAAAGGAAGGACCAGCACCAGTAAGGCTACGGCTACTAATCCTATTACGATATAGAGAACCGGCTCTTGCGAGATGTCGGGCACCTACCCTTTTCCTTTAGGGTTCGGGGGTTAAACGTCCCGTCTGGGCAGAACTATGCTGGGCATCTCTGACCACTTCGGCAAACTGAGAAATCTTCTCCGAACCACTTTTGTCATAGATCAACAGCACTTCCTGGCTCATAGAATCACGTTTGTATGGCCTTGTACCATGTAAAACAATTTTAAGCCCCGCCCTTCTTCGGCTTTATCACTAGGATCGGCAGCCCCGCCTCTCTCAGGACGAAGTCTGCTACACTGCCAAAAACCAGGCGTCCCAGGCCGCTACGGCCATGGGTGGCAATAGCAATGAGGTCAACCCCATGCTCTTCAGCGTAACTAACAATGGCTTCCCCAACCTGTAATCCACGAAGGGTCACGCACTGAACGTCAAGCCCTTTGTCTCGCAGCGGCTGCGCCAAACCCTCAAGGTAAGCCTTCGCCTCCATTTCCTCCTTCTCAATCTGCTGCGCTGCCGCTTCGACTGCATAGGCAGACGGTCCTGCTGCCACTACAGGAACAGTGCCGTGTGTACCAACTACCTGAAGAAGCACCAATTTATTGCCGAAGCGCAGGGCTTCTTCCGCAGCGTAGGGTATAATCTGCTCGGCGAGATCAGAACCATCTAAGCATACAAGTATTTTCTCGAACATTTCAGAAAGCCTCCTTCGCTGATTGTATTTTCTTGGCCACCTGGAGACAATTCACACGTTTACGAACTTTTTAAGCTGTTTCCTTTGCCCAATGGGTAGCATCCCGCTATGTGTTGGGGATGTTCTGCGACGCTCAGCCCCCAAAATCAAACTTTACTAACTCCGAAATTATGTCCGCAGCCCACTTGTAGATATTATTCTCTTTGACCACTTCCCGCATCCTCCGCATTCGTTTCTGCCTCTCCTCCTTGGGCATCTCCACCGCTTTCTTAATAGCCTCCGCGAAATGGTCGGTGGCATATGGGTTCACCAGCACTGCATCTGTGAGTTCTCTCGAAGCTCCAGTGAAGGGGCTGAGAATCAGAACACCATCTTCGTCGAAGCGGCTGGCAACAAATTCCTTGGCTACCAGGTTCATGCCATCGTGTAAAGCGCTGACTATGGAGAAATGAGCCATCCGACGTAGTGCCATCAGAGAAAGTGGAGAAAAATGCTCATCTAATAAGATTACAGGCTTCCAATACCAGGCAGCGTGTTTCCAGTTCACCTCTTCAACCAGGCTTTCTATCTCCTCATTTACTCTTTTATAAGCTGGGATGTGAACCCGGCTGGGGACACCCGCTTGGACGAAGACCATTTTCCCCTTCCACTCAGGATACTTCCCAAGGAAACGGTCGATAGCCCTTAGCCTGTGAGGTATACCCTTAGTGTAATCGAAGCGGTCCAGGCCCAGCCCTATCAATTCATCGCTAATTCCCAACTTGCCTTTCAGCCTGTTGATCTCAGCATCCACCTGTTCACTCTGTGCTTCTCTAGATAGTGTTTCGAAATCTACACTGATGGGAAATGACCGCACCGCAGTCTTCCTGGCGCCGCGGATCACTTCGTATCTCTCTCGGTCAACCCTTGACTCAATAGCCCTATCCACGGTATCGAGGAAGTTATTACAATGATATCGTAGGTGGAAACCCAACAGGTCATTGCCCAGCAGCCCGTCCAGGATTTCCTCCTGCCAGGGGCATATACGAAAAGCCTCTGGGTTAGGCCAAGGGATATGCCAGAACTGGGCTAGTATAATATTGGCATTCCTTTCTTTTATCATCCTGGGCAGCAGTGCCAGGTGATAGTCCTGAACAAAGACAAAGGCTTTCTTATCTCCCACTTCATCCAGAACGTCATCAGCGAAGATCCGGTTCACTTTTCTGTAGGTATTCCAGGATTGCTCGTCGAATAAGGGTGCTGTGTAGGCAATGTGGCAAAGCGGCCATAAGGCTTCGTTGGAAAAACGGTAATAGTAGCCGTCTTCATCCTCTTTAGAGAGCCACACTCGCCTGAGGGAGTACCGGGGCGCTTGTGGCGGCACCATTACTTTGTTTCTTTCGTCCACCACGTCCGCATCCGCATTGCCGCTGCCATGGGCGATCCAGGTGCCTCCACACGACTGCATTACAGGGTCCAAAGCAACTGTCAGTCCGCTGGGTGGCACCTGGCATTGAATTTCCCGCCCCGAGAACGTATGAATGTAGGGCTCTCTGTTTGAGACCACAATGAATAGATAATCACGCAGTTTTTCCTCAACAAGTTGACGCAGGCTTTCTTTCGTCCACATTGCTCATCCAGTCTCCTTCTGTTTCGTAGCTTCAGGTTGAGTGGGGAACGGATTGCCAAAGAATACTTTAGTATGCGGCCAGGGTATCTCGATGCCTTCTTCATCGAAGGCCTTTTTCACCCTTTTCCTAATCTCGCCCATTACGTCCCACTGCCGAATAGGCTTCGTATCGCCCAGAATCTTGAGGTCGATCCCGGAATCTCCCAGATTGTCAACCCTCAACACCTGTGGCGTTTTTATGATAAGTGGCGCCCACTCGGGCTCCTGAGCCATTTCTTGGCAAACCCGGTTGATAACCGCAATGGCGTGGTCTAAGTCTGTCCCGTACGAGACGCTGATGTTCAGGTTCACTCGTGACCATTCCTTCGTAAAATTACTGGCCACTCTGATCTCGCCGTTGGGCACTACGTGTACAATGCCATCCAGATCCCTCAACATCGTGCGCCTCAGGTTAATTTGCTCCACCAGGCCTGATATATCGGCTATTTTAACCACATCTCCTACTCGATATTGATTCTCCGTTATTATGAACACGCCGGCAATTATATCTTTTACCAGACTCTGGGCACCGAAGCCAATGGCGATGCCTATCACGCCAGCCCCCGCCAGAATAGGTCCAATGTTGATGCCCAGCTCAGACAGGATGATGAAAGCGGCTATGACTATGATGAAAACCTGCCCCGCAGTTATAAGAACGCTGCTGAGTGTGTTTGCCCTTTTCTGTATTTCTTCGTCCGGTTGCTTGGGTGCCCCGCGGGCGACAAAAGTTTTGATGGCTTTAGAGCCGGTGAAGCCGAGGATAAAAAGCGCAGCAACAGATAGCACTAGTATTAAACCTATACGTGTCCCATGTGCAATAAGCCAATCCCTGACCGCACTGGTGTCTATGTTATACAGTCCCAATATAACCAGAACTGCCGCGAGTATAATCAATATCGGGGTAATTATTCTTAGTGCGCCCACAATCCAGTCATCCAAAGCCGTTTGGGTCTTCGACGTTACCTCAAGCTTGAACCAACGATAAAGGCTATCAAGCAGAGCTATCCCTCCATAGCCAGCCAGGATGATAAAAGCCGCATGGAAGCCTCTGCTGATCTCGAAATGGACCGATTCTTTCCACGGAAGATGGAGTATAGCAAAGTACATCCCTGATAAGACTATGCCGGCAAAGATCGGCCATTTTAGGCTCTCTATCAGCATGTTATCCAGGGCTGTGCTTGTCCTGGCCGCTATACGGCTCGCTATCACTCTAAGGCCGAAATAGAAAATTCCCGCGAAGACGAATACAGGTAGAGCAATAGCCAGAGCAAAAAGTATATCTCTCATAGTAATATCCGCTGTTGTCAGCATTAGTCCCCCCTTACCGCTATACTTGCTAGATATGAATCCCAAAGTGGCTTATGTCTTTGGGCGAGCGAGAATGCTGAGTCGCTGAGTGCCCAGAGAGTAACTGTGCCATGAACAAGAGCAAAGAAGGTAAATGCAGCTGTATTGATGTCCAAGTCTTTCCTGACTTGCCCCAATTCAACACCGTGAGCCAGGAGCTCTTCAATTCTACATATGTATTGGTCTACGACCTTAAACATCCTCTGGCGCAGATCACTATCCGCCGAACGTACAGTCTCAGATATGATTATCAGAGAGATACCACGCCTCTGCTCCACATAGGAAAGGTGAGCCTTCAGCACATTACTTAAACTGGCCAATGGTTTATTCTTCTCGTGCGCTGCACGCTTAACCGCTTTAAGAAGCGTTCTCTCTATATCTTCGATAAGTAGAAGGATAATATCCCTTTTGTTTTCGAAGTGACGATACACATCGCCATCTGAAATTCCCACTTCTTTGGCAATTTCGCGAATCGTCAGAGCGTCTGTACCTCGAGTAGCGATGATCCTCCTCGCCGCATCGACGATCTGACGCCGCCTAAGCTCAGTGCTTTCTCTGGTCGAACTCATTTGTACTCCTCAATTGTGTAAGTGAGCGCTTGCTAGCATTATAACAATCAAACTGAGTTTGTCAATACCTAATAGTGCTCAATCGATTTGAGCAGCACCCAATATTCAAAAATGGTCAACTTCAAATTATGAGGGGGACGTTCTGAGCTGTATCTTGCTGTGCCTTCTTTAATCAAACCTTTGTCTTTCACCAACTCAAAGTGCTATAATGTGCAACCACGTAACTAATACCGAAAGAAAGGAGCGGCCTTGATTTATTGGGCTCAACTGTTTCATTTTTACCAACCGCCAACGCAGTTACCTTCGGTATTGAACAAGATTTGTCAGGAGTCCTACCGACCTCTGATAGAAGTATTCCGGCAGCACCCCACCGTCAAGGCCACTGTAAACATAAACGGTGTGCTCACCGACATGCTAAGCGACCACGGACATACCGATATAATCGATGGGCTGAAGGAACTTGCGGAGAAAGGGCAGATCGAATTCACCGGCAGCGGGAAGTACCATCCGATTTTGCCATTGATTCCACTGGAAGAGACAAGGCGACAGATTGAGATAAACAAGACTACCAATGCTTTTTACTTTGGAAAGAAGGCCTTCAAGCCTACAGGCTTCTTCCCACCCGAGATGGCATACAGCAGAGCCATGTTGCCTGCGGTTACAGCTACAGGGCATCAGTGGATAATCCTGAGCGGAGTGGCATGTCCGGCAGACTGGCCAGTGGACAAAATATATCAGATTGAGCACGACGGAAAGAGATTAGCCGTATTCTTCAGGGACGATATCCTGAGCAACAAAATCAGCTTCCACGAGCTCGGGCCAGGAGATTTCCTAAATCGCCTCAGAGCTTGTAAGGGGGAGAAGGAGAACGTTTACGTTGTAACCGCTATGGATGCGGAGACCTACGGCCATCACATTAAACATTGGGAGGAGCTGTTCCTGGGTGAGGTCTACGCTGAGCTGGAGATCAAGAAGGAGACATACGGCGGAATTAAACAGCGGACAGCCCTGGCAAACGAGGCGACCAAACTCATTGATGAGATTGCAGAGCAGGTCGAGGCGGTGACTATAGGACAACTTCTGAGTCATTTCCCCACCAGTGAGATTATCGATCCTAAACAGTCATCCTGGAGCACTACTGCGCAGGACATCGATGCAGGCAATCCCTACCCACTTTGGGACGATAAGGGAAATGAGATCCATCGACTGCTTTGGGAACACCTTCAAATAGTAATGGAGATTTCGAAAAAAGCGTTGGAAAGCGCAGGCAACAATGAAGGTAAGCATTTTGCTAACATAGCACGCGGCTTACTGGATCGAGCACTCCAGAGTGACCAGTTCTGGTGGGCCAGCCGAAGACCCATGTGGGACATCAACCTCATACACATGGGACTTATTGACCAGTGGCGAGTGATCCTGAACGCCTACCGTGCCTTAAATATCAGCGGCGCGAGCGGTGATATAAAAAGGGATTTCTATCACAAACTTGCGGCGGCTCGCGATATTCGAAACAAAATAACGGATCGTCTTTTCATTCTCTAGAATGACAATGTATTGGGCTAATTTTCTACATATTTATCAACCACCGACGCAGACCGAACAAATAGTACGGAAGGTCACCCACGAGGGTTATCGTGTCCTGGTGAGAGTGCTGAGTGCATCACCGAATGCCAAGATAACTCTGAATATCAGCGCAGTGCTAACCCAGCAGCTGGCGCGCTACGGGCTGGATGATGTCATTACCGGATTGAGGAAGCTAGCCGAGCAAGGGCAAATTGAATTCGTCGGAAGTGCCATATATCATCCTATTCTGCCTTTGATTCCTCGAGATGAGGTTATCCGGCAGATAGAACTCAATACAGAGGTTAACCGCAGCTACTTCGGCGATGTCTACAATCCACAAGGGTTCTTTCCGCCAGAGATGTGCTACAGCCTGGATATTGCACGGGCTGTCAGAGAGCTGGGCTTCCGGTGGATTATCGTTGATGAAATCGCTTATAACGGCAAGATAGGTTCAGCCAAGAACGATGTGATTTACACAGTGGATGGGGTCGATAACCTCGTCGTTTTCTTCAAAGAACGCCCCTTCAGCGCCGGGATAACCTACGGTAAGTATCCTTCCGGGGAACCCTTCTTGCAGGCGTTGGCGGACAGGCTGGAGGGCAATTGTTATCTGCTTACCGGTACCGATGGGGAGGTATACGGGCACCACCGCCCCGGGCAGGAGAAGCTATTGGAGGATATATGGTCTCAAGGACGACCGCCTACCTGCACTATCTCAGAATTGATCAAACTTTTCTCCAAGCGAGAGAAAGCACGGCCTTTGCCCTCTTCCTGGAGCACCTGGGAAGATGAAATGGCTCAAGGCATACCCTATCCCCAATGGGACTACCCCGACCACGAGCTACACCGCCTTCAGTGGCAACTTACTCGTCTGGCTTTAGAAATGGTCAAGTCTGTTTCTCCTAACGTCCGGGGTTATCCCGAGGCACGCCAGCTTCTAGATGAAGGACTCCACAGTTGCCAGTACTGGTGGGCAAGCTGCCGTCCCTGGTGGGATACTGGAATGGTGGAGTGGGGTGCAAGAAAACTCTTTGACGCCATCTCCCAGGTCAAGAGCGCTCTATCGCACGACCAGCTTGAAAAGGCAAAAAAGCTTTTCGAGTCGGTTATTAGTACTGCGCGCCGCTGGCAGGATACAGGTGAGTCAAGAAGACGTAAAGAAGAATATTTGAGACAACATGGTGAAGTAAGCACCGAGCTCACATTTGGAGGCGATAGCTCGCCGTGAAGAAAGTGTACGTTATCCTGGCCTTCCATGCCCACGAGCCGTTGTGGGAACTCCCCAAGATGCTGGTGGAGAATATCGAAGATGTAGACCTGAAGAATACCCTGGCCGATGAGAATTGGATTGTCCGCCGCAGCGCGGAGGGGAGAGATTTCTATACCACTTTAATAGACTTCGCGAACTCCTTCGGCATCCCGGTCGCTCTAGAAGCCACTAACGAGCTCCTTGTTCAGCTTGCCAGCATTGTACCGGAGACCTACGGAGAGCTTTGTAAGGCGTACGGCAGGGGAACGATCTATCCTCTTTACGGCCATGCTCATCATACCCATATCTCCCTCCTCAACAATACAGAAGTAGAAGACGAGATACGTCTCAATCAGGAATACGTACACGATGTAATGGGCGCACCACGTCCCCGCTATGCCGGACTGTTCCCTATCGAGGACTCGCTGGATTCCTCCAAGCTCCAGGGAATAAAGAACAGAGGGATAGATTTTGTCATCTTCCCTAACCTGGACAGAAGGAAAGCTCGCTACAAAGCTGACCCTGGTCTGGACGAGAAACACGAGCCATTTCTCATAGGCCCCGATATAATTGCATTACCTCGCCATTTCGCTGTCTCGCAATACATATGGCGCCCTATTACCAAATGGAAAGTAAACGGGGTGAGAAACCAGGGGTATCTCCTTGGCCGTTACTGGGTGCTGCCAGAAGAATACAGGCGCCATCGTTTCGTTACATTTCCTATCAGCCGTGAGGAGGCGATAGAAGAATACTATCGGGTGTTGAAGAAAGCGCTTTCCGAAGCCCCTGACGAAGGACTCATCCTGTACATTCAGGACCTGGAGTTAATGGACTTCGGGGACATAGCCCTGGAGGTTTTAGAGGCAGCATGGAGGCGAGTGCTCGGTGAGCGTCTGGCGAATGTACAGTTTGTTAACCCTGATGAATACCTCGGGAAAAAGGTAATGCCCAATCTTCGGAAACTCAAACGCTTGCGCTTCCACCAGATATCCTGGGCCCCCGAAATCCGCCTTGTGCTACGTTACGATGGTCATTATCCTCCTTTGGAAGCGGGTAAATTCCGAGGAATGGACGCTGCCCGGGAAATCTTTCGTCGTTGGCCCTTCATCTTTTGGGAGCCGGGACGCTACATTGTGCAAATCGTCGACTCTTTGTTGAACATTTTCAGCATCAGCACTATATTGGAGGTTAACGCGGCAAAACTTCAGGAGATAGGATACCGGTTCGACAAGCTGAGCACAGAGGATCGCCTCAGACTTCACTCACGGATCATAAAACGGGCCTGCAATTGGGGCTGGTTCCCCAACGAAGGCCTTCAGAAGAGACCCTTTTTGCACGGTTACATGATCGCTGATCTGTTGCTCAAACGCATGGAAGAGAATCCTGCCATTAAGGGAGAACCAGTTCCTCTGCCTCTCGCGAGTTTCAGGGGACTTGAGCGCCTACTCGAGGTAGTGCTAGACACCCGATATGGGTACCTCTCCGAAGCGATTGTGGAACTAGCAGCCAACGCCGCAGAGGAATATAAAGACGCCTTCCGTGAGTTGACACGGGCTTTAGAATGGCGCGAGGAAGCGCGCCGCTCAATTCTAAAAGCCCGTTTCTACGCCAGCAAGCTCCCTTCATCTGAACTGAGCAAGGCATCGAAGGAGCTGCGTGAGCTGCTCACAGCGTTCCGAGATTACTGCCGTGCAGTGTTTATCTCCCTGGATCACCTTCAACGTGTCTGGGGACGCTCACGCAATATAGAATATGTACTTCTGAAGATGTACGACTACCTGTTTGAACTCTATCCACCCAGATTCCCCGCTATCCTGGAAAGTACCCTAAATGAGGCGGAAATCAGCGCAGTCGATCGGCCTGTCCTACTGTGACACGCTTCTCTAGATTCCTGAAGATTTCGTTCAGCCTGCTGTAGCGGCTCGATTGATGGGCAAGCCATAGTCCCGCCCAAGACTCTAATGACTTGTGCCAGGCCCCCTCATATCATGAATTTTGATAGATATACTTACTGGAGGCTTATTCCGCCCGGAACAGACCGCTACAACCTATTCTGTCAATCTCCTATTTCTGCGCCATGCTCGCCAAGTACGAATGCTACAAATGCTTGTACCTCTTGCTGCCGACATGTAAATGTTTACTTATGTACCTGCGTCAATCCGTCCATATGTCAAGGTTGCGTCCCATTATGAGATACAACGCTGGTGCGGTTGCCAATGATGAATCAAGGTGATATGCTCACAAAAAGGAACTGATTACTCATGGATGTTGCTCTGACTATAGTCGTTCTGGGTGTCCTCGTTTTCGTGGCACACCTGTTCACCCTGCTCTTCAACCGCACGAAGATTCCAGATGTGCTCTTCCTGGTTTTAATAGGGGTCTGCCTGGGTCCGCTCCTGGGTATTGTTACCCCTGAGAAGTTCGGTGTGGTCGGCCCGGTATTTACCGCTGTTACGTTGGTTATTATTCTGTTTGAGGCCGGGCTCATGATACGTCTCGATGTATTACGCAGAGCACTGCTGAGGACTACTCTGCTTACAATCCTCACTTTTATTGTCTCCACGCTTGCAGTTGGCGCTATAACTCTGGCGTTGACTGATTTGAGTATAACACTATCATTCCTGCTCGGTGCTATTGTTGGTTCAACTTCTCCGGCAGTTATTGTTCCACTGGTGCGACAGATTAAGATGCGAGAGGAAAGTCAGGCTATTCTCTACCTGGAATCGGCCATAAGCGATGCGCTCAGCATCATTGTGGTTTTTGCTTTTTTGGGAGCGCTTAAGTTGGGCGAACTTCGAGTTCATGTTGTGGCAGGGCATGTGGCTGCCTCTTTCCTTGTTTCTATCCTGTTCGGTCTCGTTTTTGCTTTCGCCTGGTCGCTCGTTCTCCATAGAATACGTAATCTCAAGAATGCTATTTTCACCACTCCAGCCTTTGTCTTTGTCGTCTTCGGTGCTGTCGAGTTGCTGGGATACAGTGGCTACGTTGCGGCGCTGGCATTTGGAATAACGCTGGGCAACGTAGAGCTATTCACCGTCTCCAGACTTAAGCGATTCGTCACCCTGGAGCCAATTTCCCTCAACGAAACCGAGAGGATCTTCTTCTCTGAAGTGGTTTTTTTGCTCAAGACCTTCTTTTTTGTGTATGTTGGCCTTTCTATGCAGATGACGAGCTCATGGTTCTTCTATGTTGCCGCGATGATGACCTTCGCAATATTCGTGCTTCGCATTCCCATAGTACGATTATGCTTGCACAGGTCCACGCCTAAATTAGATGCCTCTTTGATAGCAGTCATGGTCCCCAAAGGCTTGGCCGCAGCGGTTTTGGCCTCTATACCGCTTCGAGAAGGGATTGTGGGTGGTGACCTCATTCAAAATGTTACATATGCGGTGGTGTTGTTCAGCATCGTCTTGACTTCCCTGCTGACTTTCCTTCTGACCGGAACGAGACTTTCGAGGGTCTATGAATGGATGTTTCGGGGGTTCGGGATCCCTCAAAAGCCTGTTGCGGAAGCTCAACAGGCAGCAGATGAAAGCTCAGAATTAATTTCAACTTCAGAAGATGATTAGCCAGTACCGAAAACACAGGGCAACACATCTATCACTGCACTCATAATTGGGGGCATTTCTCAGGATATCGACCAGCTCCTTGAGGTTCTTTGCCTTGATACCAGTCAATTCCTTGAGGTGCACCTGGTCAAAAAAGCGAAAGGGTTCTCTGGGCTTCTTCACGTGAGCCTACCTTCCGGACGATAGTCTACAGCATTTACTCGAATCACGATACCCCCTTTCCGCTGTGCCCAAAAATGTAAGGGCGACCCATCGGGTCGCCCTTTTGTATGTCATTATGTCATTCCTGCGAATGCAGTAATCCAGCCGCCTGTAACCCTTCGTAGAATGGGTGGAGTCTTCTTGGGAAGGACGAGGCCCTCCTTTCTGTAGGGGCCGAGGTCCCCTCGCCCTCATCCGAAAAGGAGATACCGCAGCGACGACGCTGACTGTACCGCGAACCGTAGCTTGGCTGAACCTGACCGACTATGAACGAGACTCAATTGGAGCCAAGGTATCAACGTTCCAGCGCTGATCGGGGTCGTGGAGCTTGGTCATCATCTCTTCTGCGTACTGTCCACTGCGTGCGGTTTTGCTCAGGTCCAACTCAGCAAGTTCCTCGCTGATCCGATGCTCTCCTAGCTCAAGCCGGGCTACGTTTCCCATCATCACCGCTCCTAACCGCGGCGCCCATCCATCAATCAACGCATGCATTACCACATTCGCTTTTATCGAATAGGTATGAAACTGGGGCCGGACAGATCGTTTGGCAGCCAATTTCTTCGCAGACATCTTCAGTATCAGTCTATCGTTCTCCTTCAGGGTAACGTCCAGATACCCACCCTGATCCTGGAAAGTGATCCCAGCTAGGAATTTGGGGTAGTTCCAGAAATGAACGCCCACTTTGAGCGCAATCTCGGTTGTCACTGGAAGATGGTGAATATAGACTGGAAAGACATTTTTGCGCATCATCGAGATTGCGGCAAGACCAGGGAAAACGAAATTCGGCGGAAATTTGACTGGAATAGTGATGGCAATCTCATTGTAAGGACCGATCGAGGTGTCATGGTATTCAAAAGCGGTGATTCCAAGCATGCCGGTACCGGGCCACATTTCGATCGGTCTGAAATTAGGATGGGGAAGCAGTTTTTTGAGCCTACTCGCCTTGGCAGTAAAGATGCTGGTAATACAGCGAAGATCGTAATACAGAATTGGAAACTCGATTGATTGACCAGCCATGTCTAGGGTCTTCCGCGGGGTGTCCTTGAAAAAGGGTGCATCTCTCATTTCTCCTCTCCTTTCGTAATTGCTTCGTGAATCCCCAAATATTCTAACTCAGATGTCTCCAAAAGGCGGGGGAACAGACTTGACGATATGTAGTTCGCCCTGCCACACACCCTGCCTGATGATGACGTCTTCAGGCTTAAAGTGTTTTGTCTTCAGTATGTTGATAGCCAGTCGAGCCGCTTCGGGATCTATCGATTTGAAGAGCGGTACCCTGACTAGCATCTCGTACAATTGATCCATAGATTCCTTCGCCTATAAAACATGTAAGGCGATTCCGTTGTGGAGTACAAAAAAGGGGCTATGTCACCCCTTGCAGGGCTTCCAGGGCAGCCCGTGCCATTGCAGCGTAGTAGTCCATTCCCATCTCTTCGCACGTTCCCAGCGCCTTCCTCAGGTATTTCAGGCCCTCTTCTCTCCGACCTGTACCGGCGTAGTGTTGCCCGAGGAAGAGATAGCCTATAGGGCACCACGGTCTAAAGCCAATTCCTTCTAGAAGGCCGATCCCCTGCAGAATGTATTCCTCGGCTTTGGCGCTCTGCGAGGCATCTGCTGTGCCCAGTATCGCTCCCAGGACAATCAGAGACAAACCTTCAATCCATTTCTCTTTGTTATCTTGCGCTATCTTCAGGGCCTCCTCCGTGCTGGTTTGAGCGCCTCTCAGGTCACCTGAAAAGAAATGAACCATACCCAGCGTCGCATGTGTTAAGCCAAAGAAAGAAAGCACTCCTGCGTCGCGTTGGAACTCAATTGCCCGCTCCGATTGGCTTCGAGCTGCTTCTAAATCCCCCAGCAGGAAGTACGCAAGCCCAAGTCCGCCTGTCCCGAGAGCCAGCATGAAGATGAATTGCGTTGCCTCTGCATATTTCACTCCCTCCTGGAAACGCTCTAGAGCCTGTTGTCCCTCGCCTTTTAAAGCGAACACCAGGCCGTAAAGTCCGTCCGCTATGCTCAAGCTATATTTGTTGTCGATCTCGCGCGCAAAGCCAAGGGCTTTCTGGCAACGTGCTTCTGCCTCCTCGAAATTCCCCAGCATTCCTTTGGCGCATCCACAGACGGCTACGACCTGGGAATATGTGTTGAATGGCCTGCCAAAGTAATCCGATTCTCTCCTGGTTTTCTCAAGTAAGGCAATTACCTCAGAAGCCACTTCCACTACTCTCGACGCTTCTCCTAACCACATGTTGTTTATGCTTAGCTCACATCCACTCGCGACCATCTGGTCGATGTCCCCTGCCTCTTTCGCCTGCTTGAAGGCACTCTCGGCATACCTGATGCCCTCCAGAGGCTGTCCTTTGACCCCGTAGCAGCAGCTCATTATCCAGCGAAAGTTGGTCAGGCTCTTCTCATCCCCCAACTCCTTTGACAGCCTCTCCCCTTCATGCAGGATCTCGAGGGAGTCCTCAGGGTAAGCCAGGCCCATCATGGGGAAATCCATGAGAAGGCGAAGCTCAATCCCTTTCCTTTTGTTTTCCTCAGTTGCAGGCAGCTTGTTGAGGACATTAAGCGCCTCTTTGTAGGAACGCAATGCCTCCCAGAGGGAGTAACTACGGCATGCTTTATCGCCGGATAGCTTCAAGTAGTGATACGCCTTAACCAGGTTGTCGCTTTTCGAGTAGTGATTAGCCAGTAACTCGTAGAACTTCTCCAGCCGGTCGGGGTAGAGTTGCTCGATAGCCTCTGCTATGCTCTTATGAAGCTGCTTTCTCTTCTTGAGAAGCAGGCTCATGTAGGCCACTTCCTGGGTTAAGGCGTGTTTGAAGATATACTCCAGCTCCGGAAACGCCATCCTCTCATGGATGAACTCAAGAGACTGCAGTTCACTCAGGCATGTCTCCAGCTTATCCCTCAGGTTGGTGACAGTCTGAAGGAGGGAAAACTGGAACTCTCTGCCAATAACCGAGGCCACCTGCATGGTCTCTTTGAGGTCTTTCTCCAGACGGTCCATACGGGCGGCAATTATCCCCTGTACAGTGTCGGGCACCTGGATATCCGAGGGCTTCACGGTGAGCACATAGTGGCCGTCCTTCCTCTCGATATAGCCCCTCTCCAGGAGGGTGTGGGTGAATTCTTCCATGAACAGCGGGTTCCCTACAGCCCTGTCCAGGATGAGCTGAGTCAAATCCGGCGCGGCCTTTCCTCCCTTGAGGATAGCCTGCACCATCTGGGCACTGGTCTCTTCTGAAAGCTCATCCACACGTATCTGGCTGTAGTATGTCTTGCTGGTCCAGGGGTTGGTGTACTCAGGCCGGTAGAGCAGGAGCAGCAGGACATGGGCACCGGCGAGCCGGGCGATGAGATGGTCCAAGAGCTCCTCAGAGGTCTTGTCGATCCAGTGAAGGTCCTCCAAGACCAGTACAAGCGGCTTGTTCTGGCTCTCACGGGTAAGCAGTGTCCTGATCGCCTCGAATATCCTCGTCCTCTTCAGTTGCGGCTCAAGCTTCAGGAACTCATCATCCTCCACCTTGAGAGACAGCAACTCCTGCAGCGGCGGCAGCACAGCCATAAGCCGCTTGTCCAGTTGGCTTATCCTCTGCTTCAATTTCCTCCGGCTGAGCGCCTCAGCTTTCCCCTCTTCGATGCCGAAGTAGGCCCTCAGGGCATTGACCATGGGCAGGTACGCCATAGCCTCACCGTAATGCAGGCATTCGCCCTCCAGGTAGCTGTACTCTCCAGGGGGAAGTACGTTCCTAAACTGCAGGAGCAGCCGTGATTTGCCTACGCCGGGCTCGCCGACTATGCCCACCACCTGACCCTGTCCCTTTTTCGCTAGCTGATAACATTCCATAAGCTGACCAAGCTCTTTCTGTCTCCCCACAAAAGGCGTCAGGCCGCGTGCCAGTGCTACCCCAATCCTGGTCTTGGCCCGGCCAGCACCAAGCAACTGGTAGGATTTCACGGGCTCCTTCTTTCCCTTTACCTCGACCTCGCCCAGGGGCTTGAACTCGAAATAACCTTCAGTCAGACGGTAGGTGTTCTCCGAGACCTGTATCGTGCCTGGCTCTGCGGTGCTCTCCATCCTCGAGGCCAGGTTCACGGTGTCCCCCATGGCGGTGTACTCCATGGTCAGGTCATCGCCGATCTTACCCACCACCACCAGGCCGGTGTTGAGCCCTATACGCATGTTGAAATCAATGCCCTGTCTCTTCAGCTTCTCTGAATATTCCCTGAGGCGCTCCCGGATGGCCAGGGCGGCATATAGCGCCCGCTGCGGTGCGTCCTCGTGGGCTATAGGGGCACCGAAGAGAGCCATTACCCCATCGCCCAGGAACTGAGCTATAGCGCCCTCGTGGCGGTGTATCTCCTCGGTGAAGAATACCAGGCACTCGCTGATCAGGGTCTGCACATCCTCGGGGTCCAGCTTCTCGGATATGGAGGTGAAATCTTTGACATCGGCGAAGAGTACAGTCACCTGCTTGCGCTCACCCTCTATGCTGGTACGAGCAGCCAGGATCTTCTCCGCCAGGTGCTTTGGTGTGTAGGATCGAGGCTGAGAGTAGTCTATAGCAGGGGATGGCTTAGATTCTCTCAGGTCAGCGCCACATTCTTTACAGAACTTTCCTGCAACGGGAGTTATTGCCCCACATTTGGGGCAATGAGACTCCAGCGGAGCGCCACATTCTATGCAGAAGTTGGCCTCTACGGGATTATCTGACTGGCATCTTGAGCATTTCATGACTTACCTGCCAAAGAACAAATTTGAAAGATCCCTCCTTCGCAGCTAATAAAAGAGCACTCGAAGTGAATAAGTGAATAGCACAATAAAAAAGCGATAACGCATGATAACTCCAGAGAAATTCGCAGAAGTCTTATACCACTGGCTAGGGTCTTTGTCAATCATGACAGATCGTGCTCCAGAACCAAGCCCTTCTGGAGCGTCCCAGTACCAGTGTATTCCTAGGTTCTAAATCAGGTATCCCCGCTTCAGAGCGCTCTTTGGCATGATGCGCGAGTGATGAATCTCACACCACAGGCATTCTCAACAGGTCGATAGTAGCGCCGCCATCGACACGTATGCATACGCCATTGATGAAGCGAGCCGAATCGCTTACCAGAAATAGCACGGCATTCGCCATATCTTGTCTTGTGCCTTTCAGCGATTTATCAACTTGTACATCCTTCGATTCGGCGAATCGTTTAACGCCTTCTGTGTCTGAAATAAAACCGGGCGCGACAGCGTTGACTCGAATCCCTAACGGCGCCCATTCCACCGCGCAGCTCCTCGTCAGTGACTCGACACCTGTCTTGGCCGCTGCAACATGGGCCATAGTGCTGACCCCCCAGTGCTCGAACGGTGCCGTGATATTGACAA
>Ga0315279_10003713_pt1 | contig 20977 bp, 14 predicted proteins | sample YL17G06_20_MG_FD_203694 | JGI IMG/M metagenome (GOLD analysis project Ga0315279, IMG submission 203694) | Sediment microbial communities from Yellowstone Lake, YNP, Wyoming, USA - YL17G06_20 | ecosystem: Environmental > Aquatic > Freshwater > Lake > Sediment | place: USA: Wyoming | collected... | reverse complement strand
GGAATCGTGCAAATGAATCCTGGTATAATGTATTCTGCAATCAAGAAAGAATTAGGTATTCCTAATGGTTCGTTGGCCTATCATCTTAGTATCATGGAACGAGAAGGTTTTATTATTTCTAGTCGTGATGGATTTCATCAACGTATCTATCCTGTGAATAGAAAAATTCATAATATTATTAGTCCAGAGGAGCAAATATTAGGCGTTATACGAAGAACTCCCGGTATTAAACAGAAAGATATTGCAAAGGAAGTCGGAAGAAGTTCAGTGCAAATTAATAGAATATTGCATAAATTACAAAAAGGAAGTATTGTGAAAATTATAAAAATTGGTTATTCAACTCGATGTTATTTATGTGAAGATGAAAACAAAACATCCTCTTTTCCATGCAAAATAGATATACATAATGACTAATATATTGGTAACTACCACTACAACGTTACTTTGATATTTCCCTCTAAACCGTGGTGTCCATTTCGATAGCATCATGCCCGTGATTATCCATTGCTTCAAACCCAAGTTTGACACATAGCGAGTTTTGTCGACGATAGAGACGTAGTGCTAACTAAAATTAAATCCCTCAAAAATGGGGGATACCTAAGCCTTGATGAACTCACTCAATCGCAATAGAGAAAATACTTGTGCAGCTTCCTTGTCCATCTTTTCCACGACGATGGTCCCCGATTTCCTCCTGTTCCCGTCCATGAGGAAGCCTATTCTGATGCGATCCAGGCTCTCGGCCAATCGGGCAGTAGAAAATACTAGGCCCTCTCGTCTTAATTTCCATTGAACAAATCGATAGAACAACAGGCCCATCACGCATATGAATACGTGAGCCCGGATATGCTGGTCCGTCCGAACATGGACTGGCTTCAACGGGACCAAGAGCTTATCCTTGAGCCATCGAAAATCATCTTCGACCTGATATTTGGAACAATAGGCCTTCGAGATCTCCTTCGACGGCCAATCATGCAGGTCCGTGAATTGAACGATCTTGCCAAAGGATAGGTACTTCAGTGTTTCCTTGTTTTTGTTGATGCTATACTCGACGAGAAGGCCACCGCCCCTTCCGACCTTTTTATTGACCTCATACTCGAAAACCGACCTCATATGCATCGGTATAAGATCGACGATAGCTCTTACCGCCCTGGTCTGCGACCAGGGCCGTCCCCGACGCTTATTATTCTGGATCCTGACCCTGAGATCCGCCAAATCGACCAAAAGCTTTTCCTTTGGGGTCCACTTTCGTTTCTTGCTGTCTTCCTCTTCCATGGTATGATCCCCCCTTGGGGTATTGTCATACCACTACGAAAATGATTCGCCGATTAAGTCTCACTTACAGTAGGGACATCTGACCCCTACTCTCATATGGGTTTCAAGTGATACTATATGAGGTAGGGTGAAAGGATGACAGGAACAGAAGATCTGAAGACCCCAGAAGGACAATTCCTCCTCGAACTGCAGAACGAGTTCGGGTTCACGCCCATCGTTGCCCAGGCAGTTCTCAGGAGATCACAGGAAATACTGGGGGGCCTCTCTCCCCTGACAGATCAGCCAAAAGTCGGGCAGATATATGTCCTTGCGGTATCGGCCAACGAGCCGGCTGGAAAGCCGTTATCCAGATGCAAGCTCGTAAGAATACTCGTGACCGTCGACAATGGCAAGGAGGACCTTGATACCCTTCGGGAGAACGAAACGGTCGGTCTTCGTCGTGTGGTTCTTTTGAGGATTACGGGCGAGGCCGTTGAGCAAGCCGCATACCTTACAGAGGAAGACGCCGCCAGGATCCTGCGATGCGATGTGAGGACCATCAAACGAGATGTAAAGCATTTCCGGGACAAGGGCATCTATGTCCCACTCAGGGGCCACATGATTAACACCGGACGGGGACAGACCCATAAGATCGCAATCGTGAGATGGTATATCCAGGGGATGACCTTCACCGAGATCTCGAAGCGGACGCATCACTCCCTGGAGGCGATATCACGATATATCGATATGTTCGGACGGATCGCGATACTCGTCCGTCGGAATCTCACGTCAGCTGCCATAGCCCAGGTCGTGTCGGTCTCGGTGCCGCTCGCCGAGGAATATGTCAAACTATATCACGAGTTCAACAGGCCGGAGTATCAGGACCAGATCAGCCGGATAGTAGAACGGGTGAATCTCCCCAAGGAACCCGTGAATAATTTAAAAAAAAGGAGAGGGATGTGATGTCGCTACCAAGAAGAAGGTATACCGCTCTTCAGGCAAAGACCTTCGAGAATATCCTTACCCAATTGTTCCAGAAGGAATTCGGGTTTCTCGGAGGTCCTGCCGTTGTCAGGCTCATAGTTAATCGCATAACGGATCTCGTCGAGGTCTATTATCCGAAGAAGGAGAGGCTCCACTTTGGACAGATGTTGTGGTTTGCAGTCGACAAAGATGAACGGAAGGGGCACCAGAGAGGCATGAAAGAGATGAAGTTCAAACCCGTCACATTGTCGGTGGTTACTCCATCGGATCTCGAGAACTATAGGAATGGCGTCGAGCAGAGAGAGATAGTGAAGAAGGTCACGGCCCGGCTCATTAAGGAAAGCTATGCCCAAGGGGGGCCCTTGGCGGAACATGATGTGGCGGTCATATTGCACAGGAGTCAAAATACCATCTCCAGGTATTTCAGGGAATATCAGGAGGAAACAAAGGAGATACTGCCCACTAGAGGCGTTGTCCATAACACAGGTAGCGGGATTACACACAAGGAGATTATCGTCGGTAAGTATTTCATTGAGGGGAAAGAGAGCCCTGAGATAAGCCGGGAAGTGGATCACTCGGTGGTAGCTTCGGACAGATACATAAAGCATGCCAACCAAGTGAAGGCTGCTTTGAGAAACGGAGTGCCACCAGAAGAAATATCCCATGTGACTGGCTTGAGTAAGAGATTGGTGGATGTTTACATCAAACTCCTGGACAAAATATCGAAACAGAAGAAGAAACTGAAAGAAGGAGGTTGAGAATAAATTAAATATCGCTCAATCCTTAGGAGAGTGGGGGACAGGTGTCCCTATTTTGAATGTCCAGAAATATTGAAAATCATGGTATAGAGAGATGAGGGGATCGGACACCGACCATGGTACGGAGTGCCGACCCGCGGCAGGGCGAACGCATCTCCATGAAGCTCCACTGGATGTTGCACCTCGTTTCCATGCAGGTAACGCAGGGTTCAGTATGGGAAGTTCGGGTGGATCCTCGCCTCCCAGCCTCGTCCCTTTGTTCCCTGTATTTCCCCGATGTGCTTTTCCCCGAAGGGCAATCCAGACATGCTCCGTGTTGTTCCGGCCGAGCCAGGCTTAATAGCAGGTCGCCAGGTCCGAGCAAGCTCGGGAGCACTGGCTTCCTTCCGCGGTCCAGCTCTTTTTCAGCCAGGATACTGGGTTATTGCTTGAACGGAGGCCGGTAAAGGCACGTTCTTGCGTCACCCAGTGTGCGTTTGTCCCACTGCCCGTCCTGAAATGGTTTAGTAGGTCAGGATTGTGGGCAGTGTAGAGCCGTTCTTACCTCATCCCCCTGGCGCAGACCATCGTTAACCATTCCCGAAGGAACGGTCCCCACAGGTTCACGCCAATATGTAGCATGGGTTTGGACAAATTTATAATTTTCGTAGAAAGGTTTTACTATAATGGTTACATAGGAAATTTCATGTGTAAAATAAGAGATAAATCGGAGGAAGATTTTTAAATGTTGTGGAAGCCTTCTTTTCTATTACAAGATAAGATAATTTAAATCTTGATTTGTTGTTCTGGAACAGTGCATCGTTGAAGGGAGGGATCCATATCAAGGCCAGGGTGAGGAAGGCATTCAAGTCCATCAAGGGCGTCGACGCGATCCTGCTCCAGAACTCGAACCACCTGGATGCATCGTTCTTCTATTTCACGGGCATCCAAGAGGGCTTGTTCGAGTTCGCATCGGTCATCATGAGGCCACCGGACAAGATAGAACTTGTCACCTACGAGCTCGAGAAGGAAGCTGCCGTCGGCGGGGACTTCAAGCTGACGGTGCACAAGGCCAGGGACGGTCTGCCACTTATCGTCAGGAAGCTCAAGGGCATGAGAAGGATCGCCATCAACGCCGCGGAACTGAAGCTCGCCAGCTTCCGTCGGCTGGAGAAGGCCCTGCCCAAGGTCGAGTGGGTCGACATCTCGAAGAAACTGAACGAGCTCAGGCTCGTAAAGGACGAGACGGAGATCGAGCTCATGCGCAGGGCCTGCCAGTTGACCTCACGCGTGGCCGATGAGATCCCCTCTATGACGCGCGAGGGCATGACCGAGAAGGAGCTCGCCGCGGACATCACGAGGGAGCTGCTCGTCAAGGGGGCGTCCAAGCTGGCCTTCGATACCATCGTGTGCTTTGGGCCCAACGCTGCGGTCCCACACCACTTCCCCGACGATTCCAAGCTGAAGGAGGGCCAGTTCATCATATGCGACTTCGGCGGTGCCGTCGGGAGGTACTGCGCGGACATCACGCGGAGCTATGTCTTCGGGAACGCGTCGGACAAGCAGAAGAGGATCTACAAGGCCGTAGAGGACGCCCAGCAGGCTGCCCTCAACGCGATCCGCGCCGGCGTGAACGGCCGGGATGTCCACAAGAAGGTCGAGGCATCTCTTGCTAGGTCCGGCTTCGCAGGTAAAATGCCACATTCGACGGGCCATGCCCTCGGCATCGATGTCCACGACTGTGCGGCGAGATTGCACGGCGAGGTGGACCAGCCGCTCAAGGACGGCATGGTGTTCACTGTGGAGCCTGGCGTCTACATCAAGGGCTTTGGCGGTGTCAGGATAGAGGACGACATCGTTGTCAGAAGGAAGGGCTTCGAGTTCCTCACGGACGCGGACCGGAAGCTCATCGAGATAACCCGTTGACGAGGTCCGTTGGGGGTTTCGTCTCCGTCTTATCCTCCAGCAGCCCCATGTTATCTAGGACCAGGGCCCTTACTTCTTCAGCGCGTTCTTCGCCTCGGCGTTGTCCGGGTTCAGCTTGATGGCCTTCTCGAAGCACTTGACGGACTCGGCGTCCTTCCCGAGGGCCTTCAGCGTGATGCCCATGTTGGTCCAGGCGTCGTCGTTCTCCTGGTTGATCCCGATGACCTTCTGGTATGCCTCGGCGGCCTCGGCGAACTTGTTCAGGTTGAACAGGCTCGCCCCCTTGTTGAGCCAGGCGTCCTCGTACTCCGGGTCCAGCTCGATGGCCCTGTTGAAGCAGGTCAGCGAGTCGTCGAAGCGCTTCAGCTTCGTCAGGGCCGTCCCCTTGTTCCTCCAGGCCTCGCCGTACTCGGGCGTCACCTCGATGGCCTTATCGTAGAACTTGATGGCCTCGGTGTACTTCTTCATGGAGGCGAAGGCGTTGCCCTTGTTGTTCCAGGCCTCGGCGTACTCGGGATCGATCTTTATGGCCTTGTCGTAGCACTTGATGGCGTCCGACAACTTGCCCTGCTGCTGCAGGGCATAGCCCTTATTGTTCCAGGCCCCGTTGTCGTCGGGAGTGAGCTCGATGGCCTTGTCGTAGGCCATGACCGCATCCTTGTAGCGGCCCAGGGCGTTGTAGCAGTGGCCCTTGCCGGTCCAGCCAGCGCCGTAGGTCGCGTCAATCTCGATGGACTTGTCGAAGCACTTGATGGCGTCGTCGAACCTCTCCAGGGCCCGGAGGGCGTTGCCCTTGTTCTTCCAGATGGCGGGCGTGTCGGGGTTTATCTCGAGGGCCTTGTCGTAGGCCTTGATGGCCTCATCGTGCTTCTTCAGGTTGCCCAGCGCGTTGCCCTTGTTGTTCCAGGCGGAATCGTAGTTCGGCTCTATCTTGATGGCCTCTTCGAAGCACTTTACGGCCTCGTCGAACTTGCTGACCTGATAGAGGGCCGAGCCCTTGTTGTTCCAGGCCTGCGCGAACTGCGCGTTGTTCTGGATGGCCCTGTCGTAGGCGTCGATGGCCTCCTGGTACTTCTGCTGCTTGTAGAGCGCGCTTCCCTTGTTGTTCCAGGCCTGGTCGTTCTTCGGGTTGATCGAGATGACCTTATCGAAGCACTGGATTGCCTCGGGCACCTTCTTCATGGCGAAGAGCAGGCCGCCCTTCTCGGCCCAGACCTCCTCGAGGTTCGAGTCGACGGACAGGGCCTTGTCGTAGGCCTCTAGTGCCTCCTCGACCTTGTTGAGCTTCCTCAGGGCCAGGCCCTTATTGTACATCGCCGTGACGTCCTGCGGGTCGAGCTTGATCTCCTGTTCGTAGCACTCGATGGCCTCGTCCATGCGGCCCGCGTCGACCAGCGCGACCTCCAGGTTCCTCCAGGCTATGAGGTACTCGGGGTTGATCTCCGTGGCCTTCTTGTAGCAGTTGATGGCCTCGTCGGTCTTGCCGAGGTTGTAGAGCGCGTTGCCCTTGTTCGACCAGGCGACCTCGAACTTCGCGTTTATCTTGATGGCCCGGTCGTAGCACTGGATGGCCTCGTCGTACCTCTCCAGGTTGTATAGGATGAGGCCCTTGTTGGACCAGTCCTGGACATTGTTCGGGTCGATCTGCAGCGCCTTGGTGAACGCGTCCAAGGCCTCCTCGGCCTTGCCCATGTTGTATAGCGTCATGCCGCGCTCGGACCAGATGTTTGTGGACTCGGGCTTGAGCTCGATGGCCCTGTTGAAGGCTGCGTCGGCCTCGTCGAACCTCTCGAGGGCCTGCAGGACCTTGCCCTTCTTCTGCCAGGCCTCCGCCATGTTCTTGTCGGCCGCAATGGCCTTGTCATAGCACTCCAGGGCCTTCTCGAGCTCGTCGCGTTCGTCGAGGATGCAACCCTTCCTGAACCAGGCCGTGGCATGGCCCGGATCAAGGTCCAGGCACCGGTCGTAGCACTGGATGGCCTCCTCGAAGCGCTCGAGGGTCTCGTAGGACTGGCCCTTCTCGTACCACGCGTCCGCGAACTTCGCGTCGATGGACAGGGCCTTGTCGAAGGCCGAGATGGACTTCTCGACCTGGTTGAGCTTCTTGAGCGACCGGCCCAGGTTGTACCAGCCTGGCATGAAGCCCTTGTCGATCTCCAGGGCCTTGCCGAAGGCGTCCACGGCCTCCAGGTGCTTGTCCTCGCCCGCGAAGGCCTGGCCGAGGTACGTGTACGTGACGGCGCTCCTCTCGATCTCGAGCACCTTCGTGAAGGCCTGGACCGCGTCCTCGAACTTCTTGAGCTGCGACAGCGCCCTGCCCTTGTTGAGCCACGCGGAGGCGGACATGGGGTCGAGCTGCAACGACCTCTCCAGGTCCGGCAGCGCCTCCTTGGCCTTGCCCATCGCCAGCATTCCCTGGCCGCGCATGTTGTAGGCGGCCGCGTTCTTGCTGTTGAGCTTGATGACCGTCGAGAACGAGTTTATCATGTCGTCATGGCGCTCGAGGGCCTCCTGGGCGCGGCCCTTGTTGAACCAGGCCTGCTCGTAATCGCTGTTGAACGACACCGCCTTGTCGAAGCACTTGAGGGCGTCCTCGTTCTTCCCGAGGGCCAGCAGGCGCTCCCCGAGACCGTTCCAGACCTCCGGGTTCGACGGGGCGTACTGCAGCGCGCTGTTGTAGCATTCGACCGCAGCTATATCGCTGCCCAGGGCCGCGAGGCTCTGGGCCTTCAGGACGTAGACATCGGCCAGGTCGCGCTTGATGCCAAGGGCCTTGTCGTAGGACTCTATGGCCCTGTCATGCTGGTCCATGGAGGCAAGCGACCGTCCCTTCATCTTCCAGGCGCCCGGGTTCTTGTTGTTGATCCTCAATGCTCCGTCGAAGGCCTTGGCGGCGCTCTCGAAGTTCTTTAGGTCGAAGTAGGCCTGGGCCATGTGAAGCCAGGCGTCCTCGATGCCGTGGTCCAGCTCCAGGGCCTTGCCGTAGGCGCTGACAGCGTCCTCGAGCTTCTTGTCGGCCGTGAGGACCTCGCCCATCTCGAACCATGCCTCTGGATAATCGGTCCTTAGCTGGATGGCCTTGTCGAGGGATGCCTTGGCGTCGGATATCTTGTTCAGGTTGCGCTGGCACCGGCCGCGGCCGTAGTGGCCCTCGGGGTTCGCGCCGTTCGCGCCGATGGCCTTGTCGAAAGCCTTCAACGCGTCGTTCCATCTCTTGTCCCGCATGAGCACGCGGCCCAGGCCGCACCAGGCGCCGTCGTTCTTCGGCTGTAATTTGGAGGCGTTCTGGAATCCTTCGAGCGCATCCTTGAAGGACCCGAGCTCCTCCTGGAGCAGGGCCATGCTGTACCATGCCTTGCCGTCATCCTCGCTGATCTTGATGGCCTTCTTGAAGCAGTTCAGGGCCTCGGCCTTCTTGCCCATGTTAGCGAGCAATGTCCCGACGGAGTCCCAGACGTCGCCGTTCTCCGGGTCGATCTCAAGGACCTTCTGGAAGGCCTCCAGGGCCTCGACCTTCTTGCCGGCGCTCTCGAGTGCCTGGCCCTTCTTCAGCCAGGCTGCGTCGAGGTCAGCTACGACCTGCGGGCCGAGCTCTATCGCCTTCGTGTAGCACTCGGCGGCCTCGATGAACCTGTTCACGCTCATGAGGGCGTCGCCCTTGCTCATCCAGACGCCCGTGTCCGCGCCTTCCTTCTCGATGGCCCGATCGAAGCACATGACGGCCTCGTCGACGCGGCCCATGGCGCGCAATGAGAGCCCCTTGCTCTTCCAGGCCTTCTTGTACTCCGGGTCCGCCGATATGGCGTTGTCGAAGCTCTTCAGGGCTTCCTCGTGCATGTTCTGGCCCGCGAGTATGTCGCCCTTCTCGAAGTGGGCCTGGGCGTACTTGGGTTCCAGCTCGAGGACCCTGTTGAAGGCCCCGACAGCCTCGTCGAGGCTGCCCATGGCCCGCAGGGCCTGGCCTCTGTTGAACCAGGCGTCCGCGAAGGAGCCGTTGAGCTCTATGGCCTTGTTGAAGCATTCCAGGGCCTGGTCGTTCTTGCCGTCGGCGAGCAGCAGGAGGCCCTTGGACCTCCAGGCCTTCTCGTGCGTCGGCTTGATGGCCACCGTCTTATCATAGCACTTCAGGGCCTCGCCGGCTCGGCCGAGCTCGCCGAGCGCAACGCCCTTCAGGTACCAGGAATTGTCGTTCTGCCCGTCGAGCTTGAGGGCCTTGTCGAAGGCATCCAGGGCGTCCTCCAGGCGGCCCATGTTGGTGAGCGTCATGCCCTTCTTGTTCCAGGTGTCGACATTGTCGGACTGGATCTCCAGGGCCCGGTCATAGCACTTCAACGCGTCCTCGTTCTTGCCAATGATGGTGAGGACGTTGCCCTTGTTGGTCCAGGCGTCGCCGAAGCCGATGCGTATCTCGATGGCCTTGTCGTAGCATTGGACGGCGGAATCGTACTCGCCCTGGGCTTGTACAGCCTGGCCCTTGGCGTTCCAGGCCTCCTCGTCCTTGCTGTTGACCTTCAGGGCATTGTCGTAGCTCTCGACGGCCTCCTTGTAACGTTGTAATGTGAAGAGCGCGTGGCCCTTGGCCTTCCACGCGTCCCCGTAGTTGTTGTTCAGGGACACGGCCTTGTCGTAGCAGCTCAGGGCCTCGTCGAGGCGCTCCATCTGTTCGAGCAGCTTGCCCTTCTCGTACCAGGCCGACTCGTTCTCGGGCCTGATCTCGATGACCTTGTCGAAGCATTTCTCGGCCTGCTTGAGCCTGTTGCCCTTGCCGAAGGCCTGGCCCTTGCCGAACCATGCCTCCTCGGACATGGGGTTCAGCTCGATGACCCGGTTGAAGCACTGCAGGGCCGCCTCGGGCCTGTCGATGAGCAGCATGCTGATGCCCTTCTGCAGGTGGGCCCCCTCGAAGGCGTTGTCCACCTCGATGGCCTTGTCGAAGCACCGGATGGCGTTCTCGACCTTCTTCTGGGCAATGAGGGCCTTGCCCTTCGAGTACCACGCGTTCTCGTGCCGCGGGTCGATCTCGAGGACCTTGTCGTAGGCATCCATGGCGTCGTCGAGCTTGCCTATCTTCGAGAGGGTGGTGGCCTTGTTGAACCAGGCGCTGTCGAAGTTCGGCTTGAGCTGGATGGCCTTGTCGAAGCACTGGAGGGCCTCGTCGTAGCGGCCCATGTCGTGGAGCGTGATGCCCTTGTTGTTCCAGGCCTCCTCGTAGCCTTCCTTGATGCCCAGGGCCTTGTCGAAGCACTTGAGGGCCTCGGCGTGCTTGCCTAATGAGTACAGTGCGTCGCCCTTGTAGTTCCAGGCGAGCTCGAAGTTCGCGTTGAGCCTCAGGGTCTCGTCGAAGCAGCGGATGGCATCCTCGTACTTCCCGAGGTTGCTGAGCGCGTAGCCCTTGTTGCTCCAGGCCTTGTAGTGCCTCGGGGTGATCTGTATGACCTGGTCGTAGCACTCGATGGCGTCCTCGATCTTGCCGAGGTTGTAGACCGCGTTGCCTTTATTGTACCAGGCCTTCTCGTACTTCGGGTCGATCTCTATGGCCTTGTCGTAGGCCTGGATGGCCTCATCGACGCTGCCCTGCGTGTAGAGCGCGTTGCCCTTGTTGTTCCAGGCCTGCTCGAACTTCTGGTCCAGCTCGATGGCCTTGTCGTAGCAGCGCACGGCCTCCTCGATGCGCCCGATGTTGTAGAGCGCGTTACCTTTGTTGTTCCAGGCCTTCTCGTAGTTGGGCTTCGCCTCGATGGCCTTGTCGTAGCAGGTGATGGCCTCCTCGTAGCGGTGCTGCGAGCCGAGGGCGCTGCCCTTGTTGTACCAGGCCTTCTCGTACTTCGGGTTGATGGCGATGGCCTTGTCGAAGCACTTCAGGGCCTCGTCGATGCGCCCGAGGTTGTAAAGGGCGTTGCCCTTGTTGTTCCAGGCCTCGGCGTATTCGTCCTTGATCTGTATGGCACGGTCGTAGCACTCGATGGCCTCCTCCATCTTCTCCAGGGCCGCCTTGGCGAACCCCTTGTTGTTCCAGGCGACCTCGTAATCGTAGTTTATCTCGATGGCACGGTCGTAGCACTTGAGGGCCTCATCGTACCTGCCCAGGCATCCCAGGACGAAGCCCTTGTTGTTCCAGGCCTCCTCGTAGTCCGGCTTGAGGTCTATGACCTTCTCGTAGCAGACGATGGCCTCATCGTACTTACCGAGCTCGGAGAGGCTGTTGCCCTTGTTGTTCCAGGCCTCCTCGCCGTACGGCTTGATGTCGATGGCCTTATCATAGCACTCGATGGCCTCGGAGAACTTCCCGAGCGCGTCGAGGGCGTTGCCCTTGTTGTTCCAGGCCTCCTCGTAGTCGGGCTTCAGCTCGATGGCGCCGGTGTAATAGGCCGAGGCCACCTCGTAGTTGAAGGCCTTCTCGTCGATGGGTATGACCTCGCCTTTGACCATAGCCTCGTCGTAACCGCGGCGCGTGAGGTACACAGCGTTACCAAGTCGGAGGTACGTCTCGGGGGCGCCTACATACCGGTTGTAGCTCTGGTGGGCCTCGTTCATCTTCGCGCCTATCAATGTGACCAGCTGCCGGTCGCCCCTCATGAGGTTCAGCTTGGTCTCCTTGTCGATGGTCAGCGGGACGCCCATTTGGGTGAGCATGGTGTTCATCTGGTTCGTGATGGAGGCGAACTCGCTCTCGGTCAGGTCCGAGACCTTGATGTTCTTGACCTGCCGCAGGGCGTCGGCGCCGCCCACGAAGGACACCTCGTCGCCGTAGGTCGTGGGACCGACGCCGATGAGCTCCCCCGTGCTGGCGGGCTTGCGCCTCTCCAGCATGCTGTCCCCGATAAGGCCTCCGCCTATCAGCCCGGTGCCGCGGCCCCTCCGGGCCATCTTCTCGCCGCACTTCGGGCACGCCTGCTCGGTATCAGGGACCCTTGCCCCACACTTCTTGCAAATGGCCATTAAACCCACCGCTATCTGGGGATGCACGGACCCGGCTCGGGCACTGGGTAGGCCCGGGCATCCTCACATCGTCCCCCGTTCTATGCGTACTCTATAGAGCCTTGGCCCGTGTGAGTGAGTAATATATCTTTACATATATAATTGTTAACGGTGTACTACGAAGGAATTAATATTCGTACATATAATAAAAATTGAAAAGAAGAAACTATATATCGATGATGTTCCATTTTAGAGGCCCACGATATTAGCTAGCCGGACCATGAGAACAGGATGCGGGAGTAGCTGAGCCTGGTCAAAAGCGTTAGATTCAGGGTCTAATCCTTAGTGGTTCGCCGGTTCAAATCCGGTCTCCCGCACTTTTGATTTTTTCCGGATCGAGCGGTCCGGTCCTGACAGTGATAGGACCTGACACGCACATGTCATCTCGACGATAGGCCCCACTGTGTAAAGGTTTATTAACCTATACACCGATGCGACTTGGAATAATTGGGGGGATAACTTTGCCGATATCCGCATTCCAGAACAGATTGCACGATTGGTCCCAGGAAAGCGTGTCGAAGATCGAGGCCCGCAAGGGATTGTACGAGTTCTACGATACCCTTGAGATGGTCCTTTTCGTTGGTGCATCCCAGAACCTGAGGGAGACTCTGCAGCACTACTACACGACGGCGTTCTCGGAGAACCCGTGCCTGAGGGAAGCGACCAACTTCAGGGTCGAGTATGTCGAGAACCCCGAATGGAGCCTCAAGGACCACATCCACGTCCATAAGACAACGTCGGGCGGCACGATGCCCGACTGCATGAAGTAGGTCGGCCGCATTAATTGAAGGTTCCCTTCCCTTTGTCCTTTCCATTTCTTTTGCTCAGCATGGGCCATGCCCTCATCCGTAAGCTATTTCTTTTCACGAGGGTTATTGGTGTTCGATGTTCACCTTCGATGACCCGCAGATGGTACTTTCCCTGATCGGGCTCGTCGTGAACATCGCGTTGCTGTCGATATTGTACCTTCTATTGCCGAAGACCGCGAAGACGGGCCATATCAGGTACGTGCTAAGGTTCGCCATCATCTGGTCCATCGGCAACATAGGCCTCAGGTGGTCCGTGGCGGCGGGCTCGGGCTATGACCTCATCAGGATCGTCTCCGATGTGGTGCTCCTCCTCGGCATGGTGACCATGACGGCGCTCTGGACCCATCTGGCCTGGCTCACCGTCCTGGACCTCAAGGACAAGAAGGACAGGAAGGCCCTCGACAATTACCAGCTGGTGGTCTACATCGTGGCCATCGTCCTCATATTCCTCGGGTTCGCGACCAGGAAGGGCCTCGAGCTGATGCCGAAGCCGTACATGATGGTCTTCCAGCTATGGTTCATGGCGTGCCTGGCATGGTCGACCGTGAGGTTCATGGGCTCGTCCTATGACGAGGCCCCTGCCATCGAGAAGAGGTCGCGGGAGCTGCTGGCGGCCGGAAGCACGGTGATGTTCCTTCTCTTGCTGATCGACGAGCTCCAGGCGTTCACCGGCGGGTCGGACCTGGCCCTGGCCTCGGTGCTCGGGTTCGTGCCGATGGTCCTCCTCAGCTATGCGTTCTTCATCAAAAGGAAGTTCATCGTCGCACCGGCCATCAGGGGGACCAGCAAGGGCGCCGCGGCCCTCGGCCTGGGCGTCCATCTGGCCCCAGGGAAGGTCTATTTCGAGGCGACCAAACCCTCGGCCGAGGGCATGGACACGGCCGTGGACATCCTCAAGGCCCAGGCCCGGCGCGGGAGGCCTTCGCTCGTCATCACGAACAAGGAACCGGCGATCTATCGTGCGAAGAGATGGCTTGGAGATGTGCCGGTCGTCAGGTTCGTGTCCGATGAATGGGACGATGCAAGAGGCCTAGATGTGACCTCAAGGAAGGAGCTCGCCATGGTCCCATTGATGGTGAAGGAGTTCGCCCTTGAGGCCTGGGACATCAACAAGGACAAGGCCATGGGGAGCCTCGTCATCATCGATGGCGCCCATGTGATGTCCAAGGGGGCCGGCAAGGCCGGGACACGGGCCCTTCTGAAGGGCCTCGCAAAGGCGGTCAAGGGCTCGGACCAGCTGCGCGTGGTGCTGGTAGGCGACAGGATGGCCCTTGGGAAGAGGATCGGGCTTTTCGATAGGTACTGTGCGCCTATCACATCGACCTAGTTCCATGGACCCACTTCGCTATCATGTTAACCATCGTGGGCGACCCACTAACTTTTCAGGAAGGTCCATCGAAGGACCCATGTGCCCTGAGGTAAATATTGAAATATAGGGACGCGAATCATGATAACAAGGAATATTATGTTGACCGGCCCCCGAAGCCTAGACCAGATGAGCCCGTTACACGGACACGGTTTTGTCCTGCACCACCCAAGGGATGTGGGTTTCATAGGTGGCAGTGACCAGGCCCCACAGGGCGAGCCCCGGGTCCATAGGAAGGTCGACTGGGAAAAGGAGCTGGAATCACTTAGGGAGCGTGGCTCTGAGAACGCCGGTTCCAAGGACAGGCGGCTCATCGACATCACGGTCAATATCGGCTACACAGAGAACATAGACCGGGTCGTCTCGGTCATCAAGAGGGTCCTGCGGGAGACGGACCACCTGATGAAGGACCCGGAGCCCGAGATGGGCGTCGGCGACATGGACCCGTCGAACATACAGATACATGTCAAGCCCTGGTGCACGAAGGACGGCTACTGGGAGGCCATGTCCAACCTTGTCAGGAACCTGAAGATGACCCTCTTCAAGGAGGGCATAACCTACAGGTCCGTCAGGTCCAATGCCTGAGCCAGGTACCGTTTTGACCTCGATAAATCAGGATCTCCAGTTCTAGCGATTAAAAAGGTGTACAGTACTGAATATATATGCTCAAACCGGTCATTGCTGGTAAAGATGGCCCTGTCGCCAACCTTGGTCGGTATCAGGACCTTCGGACCCACCGGTACCAACTAGGAGTCAAAAATCCCTACCAGACTCCTTAATATATACCGCGACCAAAAGAGAGGACCGGTGAGGAATGGAGGTGAAGATGCATGGTCAAGGTTGATGGCAACAAGGGTTATATAGCAATTAACCAATACGATGGAAAAATTCGGAGGAAAACGGTGAGAACCATGGCACGTGTTACAGGCCTTTCCGCGATTGTGATGTCTGCATTGATGTTATCGACCATACTGCTGGCCTGTGCCCCGAGCGCTCTGGGCCAAGGGATACACCTCAAGCCTACGCTGACCATAACGAGCTTGAACCCCCAGTCCAGGGAAGTGACCGTGACCCCGAGCAGCATCGGGTCGGCCACCTTCTCGGCATCGGTAACGGTGGCCAAGCCCCCGGCGGTCGGAACCGTCATGGTCTCGCTGGACGCAACGACCTCGACCGGCTGGGCGACGACCGTGTCCCCGTCGACCATACCGTTCACCTCCCCGGGCAGCCAACAGATATCGGTCACGGTGGTCGTCCCGCAGGCCACCCCGACCGCGTCCATCGGCCAGGTCACGGTGACCGGGCTGGGCACATACCCAGGGGCCAACACCAACCCCGCCACGGCCAAGGCGACAGTGACGATCACACAGTACTTCAGGATCCAGCCACAGTCGATGCAGTCGTTCGTCACCATCGGCCCGGGCGGTCAGGCGGTCATGTCCCTCGACCTCTACAACAGGGGCAACGGCCTTGACACCATCGACATCGAGGTATCCAACCTCAAGGATCTGTCGAAAAAGAACTGGATGGTCACCGCAAGCGCCTACGAAGTGTCCAACGTCGTCCAGGACGAGTACCAGACCATCAAGCTCCAGGTGAAGGCCGAGAAGCCCACCATCATATCCTACAAGCGGTCCGAGATCACCTATATCCAGCTCAACGTCAAGTCGGGCAACGCCGGGATAATGGGCCTCACCGAGATCAAGACCTACATGTTCGCCATAGTGGTCGACGGATGGGGGATCCCAGGGTTCGATGTGACCTTCATGATAATGGCGTTCGCCATGGTGACAACCGCGTTGGCCTATCATAAGAGGAAGAAGAAATTCTAGAGGGACGATAGGCCGACCTGATCGGCGGACCATGCATCTTTCCCTTTTGAGATTTTTTATATATACTTATCATCATATCTGACACGGGAACAGTGGATGGAAGGAACAGGAGAAACGAACCATCGGAATACCAGACCGGCTTGACCGGTCCATGGGTGGAGGTGACAACGATGCCCAAGTCATCTAAGCGTGTGAAGAAGGCCCCAGTCGAGGAAGAGGAGGAGGTCGAGGAGGTTGAGGAGGTCGAGGAAGGGGCCGACGAGGAAGAGGAGGAACAAGAGGAGGACGCCGACGAGGAGGAGGAAGAGGAGGCCGACGAAGAGGAGGAGGCCGAGGAGGAGGAAGAGGCGCCCCGGACGGCCAAGGCCAAGGACAGGGCCAGGAAGCGGAAGGAGAGGGGGAAGCGCGTCAGGAACCGCGTCATCGGTCTCGTCATAATTGTGATCCTGGTCGGGGCCATCGCGGCCACCTACCTGTACACACCGCCACCGACCACCGTGGACGTCCGTGTGTTCAACGAGCCCACGACGGCGGGCGTCAATCTCATCGTGTCCACCACGAGCAGCGCTGTCCGAGGTTATACCGGCAAGGTCAACCTCAGGACCTCCGTGAACGGGAACATGACCATGAACAAGGACTTCAGCATGACAGACAATATCGGGCATCCATTCCTGGCCTACTCGGACTTCGTGACCCGGAACGGCATTTACGACATCACCGCAAATATCGGGGGCGTGAAGGGGACGACCCAGGTCACCATAACCAACGTCGTCGAGGACATCGCCTTCAATATCGGGCACAGGGACACCCGGTGGACGGTCCCCGCAAAGGTCTGGACCAACGTCACCATCTCGATGACCTTCATACGCTGGACCTCAGCGACGAGCAACGAATCGGTCACCGCCAAGCCAGGACAGTCCGTCAGCCTTGTCATCACGGACCCGAGCGGCCATACGAGCACGAAGCCCAACTTGGACGTCTCCAACAGGGGATTGGTCCAGTACAACTTCGACGCCTATACACCGGGATGGTACAGCGTCAATGCCACCTTCATCAACAACCACATCCAGCCCGGCGCGAAGTACTGGTCGGTCAGCAAGACCTCAAGGTTCATGGTCAACGAGAAGCCCATGTCGGTGCCGGGCCCTGACCAGACAGTGGCCTTGATACCAGGTGGGGTCATTGTAAAGGTGGACGGTTCCGATTCGGTGGACGACGGTGCAATAACCAAGTTTGTTTGGAACTTCGGGGTCTACGAGAATGACCCCGTCAACTATGGGAAGGACACGATCACGTCGGACAAGCCCACGGCCGAATGGAAATATACCTCCATAGGGGATTATCAGGTCACATTGACCGTCTGGGACAACGGGTTCCCAGGGATCGCGAACAGCTCGCTCCCCCATGATAGCTTCCTCACGGTCTCCGTGATCTGAGCCCAATATCCGTTTTTTCTTCCTTTTTTTCCGTCATTTTTTCGCCCTGGGAATGCGGTGTAGAGTTTAAATACTCGGGAATGTTTTTATGGGCTCGATGGCCAAGTCCATATCCCTGACCTATCAGGATAAGATAATCCTCCACCTCCTGAGATATGTCGGCATGGAGGAGCGCTACCAGGTCGTGAAGGAGGTCACCCAGGAGGAGATCGCCAAGTGCGTCCTGATCCAGAGGAAGCATCTCCCCCGGACCCTGAAGGGCATGATGGACAAGGAGCTCATCACCGAGAAGCAGGCCCACGTGAAGGGCGTCAAGCAGATACGGCGGGTATACTTCCTGACCTGGAAGGGCGAGGTCCTGGCGAAGAAGCTCAAGGATGACCTGTACCAGACGAGGATAACATACAAGAAAGGGAGGCAGACCCTCAAGAGCAGCGTCGGGGAGATCGTGAACCTTCTGGGCCTCAGCCACACGCTCGTCGAGATCATCGACAACATCGACGAGAACGGGATGCTCGACCTCGAGTCGCTGGACCGGCGCAAGGAGGAGAAGCGCGACTCGGTGGACATCGCCACCTACGAGAAGAAGATGGTGATCTACAGGGAGACCCTCGAGAACGCCTGGAGCGACGGCAAGATCTCGCTGAACGAGCGGATCATCCTCGACCATCTCAGGAAGGAACTGGGCATACCCTTGAGGGAGTCCGAGCGGCTGGAGGCCGAGACCGTAAAGAAGGTCCCGCTGATATCCGAGGAGCGGCTGAACATATACAAGACCGCCCTGGGCGTGGCCCTGAGGAACCTGGAGATATCCGAGGACGAGGCCAACATCCTCGAGGCCCTGAGGGCCGACATGAACATCACGATGATCGAGCACGACGAGCTCATGAAGGATATCCTGAAGGACACGAAGCTCATCAAGGACACGCCGCCCACCATAAAGACCGAGAGGGTAAGGACCGATAGGAAGAAGTAAGGGGCCGTTTTTTTAAGGGATCATTTCCGTTTAGTTCCACTTCTCGTATCTTGAGAAGATGGCCGGCGAGAAGAATGTTATGCCCATGCCGGCGAGCGTGTAGACGATGAACTGCCATCCCGTATTGGTGGGACCGAAGTGGCCAAGGCCGAACATTATGGCGCCGCAAAGTGGGTAGCCTATGATGAGCCTCTTCCAGCGTTGGGGGCCGTCCTTGGGGTCGGGCATGCCCAGGTTCGTGGCCTCGAGCTCGGCGCCCGCGAGCACTCCCAACAGGAAGCCCAGGAGATGGGCGTAGTCGACCGACCTCGTGAGGAGGAACAGGATGATGGGGACGGCGACCGCTAGCGACAGGCGCTGGACATGGTCCATCTTGCCGAGCAGGCGCGTGGCCGGCCCTCGGAGCAATAGGAACGCTAGAGCGATGACCACGCCCAGGCCCAGGCCGACGAAGATGTCGTTCCATCGATGGACGCCGAGGAAGATGCGCGAATAGCATATCAGCACCGTCAGGACGAGGCCCGTGACGATGACCCAGTTCTTGCGGAGCCTGACGGAGAGGTAGGTCCAGAAGGTGGCGGCGCTCTGGGCATGGCCGCTGGGGAAGCTGTAGGATTCCACATCGACGCCTGGCGCCCATTGGTCCTTCGGCGGTCTCGGGACCTTGAACCATTCCTTCAGGTAGAGGTTGAGGTAGCTCGAGGTGATCAGCAGGAGTGCGGTCTCCACGCCCAGCCGTTTATCGCGGCCCCAGATGAGATAGGGGATGACTAGGAAATAGAAGTCCTGGCCCCCGATGTTCGATATTGCCAAGAAGAAATAGGTGAGCACCGTATGGACCGGATCCCCCGTCGCTAGAAGGAGATGGCCCTGCGGTGGGATGATGTGCAATTGGCTCACCCCTGTCCGGAAGGGTCGGTCCTATCCCTTCTGGATCTCTAGTTTGTGCTCGACCACTAGGGTCGCATGCGTCGAGTTCGCGATTATGGAGTACTTCCGGGCCTCGTTCAGGCACAGCTCGACGCCGTCGATATCGGTGCCGGGGTCGATTGTTATCTTCGGATGGACGACGATACGTATTATGCACTCATTGCCCTTGCGGTTCCCGAGGATGCCGTTGGCGTCCGCCTCGTAGCCCCTTATCTTGATGCCCTTCTTCTCGATCAGGTGGAGGAAGGTCTGCATGATGCTCATGTTGACCGCGGCCACGAGGGCGTCCTCTGCGGTAAGCATACCGGTGTTGCCCCTGAACTCCGGTGGTGCCGAGAAGTCGGTCTTATGGCCGTTGCCGCATGTGAGCTCGCCGACACGGCCCTCCTTCAAACGGACCTTGGAATTGTAAACGTGGACCAATGTTCCCGACCTCCGGCTGGATAGAGAAGGGGTCTAGGCCCCAAAATAGTTTTCTATTGGTAAAAACAGGTACGGAAATTCTGTACATCGTCGATGACCCAACGACCCCTCGCCCATCCCACGTTACCGGCCGCCAGGGGATATCTATTCAAGACAATATGATTTCGATAACTCTACAGGTTTTATTCTGGATATCCAGTAAAGCCAGCGCTCTGATAATCAGGGCCGCTGCGTAAATGGTCAGGACCGCGATGCTCTCCGGGAGCCAATATCATCTGTCCGCCACCTTGATTTCGCATACGATTGCCCAAGGGGGAGAACCGCCTATCGCGTAGACATCACAATTCATGGTCCATCCGGTCTTGCGCAGCTCCCACGCCAAGAATTTCTCCACCTCTTTCTTGAGCTGTTCAAGGGGGGAAACACCAGTCATGTCTTTGTCGCGGGGCCCGTCTTTGAGGCTAATGATGATTTCCGTGTGTCTTCCTTCGGCCCTGACGCGATAACCGAGAAAGAGAGGGATCCGGGTCTGGAACTCCGCCGCAATCCTCTCGAACTCGCCGAGGAAGGACCAGTCCTCGACGGTATTGATGCTCAGGGCTCTTTTCGGGTCCTCGATAATCGATGCTGCATCGGCCAACCACCTGGCGCTCGCGTACGCCAATACCATATTCGTCTCGGCCAGTAGGGTTGACGTCTTCAGTCGCAAGTCGCCATCGATCTGTTCAAACAATGTGTAGATTGTTTTTGCCCGTATGACTAGGTCTTTCGCGTCCACTTGCTCGGCACTGAAGCCACGAATGTACTTACTCAGACCTTCTAAGGAATCCTTGATGCTATTCAGCGCGGCGAGGTTGTGGATGTCGTCCTTGTCGACCTTTAAGATTATATCGTGCACGCCGTCGCTTGCATCTTTCAACCGCTGGGCCAATTCAAGCAAGCAATTACTACTGACCTGTTTGGCCTCGTCGATGCAGATTAATTTTGCCGTGACTAGCACCATCGCCGGAACACCCCTAATAAATACGTTGCTTGTAAGTTAAAGCTTTAGGTCTCTTCTTCCTATCCTTCATCGCTGGTTCCCCGTATAGACATAGTCTAAATAACTCTGAATCCATTATCGAAAATTAAAATAGTTTTCTATCTCGTTTTTTTTATAAGTTGGCCCGGTCTGCATTCCCTTTCATGTCCCCGCCTTCGTGAAGACGACCCATCGGCTTCCCAAGAAATTCAGGACGGAAGCAGCGAGTATCGCGACGACCTGGGAGAGGATGTACCAGAGGTGCAATCTTTCCGTGAGGAGATAGAGGATGCCAAGGTTCAGGGCGA